>Ga0307928_10003896_pt1 | contig 11366 bp, 9 predicted proteins | sample AceLakmetagen232_FD_201815 | JGI IMG/M metagenome (GOLD analysis project Ga0307928, IMG submission 201815) | Saline water microbial communities from Ace Lake, Antarctica - #232 | ecosystem: Environmental > Aquatic > Non-marine Saline and Alkaline > Saline | place: Antarctica: Ace Lake...
TCTCCCAGATAGATTTATCGAGTATCCAGTATCTTTCTCTTGGTATTTCCGGATAAGCATCTACAAGATAGCCTTGCTGGTAGAATTCTTTTCCTAAGCTTAGCGCTGAAAAATGTTGTTGTTTAGGATATTGCATATTAACAGCATCAACTAATTGATGACTTACGACAATAACCTTATCTAAAATAAAAATGTGTGGAGGATTATTACGTTTCAGAGACTCCGCGTCTGGTTTTATGGTTTTGAATATGATACCTAATTTATCGGGTTTAGCGCTCTTTGCGTATAGTAATGTATAAAGAGCATAGAAAAATGCTGCCGCGCTCGTAGCGCCGATTGCGCCAGAATAATTTTGTACTAGCCCATCCGGTAAAGAATGTTTAATACCGAATAGCTTGCGTATCTGGGAATAAGCAAATAATGCTGGAATTGTTGTTGTGCATTTAAATTTAGCATACTCTTTTTGTGATAGCTTTTGTGCTACGAATTTTAAAAGCAATGCTGGAAGTTCTTTCTGAAGTGTAATTATATCATCTGCATGAAGCTGGCATACCTGCTCGGTATAATCTGTAGGTAATACAAAAGATACGGCTGGGTTGTCTGACAGTAATGACGCTGTATGGCTATTGATTATTGATATCAGATTTACGGGGGCATCTGTAATTACTTGTACAAGCTTATTTGTATCGGTAGTCGGCAACATGGTAATATACGGTAAAGAACCTAGTTTACTCATATTTTGTAAATATCTGCATGTTTCGCTAGGCATAGTTGATACTAAATCTTGATTACTGAATAAGGTTGATAGCTGCTGAAAAATAGGCTGCCATAATCCGCTTTCCGGCTCTACATAAAAAAGATGCCGCGGTGTAAAAGCCACTTCTTTTTCTGTGCAAAAAAGACCTAACTTCATTACATACGCCGTATGTGCTATACCAGCAATCAATCCGGCAATATAATTATTGTTTACGCCTTCCGTTATAATTTTTCGAAGTTTAGTAGTCGATAAATTCGGGGGGCAGTTTATACCGTAGTACAGTTGTTTTATACGCGGGGAAAAGGAAAATTTACCATTTATAGGCCCGCCGAAAGAGAAAATACCTTTCTGAGGAATAATATCATTTTCTGGTACACGGAGCACGCAGTTAGGAAAATGTATTTGAGATTTATCGTTAGCGCCGAGTGTTTTGATTTCTGTAATAATTTGTTTATCCTTAGCTAGTCTTGCAATAATATCGCGCCAACGATAACCGAAGCGATCGTAAAATGCGATATATGTCTTATAGCCGGCAACTGCGAATGCAGCATCAATAGTTTTAGCCAATAATGCACCTGACTTCAAAGCTGTTTCCGATAATTTGATATTTAATATCGGTATAGACTTATCTGCCGTACGGACCTGGCAATCATAAATAAAACCTAATGTTGTAGCCGTTTTAATACAGTTATTTACAATGATTATCGTATTGCTAAGTATGTATTCTCCGCCAGTCTTATTGATAGCCATAAAGCCTTGTAGCGTGCGATGCAGCACATTACCGTTACCTAGCATAAAGCGGCCCTGCTGTTGATTATTAGCACTAACAACTAGCTGATTGAGCTCTTGTGGTGCAGATTCTTGAGTTAAGCTATCAAGCAAAGCACTTTGTTTTTGTTCCGATAATGATTGTGCGCTAAAGGCCTGGAATACAGCCTTACCGCGTTCAGATGCAGGCAGCGCCATCAAATATCTGGTAATCCATTTAAGAAGCGAAGGCATTTTGGACTTTTCTTCATTTATCTGCTCTTGAAGCCTGATAGCGGGCAATTGTGTAAGTAAAGTTTGAACATCGCATACCCGTATTTGTGTATGGTCGGTGCCTTCGATAGGTTGTTCTGTATTAAAAAATTCGAGCGCTTTTTCTAATGTTAGTATGTCCTTCGGCGTTGAAAGAATTATAATGGATTTAACTTGGCGATAACGGAAAGGAAATTGTAATATATTAATCGCGACGACAGGAGCAGCGAATGTCGATAATTGCTTAAATTTACTGTAGACCGCGCAAGCAGATAATTCGGAAAGGGAGACTATTATGTGCTCGGTTTCGGCATTTAAATTATCTTCCATAAAAATACCACAGTCTGATTCGGTTAATTTTTTAGTATGTTGTTCCTGTAGATCTTTTGCGTTTTGGACCTTAACCTTCGTAATATAGTTATTATAGGTATAAGGAAATATGGTATAATAGCCTTTTTTAAAATAGAGACGCTCGAAATCTTTTAGTGTTGATGGTATTTTATTGGGTAAAAGTAACCCGATATTCGCAGGCATAGTTTGGAATGATTTATCGGAACGCCGCCATACACCCGCGTCAGCTAAATATTGGCGTAACTTAATTCCTTTAGCGGTTCGAAGTAAGGCTTGTCGGCAACGATTAAAATATTCACTTAATTCTGTTTGATTCAGTTGGTTATTGGCATACCCGTCTAAAATAACATCCGTGCTGCTAGGATTGCTTATGGTATCACGGAATTCGCCATTTGTGCGAAATAGCTTAATTGCAGCAAGAAATGGGATGTTACGGGCGCGTGCAACTAAGTCTATGGCGTTACCCGAGAAGTTACAATAGGGTACAATGCACCGAAAAGAAATGTTACCATTGATACGGTCTCTGTGTACCTGCAATGTATTTCCGTGTTTCGGGCATATTGGACAAGGTTGCAGTGTTGTAATATCAGGAACCGTAACTGTACAACCGAGTCGTTCTAAAACTTTTTTCCATTTCGTTTGCATATTTAGCCATTTTTAATAACTGTACAACATTGGGCTGAAATTTGCAAGTAAAAAGTAGTATATTTTTTGCTTGCTTTATTTGTCCGATTGTGCAATACTATTTTGAATAATAAAAAAGGAGATTTTTATGGACGTTCTACATGATAATGCGTTTAAAAGTTGGATACAAATTGGGAATGCACATGAGGCTGACATTCCTGACTACGTAATGAACTACGCTATGCCTAGCAAAGAAGATGCAATTAAAATTGCAGACGAACTATTTGCGGATCCTGTACGCCGGTTATACCCGTTGGACAGCGCGCCGGCTGCGTGGTTATCGGCTGCTTATTTCTCGAAACATGCTACCGAGCAAGGTCTTCCATATAAGGTCGCGGAAGAGAAAAAACTGGTTTGGGACACTATTCAGACGGCTGGGGATGTATTTGATATTAAAGAGGATATTGATAAAATTGCTCTTGCAATACAGAAAAATGTTAAAACTATTGAAGCTAAGCCGGAAGATAATGATGAGAATTATGGCTGGATTTTACGTAAAGATGGCGAAATCATTGACAAGAAATATCCAATGTTTGATGCTCGGGGTGTCGAGAAAGCTGCGGAATATTTCGGTTCTTACAGGCAAAGATATCCATTAAATATTAGACGTAACATAGCCAGAAAAATTATGGATAAGGCAGCAGAGTACGGGATTGAGCAAGATAAGCTCGACCAGGCTGTACTTAAAGAAGCTGGTTATGGCATACCACAGAAAGAAGTATTAATGGATGAATTGCTTGAGCGTGCACATTTGACAAAAGACGCAGAATCAGCCGTTGCACTCGCAAATATCAACGAAATGATTGCTTCAACTCCTACTAAAGAACTTGGGGAAAACCTGGATAAAATCGCTGAGGTGTTGGAAGCGTTTGATCGAGATGCTAATCTAGTGTCGCAGTACGGAAAGAAAATTCTAATGCCAGCAGATATTCTTTTTGGCATAAACTTGAAAACCGCGGAAGACGATATCGAAAATATGATAGAATTGGACAAATATGTGTTTTCAACCACAAAACTTGCTGAGTTGCCGGTTAACGTGTTTACAAATGTGTTGGGTGAAGACTTCGGCAAAGAAATAATGAAAAAAGGTGCAACTACTATAGATAATGAAAAATTATCTGATAAGCTTTTTGCGCTTTCACAGTCTGACAAAATTGCGCTGGAGGAACATTTGGAAACATTATAAGTGCTGGGAGGCTATTATGGATTTTTATAAATACGTAAAAGCCGAAATTATCGCAATCGCAAAGTTTAGAAAGAAGGAAAGCCAAAAACAGAACCGTAAATTATCCCATAATGAAGCAGTTAAGCTGTGGATCGAAACTTTGCGGGCTGAAGAATTCCATAAAAAGCATTGGGAAAATATATGAAAAAGGAAATCGATGCAAGATAAAATCGAAAAAAGGATGGCACTAGAAAATCCTGAAACTTGTGCTACAGTATTGATTAGTATTCTGCTACAAGATTTCGGAGAAATTTTTTTATCCTGGGACCCTACGACAATTTGGTTGGAAGCCCGGGACGAATACGGGGCCGAAATGCCCGCACCAAGTACAGATAAACTGGCAGCAATGCAGGTTGTTATGACATCGGATGTTTTTTTCCGCCGTTTCGACGCTTTTAGCGGGATATGTAATACGCTGGCATCTGGGGCGCCTTTTTTTAGCGCGTTCGACCCCGTGACGACAGAAGAAGCGAGCTGGGCGATTACAGAAATTTCACTCAATAGAGAATTACTGCCGTTTTCATATCCTATTAAAAAATATCTTAGGATTATTCTAAAAGCAGACGGGTACAATGAGAATGAATACCCTACTCCGTTTGACGAAGTATTTGGCATAAAACCAGCGTCGCGGGATATCAGAAAAAGTTTAGCGTCCCTAGAAAATAGTGATAACGTTGAACATTTTATTAATGAGAATCTCGCTGACCTTGTCGCACAATTTAATAAGATCCCTAGTTTAAATACGCTGGACGACATTATTTTGCATCGAAATCTTGACGAGTATGTTACTGAGCTATTAAAAAAATGAAGACTAAAATTTATACGTTAAATGCACCCGATGGTGAAATTCGATATGTGGGGAAGACAATACAGCCATTAAAGACTAGATTACAAGCACATTTAAACGCAGCAAAGCGCGGAAAAAATCATAGGTGTAACTGGATACGATCATTGTTAAAGAAAAATGATTCCCCAATCATTCATTTATTATCTGAAGTTGAAGGTGATGGTTGCAAAGAAGAGATCGAAAAAATTGCTTATTTTAAATCAACAGGTACAAGGTTGACAAATCAAACTGATGGGGGAGAAGGAACATTAGGATGTCATCCTTCTCCGGAAACAAGAAAGAAACAGAGCGAAGTGCATAAAGGGAATAAAGCTTATAATTATGGCAAACATCCTACTGAAGCTACGAGAAAAAAACAAAGTGAAGCTACGAAGGGGGATAAAAATCCTATGTACGGGAAGCATCGGCCTGAAGCTGTAAGAAAGAAACTGAGTGATGCCAATAAAGGTAGTAAACATTGGAATTATGGAAAACATACTCCCGAAAGTGTAAAGAAAAAAATAAGTGATGCTAATAAAGGCAGTAAAAATTATAATTACGGGAAACATCTTCCTGAAGCTATAAAAAAGAAACTAAGCGAAGCTATGAAGGGCAATAAAAATTCCAATTATGGAAAACATCCTACTGCAGCTACAAGGAAGAAACAAAGTGATTCGCATAAGAGTGATAAACATTGGAATTATGGAAAACATACTCCTAAAGCTGTAAAAAAGAAAATAAGCGAAGCACTAACAGGGAAACATACTCCTGAAACTACAAGAAAGAAACAAAGTGAAGCTAGAAAGAAGTATTGGAAAAATAAAAAGGAGAAACGAAATGAAAAAATGGTATAACACAAGCGAAAGCTGGATGACAATCATTACGGCCATCATGGGCATGGTCGTTACTATGACATCCTTGACCAGCGCGGAAGGGCAAGAAATTGTCGGTTCGGTACAAACGCTTATAGGAGCAATAATGACGATTTGCGCAGTACTGGGCTATACAAAAAGCCGTACAGATATAAAACGCGCCCGTATCGAGGCCTTAGATAATTGGACCGAATCAACAGGAAAAGAAACAGCTAAAGAAAAAACCGACAAATATATGGTAAAAATAAAAGCTATAGAAAAACTCGGAATATAAAATGAACTATATTGCTGCCAAAAGCTTGCTAGTGCCTGTCGCTAAGCCGCAGCCGCCCGCGCAGCCTAAGAAGTTAAAATTATATAAACCTACTACAACTAAACTAAAGCTTACGTCAAAAGCGCTAGAAAAGCCTAAAGAAACCCAGGCTGTAATCAAACGTGGGCAAGCACCAGTTAAACCGGTTTATTCAACTGCACAACTATATAATGCGTTACAAGCGCGTGAAAGTGGTGGTGAAAAGAATAAGTTTATAAGAACCAGATTACGCAAAACTCCTGGCGGATCGTCTGCGTATGGTCCGGTTCAAATTACAGGTACGTTAGCTAAAGACTACTTGAAGCGGTATCCTAAACTATTTAACCCAAAGGAACAAAAATATCTGCAGGATTTTATTGCACAAAGCAAATTGTTTCTACATCATGGTAACATGAAAGGTAAACTTGCTGATTATAACCCTATTTATGATTATGGTGGCGTTGGGCATTTGAATACGTCGGCGTCACGGCGTCTGTACCCACAAGTAGCTAACAAGATTATCGGTCATGCATATGGCCAAGGCAAACAAGACTTATCCAAATTTATACGGCGTTGGCGCGGTAAATCTAGAAAAGAAACGCCAAAATATTATGCTGACATTGAACGAAACTTAAATTATTATGGCGTGCCCCAAAATATGATTAAGCGTAATGCTGCTGATGACACTATCCGTATGCAATTTATTGGCAAGAAGGGTAATATTAAAGGTGAAGTTTCTGCGGAGATTGCTGATAACTTATCTAAACGCCGCATAGGTCTTTCAGGCCGAGCATTTCTGCCCGAGGGTCGGGGAATGTTTTTTGATAAGATTGCTGCTTTCTGGATGAAAGATGTTAATTTTCCTTTAGATTTGATATTTTTGGATAAGGTTGGCGCTATATTAGAGCAGCAGCATATGCCAATAAATGAGCCGAATACGCCACAAACTCTATATATGTCTAAGTCTGCGGGCGCTGTTCACGCTATAGAGCTGCCGGCTGGTCAATATGAAAAATATAATCTGTATGTTGGTGATATTGTGAAGGTTGCGAAAAATATTTTTTATTCTTTATAACTGACGATAGTATAGTTTTATGCCATTGTATTTGGTAATAATACAACTATTATAATATATTTACAATAGGAATTATGAAGGAAAATGATAGTTAGAACACTCAAACTTAAATTGACAAAGAAGCAAGAAACCATTCTCGTACAATGGCTCTGGAATCTTACTGGCGTTTATAATTGGGCTATAAGAAAGATTAAACTTGATGCGCAAAACAAAATATACTATTCAAATTTTGACTTCATGAATCTTATAGCGAACCACTCAAAACGCATGGGAATTCCGTCTCATATTATGCGGGGAATTCTTAATCAGGCATATACAGCTTGGCAACGATGTTTTAAGAAAATTGCCAAGAAACCGCGGCTTAAAGGGAATCGAAATAAATTGAATAGTATTCCATTCCCCGATCCTATTCGTGCACCAAAAGATAATCGTATAGGTTTGCCTGGGCTAGATAAAGTACGCTATCACAAACAGGAACTACCGAACGGTAAAATTAAATGCGGTAGAATTATCAAACGGGCATCAGGATGGTATCTTGCATTATTTATAGATACCGTACATACATTCCCTGTTCAAGAAACTGATAAAGCTGTAGGCATTGACCCCGGCTTCCGTACATTGCTGACTTTGTCTAATGGTGTCAAAATAGAGAATCCACGGGAGCTGCATAAGGGAGCTGAACGTTATGCACAAGCACAGCGCGGCCGCAGAAAACAACTTTCAGCGCGATTACAGGAACGGCAAGCGAATAGGCGCAGGGATCGTAATCATAAGATCAGCCGTAAACTCGTAGAGAACTATAAAGCTATTTATTATAGCGATGACAATTTCAAAGGTATAGCTCGGAAGTTTGGTAAATCTATTTCTGAGGCCGGATTATCACAGTTAATTGGTATGCTCCGCTACAAGGGCAGTTTATGCGGTAGGAAGGTGATTCCAGTTAATTCAAAATTTACCACACAACGTTGTTCGGCTTGCGGTTCTATAACGGGACCAAAAGGCATTAGCAACTTGTCAGTAAGGCAATGGGACTGCGCTTGTGGGGCACATCTTGACCGAGACATTAATGCGGCCAAGAATGTTCTATTTGCCGGGGTCGGAGCGACCCACGAGAAGGCGGTACGCCGTGCGTAACGCCAATCAGGAATCTGCGGGGCTTCAACCCCAACAGAGGCTCATGTGCTAAACGTAAATTAGACATTGGAGATACTGCGCGTGTTTCAATAAATATTTTTTATTCCTTGATTTAATTTAAAACTTATGCTACAGTAGGATAATAATGGAAATAAGAATTTTAAAAATGGTGCGCTCTTTGCAGCATCCCTATACTGCGTGGCAAATTACTAAGGCTAAGCGAAGATATAGGAAGAAGCATCCTGAATGCGAGATTACCGGCCTTAAAGCGTCATTTTGGGGTAGAAATAACTCTGTGCATCACGAATTCCCTGTGCATTTATTTCCTGCACTTGCATTAGATGACCGCTATTTTCATACGTTTGTGCGGGATATCCATTTTGTTTTTGGGCATCTTAAAAATTGGAGTGACTATAACATGCATCTTAAAGAAACGATTGAAAAGGCGCGGGAAGCATATCAAAAATACGGAAAAAGTTTTTTAAAGGAGAATAAAAATGAAATCAATTAGTATGTTTATATGCGGGGTAATAGTATTTTGTGGTTGCTTGTTTGCAGCTACATCGGCTGTATCTGCTTCTGATACAAAAATAATTACCACAACATTCACAAATAGCGTAGATGTTGTATTAAAAACTATAGCAGAACACCCAAAAATAACGTCTATAATTACCACGTTTCCTTTAGGCCCGCAAACAAATGTTTGTGAAGTTAGTTTGATCCGCGATGATATTACACACGATTTATGGACATACACGAATACAGCGTCAACTGCTATTTGGTTCCCGTTAAACGATGTATTGTTGCAGACCGCGGATAAGATCCGTGTCAAAACCGGAACCAATGTTTTAGCGGTTAGCATTATTAATTTGAAGTTTTAAAATAAAGCAATTTTTAAAGGCTATAGCTATGCGTCACAAACTACGATTTTTAAAGTTAATTCTTTGCGCTAGCATTATTTTAGGCTATGCGCTATCAAATTCATCCGCTTCTGCAAACAGTATCCTGTCGCAACTCGGGGCTAACGGTGTTACGGACGAGGTTCAAGGCACTAACGCGACGATATACGCCGGTTATCTGGTAAAATTAGGTGCTGATGGTTATCTGTCTGATACTCTTTTTAACATTGACGAAACTACGGCTATCAATAATGTTATATTTGTTGATAGTGTAAACGGACAAGATAATACAAATGCTAATGGTGCTATTTCCAGACCGTATAAAACGTTTACTAATGCTATGGCTTATGCTAGTGACGATAATATCATTATGTTTGCCCCGGGCACATATTCAGCTTTTACCGTTACCAATGCTATTATAACTAATCTGACACTCTGTGGACTAGCCCCAGAAAACACTAGCATTACAGGTACATTAAAATTTGATAGCGGTAATGACATTACTTTAACTATTTACAGACTTACAGTAGGTACAATCAGACAACAGCAATCTAATGATCTTACTGTAAATCTATACGATCGTGCCATAGTTTCTACTATTAATCGTCAATATCCTTTATCCTTAGATAGTTATCTTACATTGCATAGGGATCCCTCAATAATATTATCAACTCCGATTTGTACTACAAATTCTACTGAAACTCTGACACACGCTGCTATTGATATTAGATACGATCCTGCTGATACCAACGATTGGTATTCACCGATTTTCGGTACAGTGCCTGTTACAATTGCCGCGGCTTTAGATAGCCTGGCAAGCAGAGCGCTAATCTCAGATGGTACTAATACTGGTCAAATTGCGTATTGGAATGGTACAAATTGGACATATACTCTGGTAGGTACTACCAACAACTTTCTTACTGGTGGCAATGTTCCTGCTTTTATAGCCATAGATGCCTTTAAGATAGCCTATAGCCCCACAAATACAGCGTCATGGCACGAAGGCTTACCTACACAAGCCGAAGACGCTTTCGACACATTAGCGGCACGCTTAGGATTCCCTACGAATGCTACGCTTGGTGATCTTGTCTATTTCAACGGTACGAATTGGCTTGCCGTAGCGCATGGTACTACAAACGAAGTTTTATACGGCGGCAGCGCGCCGGCTTTTGGTATAGGCCCGGTTGATACGAATGCTGTTTGGGGTAATATTAGTGGTACGGTTACGGATCAAACTGATCTTGTTTTATGGGGAGATCAAAAATATTTTGCTATAACTTCAACATTTAGCGGTCAAGTTTCGGGCCCATCCACAAACTTACAGATTGGAGCTGGCGAAGTAGGCCTAGATGAACTTGATTTAGTAGCATTAGATGCGCGCTATGCTACATATGCTACTAACTTATATGATGAAATCACTATTGCAGATTTAGATTATTTAGACACTGAGCTGGTAACGAATGGCAATTTCGCTACGACTAACGGCTGGGTATTCGGGGGTGATTGTGCCTGGCATGTCGGAGCAATTTGGATGTTTGGTAATGAAACTGGAACCGTTAAACCTGTTACCGATATACCTTTCGGTGTTGGTATTTATATGGTATCAATTGAAAAGGGCGCGGGTGATGCTACGAATGTTATTCATTTCGGCGGTGTCAATTGGACGGTAGTAGGATCAGGAACACGTTCGAAATATTTTCACTGTGATAATATTAATACTAATCTAATTATTGATTTTACTACAGGTACAAGTGCAGATTGGTTTGATAATATTAGCATTAAACAATGCACTACAGGTAATGTATGGGTTGCCGGTAATGTTTATGCGGATAAATTTTACGCTAAAGGTACTAATCTATTTACTTTAATACAACTCAATACGGATGACATCTCAGTACTGGAAACTGGAAAAGTTTCCCAGATAGATTGGCAGACATCAAATGCGTGGTTTCAGGCTAGTATCAACACGAATATTGATGACATCGCCACAAATGTTATAGATATCGCCGCCAACCTCACCAGCAATAACGCACAGCAGATAGAGATTGATATTAACACGACCAATGCGGAAGCCAAAGCCACCCTCGCCGAGGCGATCTCCGGTGTCCACACCAGCACGGCGGCGTTCACGGGCGCACAGACGTTCAGCGGGGAAGTTTATGGAGAGGAACCGACTGTCGGCAGTAATTTTGTCACCAAGACATACGCTGATTTTCTGGTTCCAGAGACTC
>Ga0307928_10003900_pt1 | contig 11361 bp, 7 predicted proteins | sample AceLakmetagen232_FD_201815 | JGI IMG/M metagenome (GOLD analysis project Ga0307928, IMG submission 201815) | Saline water microbial communities from Ace Lake, Antarctica - #232 | ecosystem: Environmental > Aquatic > Non-marine Saline and Alkaline > Saline | place: Antarctica: Ace Lake...
TCTGATTTATTTTGGATCTCTTTCTCAATGCTAATAAGACCTGTATGAATCTTCTGAAAAGCTTTTCTTTTAGATTCCAACTCTTGTTTTGTAGCTTTAGCGGATTTAAGCTCAGTTTTAATATCTTCAAATTTTTTTTCATCTGCCTTTTTTTGCTTAGATGCTAGTCTCTTTTTCTTTGAAAGTTCCTTAATCTCCTCGGTAACTGCTGTAACATCTACTAGCATCTCTTTAAGATTTTCGGCCATTTGCTTTTTAAGACGATTGTCTCGTCTGATCTCCGTAATTGCTGAATCAATTAGATCGATGCGCAGCAAGCGCCTTATAATCTTTTGCCTCTCCCCCGGATTATGTGATGTTAACAGATCCAGTTCTTTCTGTCTTGCAAATACAGATGCGAAAAATGTAGCTCGGTCCATTCCAAAAAGCTTTGAAACGTAAGTGTTAACACCATCCTCTCTTTCCGCAACAACCTTGTCTTCACCGTTCTTATAGATAAATGCCTGTGCAATAGCCCGCTTTCCATGTAATCTCCGAACAATCTTGTACGTATCTTCTGCCATTTCAAATTCAAGCGTCACTTCACAATTTTCATCAGCGCCAGCTCCTTGAGTTTTCACTCCTTCCTTCTCGGTCCTTCCTGTTAACGCATATGTCCCATATAATGCCCAGCCTGCGGCTTCAAGAATAGTTGATTTACCAGACCCATTTTCTCCAATGATACCAATAAGTCCAACTGGAAGGTCAACAAGATCAAGCTGTTTGAATCTGCGAAAATTGTTTAAAGTAATCCGCCGAATTATCACAGCTGCTCCTTTTCTTGTGCTTGGTTAATATAGAGCGTCCCAAGGCCGATGAGTTCTTTTTTATCCTTGTCCGATAAGTCCAAGCCTGCTAAAAATCTCTCAAATTCCAACGGTAAGGCGCCGATGGCTACATCAGTCGTAGAAGTGTTATCATCTTCCAATATCAGCTCCGGATGAATATCAACATGAAAAGCTTCGGCCAATAATGCGCGTATCTCTCGTAGATCCAATTGAACATATGTGGCCCGGGCAAGGTTTTCTAATTTGAGCTGTATGATCTGCCCCTCAATCTTATTCTGAGCTTTCAGTTCGCTTATCATATCCAATATTTCAGAAGCATCTTTCTTTGCACAATTTACCGGACCTAATTTAACCATCTTTCGAACCTCTATTGGGTAAAATTCTGTCTTGTGTTTGGCTAAATCAGAAAATACTACTCCTTTAGGGTAACCCTCCTCACGAAATGTAAACCTCTCTGTGGAGCCACTATAGTAAGCGTTGGAAATACCCCTAAGCGTCAGGAAACGATGCCAATGCCCGAGAGCAATATAGTCGAAGTTTTTGAAGCGAGAAAGGATTTTCCCCGGAATAATCAGTTCACTAAATTCTCCCATTTTATATACGTCGTCCCATGTAACGCCGACATGCAGACCTAGGATGTTAAATTTCGCCTTAGGATCTAGCTTAACTTTTTTAAGTTCTGTACAGAGTTCTGTATCGGAAGACGCGTGGGGCACAATGTGTACAGCAGCATCACCTATTTTTATTTTTTCGTATTGTTTTTTATAAACAGGGTAGATGTTTGGAAGTATTGTAAGGGCTTCGAATATTGAACCTGAGGCGACAATGCGTGGCGTTGAATGATTCCCGGAGATAATTACAGTTGGTATCCCATTGATAGATAGTCTCTGCAATTCAGAAAGAGCTATATGGATAGCCCTGTTGTTCGGACGAGGGCTATCAAAAAGATCTCCAGCGTGAATAACAAGGTCGGGTTTCTTTTTTAAAATTAAATCTATGGCCTGTTTAAACGCTGCATAAACATCCAGTTCTCTCTGATTAATACCTGATACAGCATCAACTTTCGAATATTCACCATATCCTAAATGAGTATCTGAAAAATGTATAATCTTCATATTAACTACTTGTTTTTTAGCTTAGGTTTTATGTGCCTTGTAGGCACCGAGTTTTTGTACTAATGGGTCATCATTAAGTTCTTTATATCTTTCTGTTTCACATCCAGCTAAGGCAAGCTTGCTCTCTTCGTTGATATGTATGCCCCATCCCCATTTCTTACAAAGCTCGCTTCTGCGAATGTCATATTTAGTTATATTCAACTCCGTTTTCCCTCTTCGAATATGATGAACCTGTTTTTGAAACTCTTCTTCATTATATTTATAGGCATTTTTTGAAAGTTCTTCAAACTGAATACAAGAAATTGTACCATGCATACGTTCAGATATTGGCTTCGTACCTTTATTTTCTGGGCAATCTTCTGCAACTTGTATTAATACATTTCTTCTGTTCATTATTTAACCCCCTCTTCTTGATCCATAAAAATCAACTCACCGCAATTAAAACATGCCTCACTATTGAGCAACTCATCGCCACCTTTCATTATAAAATCCCAAAAATCTAGATCTGGCATGGTGGCAGGTTCTGCATTTTTTCTAAAAACCTGCTTCTTATTAATATTCATATCTATCTTTTCTTTTGACAAAAGCTTCCTTTCCACCTTCTAATATGTCTGCCCCGTGTTCTCGTATACCTTGTTGGAACAATGGTTTCTCTAGACTTTCTTTTATGAACGAATTTTCAATTGCGCCGCTCACATATGTTATTCTAGATTCCCCGGATTTAGGATTGGCTTCAAAGTTCGCGACAATAACTTGCTCTGCATCTGTATTTAAAACAAGATTGGGATTATGTGTCACAACAATAATCTGTCGTCTCTTCTTTGCTTGTTTAAAATAATCTATTAGATGCAAGTATACTGATTTATTGTCTAAATTTTCCTCGGGTTGATCAATTATAAGTGGAATATCGCCTTCTCTATCTAAAGCAAGATACATAAGGAGCAAAACTATTCCCTTTTTGCCAGGAGAAAGAAGCTCAATATTTGTATCTTTATATTTTATACTGTAGGTTACTATAAAATCAGCAACATTCAATATCCAAGCGTCAAAATCGAGCAAACTTTTCCCCTTGAGTAACTGGTCTTTTATGTTGTAAGCAATATCTCCATCCTTCTCGAATGTGTTTCTCAAATCTATAATAAGGCTATGTATGTCCAAATTCTCTTCTAGCTCTATCTTCTCTGAAATCTTTTTAATCTCTTTTTTTAATAAATCTTCATTGCGACAATAACGACCCTTTCTGCTAAAATCAATAACTCGATCCACCTTTAAGAAGAAGCTATTCACATCAAATTCAATTCTAGCAAAGAACTCGACCTCATTTTTCTCAAGTTTTTTCTCTTCATCAATTTTACTCTTCAAGGGCGCATATAATGACTCCAGTATGCTCTTCTCTTCTTGTAATATTGTAAAGTATCCCCTATATGCTAAATCCCTATCATCCAGTTTCTTGAGAAGCTCTGGTTTTAATTTGTCATTTATGCTTTTGATGTCATCTGTTAGCTTAGAAATTCTTTTCTGTTTATTTTCTATCTTTTCTTCGAAATCTTTTATGGTTTTTCTCTTCCCTTCAGCAATACTTGATTTAGATTCAAGAAGAATTATCAATCTATTTACTTCGTTCAGCATTTGCTTTGAAATAAGTTTTTCAGTAATGCCATCGAGATTGAAACTATCTTCAGCTCCATTCTCTACCTTCTTAACATCCTTATCTTTTGCGTGAGTAGGCCCTTCTAGTTTCTTGATCTCTTTCCATAATTTATCTTTTGCAACTTTTAGCTTTGTTTTAAATTCCTCATCAATTGAAAAAGATATTTTATCTTGCAAGCTACTCATATTTATTGAGTCAAGATCAGTCTTTATATCCGCTATTGCTTTGCCAACACACTCCTTAAGACTTAATATTTTAGCCTCTATTGCATCGATTGTATTATTATGCATATTATAAACAGCTATTTTCTCGGAAATATCGGTTTTTCGCTTATTTAGCAACGTAAGCTTTCCTTCAATTATTTCTTCCACCCCTGAAGTTGGTTTAGGTTTTTGCTCTATCAATTGTTTAACTTCAGATTTCAATCGCGCCTGTTCTTCGTTTTTATCTGCAAGACTGTCAATTTCACCTTGAAGTTGATAAATCTCTCCATTAAAGTCATAAATTGCCTGTTTGGATTTATTTTTTTTAACATCTATACTCTTGGTCTTTATATTATTTAAGTTCTTGAAGGTTGTCTGATTCATCCTTTCTTGAACCGGAATATGTTGGAATATTATATCTTCTATCTCTTGTTGCAATTCTCCTGCATTTTCAGGCCTACATTTTTGCTCAATAAAACTTTGCGAAAGATATTTCACTTTCTTTAGATGTCTATACTCATCAAAATCCATACTTATGATAATGTCATCGGATGCCCCATCCTGCCAAAATATTGTTACCTTACAATTTTCAATAGTGTCTTCAATCTGTTTTGTAGACTTTAACGCTTTGTAAACAAAAGATCCGGGATCACCTTCTTTAAGACTAAAATCTCCACCAGCTAATGCGATAAAATCAACAAGCGCGGTTTTGCCAGCTCCTTTTTCTCCAATTATTGCAACTAAGTTTTCATTTAAATGAATCGCGCTGTTTTCAAACCATCTATTTGAGTTTTCTATTTTTATCTCATTGATTACCTTAGCCTTATTCTTTGTGTGTGGGGGCAAATTATCAATATGCACCCTATCTTCTGGCTCATGAATGACTTGTTTTAGTCCATCAAATGTTGGATCAGCTTTAATCCAAGTATAGCGTTGCAAGTCCGGCTCAAACATCTTATCAAAATTATGCGCATCTGAACCCCATATACACGCTTTCAAACTTTTAAACTCAGCTTCAAAATCTTTTGCAGATGGATATGTCTTTCCAAGGCACCAATTTCTAGTATTTTCATTAGAACTAAAAACGCAGTTTGATTTTTGCAGCAATATTTTTCTTGTTAAATGGTCTTGAGAATCCCAGTCAATCAGGTTTGTCCATTCTTCACTAAGCACAAGAAGGTATCTATTCTTAAATCGTTTAGGTTGATTCGCTAATCTTCCAGCAATTTGTTTATCATCTACAACAGCATTCATCATGCCGACAAATAAATCATGGTGCTCACGAAATTGAGCATGGTCAGTTTTCAACTTTTGCCCTAAGGCCTCAAGATTGGTTATTTTGAGCTTCATCAGTTCATCTAGAGATTGTGGTGAACCTTCGTATGTAAAATCCAATTCATGCAAGAAATTCTCTTCGATAATATTAACAGGCACCTCGTCACATGAAGAGAAAATGACATGCAGGGTTAATCTCTTGACCTCGTTGTTATGGTGAAGAATTTTGTTCAATCTGAACTCTATATTAGGGATAAGCAAAATGGCTTTTATTTTATCCACAACATCTTTATTATTATCAAATAATTGCATAAGCCTGGACTCATCATTAACATAGCCCAATAATTTCTTATATCCCTCAATAGTGAAATAATCCGTAATACCTATAGCTGACACGTTTTTCTCAATGGCTTTAGAAAAAAGAGTTTTAACATAAGCATCCCAATCCTGTCCAAATTCATTACAAAGGACCGATTCAGGTGTATGCACATGTAAATCCCATTTTCTCCATTCAGAACCTTTTGGATATACTGTATTTGTCATCAATTTGTCCCTTTAATTTTCTTCCCACACTCCGGGCACTCAATTTCATCATCATCAAAAAACAAACTACAGGGCACATCTTTTCCACAATGCGGGCATTTTATTACATCGGCTCCCATCACAAAATCATACCCAAGAAATTCATCAAATAAATTATCATCCATAACACAGCCTTACTCAACCCCCAATGCCTTAAACACTGCATCAATTGGATCTGCATAAAATCCGCTTTGGAATTTTGACAGAAGTTCTCCAGGAACTGTTTGGAAGTCCTTAACGCTACTTGAAGGAATAAGAACCCTCTTTGCCCCTGCATCAAGGGCAACCCTAAGCGATTCCGCGAGATTTTCTACAGGGATAATATTCCCACCTAAACTCATGCTCCCCAAAACGACAATCTGAGATTGAACAGGCTTCTGCATCAATGATGAAGCCAGCGCTACAACTGCCGCTAATGTTAATGCCTCAGCAGAACCTGAATTGTGCAGCTCAACTACATGTATATGGTAATTGTGATCGCCAGCTTTAGGCTTAACACTGACTCTTGTTGCATTAGCCTTAAAATAATCAGAAGCTATTCGAAGACACTCTTTAGGTGTATTTCCGGATCCCACACCCGAAAACCGTGTCGTTCCATTACCAGGTGTCATTTGCGTTTCAATTCGGTAAAGCCCCAAATGTCCGTTGCTGCCGCGAGAAACTGTATGAATAATGCCCGGATTCATAGGGCCATCAGGAATAAGTGTTCCTCCCCCTTGCTCGGGCACTGAGATATATTTTTCTTCATTGGTTTCCTTATCAGCGTAACTAAAATGAACATCATAGAATTCCATTCCACCGATTTTCTTTAACTGCTCTTTTATACGACGGCGTGTTTCAAGAGCGTATTTTAAACATCGTTCAACTGCACTCTTGTCATATTCTCCATGCGGATATAGAAGCTTTAAAAGCCCTGATACAGTTTTTCTTACTGCAATTACATCACGCTGATTTAAATCTCTACCCAAGCGGAAATATTTATCAATTGCGTCAGAAAAATTCCTTTTTCTCATCTCTCGTAAATATTCTGCTAAGTAATCCACGATAAAACCATAATTATTCGTAAGGAATTCCGGTTTGAACTTAGGAATTTCCCAACCAGGAATATACGCGTGGAACCTGTCAAAAAACGCTGAATCAATCATATTTTCCGGAAATGGTGAAAACAGGTGGCTTGTTTTAACAAGCATGTCTACTGATTGGTTGATGTTCCCCACAAAGACCATTGAGGCATTTGCGTTTATCTGATCACGGCCTCTGGCAAATGAACCCGACGCCATGTAATCTTTCATGATTTGAACGCCGTCTTTATCCGCGAATGTTATCCCTGCAACCTCATCAAATGCCACAATATCCCATAACCCAACAAGCCCTATTTGCCTACGACTTAAATTATAAAAAAGATTCGCCGCTGTTGTTTTCCCTCCAGAGACAAGAATGCTATTAGGGCTAATCTCCTTGTAAAGATGGCTTTTCCCTGTATTTCTCGGGCCTAGTTCACACACGTTATAATTATTTTCTACAAAAGGAATCATCCTCGCTATTAAATGCCATTTCACCCTTGATTCAAACACCGATGGCTCCATCCCAGTGGAACGTAAGAGAACATCCAACCATTGTTCTTCTGTAAATGCACGCCTGCCTTCAAAAAGAGGGTCTAAATCCATATTGGGCATTTGTATCGGCTTAATCTCTTCCAAAATAAATGGCGAACCTCCACCTTCTTCATAATGGTAACGCAGATTGACAATAGACCAGATTCCCCCCGCAAGAAGCTTCTGGTGCTTCTTAACTGTGCCGCTAGGTACAATAACCTTTTTTATGCCTAAATTAGAAAAGACAGCTTCGTAAATATCCTTTTTCTCATTAAGCGTTACGGTCACCTTATCAATAACCTTCAAGCCGCCCTTTTCACGGACAATCGACTTAATCTTCTCCGATTCGTCCGGCCGCACATAATTATCAGCAAGTACACGTTTAACCGTTGCCATACCGTCATCAATAATCGCATCATCGGTTGACGCACAATACTGTCCTAAAAGATACTCAAGGACATATACAGGCACATTCGCACCTTCTTTAACTTTTTTAGTTAAATCTTTACGGACAACCTTCCCCGCAAAATGCTGATTTAATAAATCATCTAGAACTGTATTCATAATATATACCCCTCCCTGATATTAAAAATCACTGGTAAAAGCGCGGTCTATTCTTACTGGTATAGACTGCTCATCTATATCTGTATTTGCATTACGAAAAACTAATCGGTATTTTTTCGTATTTGAGAAAACCATATTCTTAAGTGTTAAAATAACTTCTTTTTTGCGATCCGCCATCTCTTGAGACACGCTGTCAAAGGTTACTGTTTGAATGTCGCTGACAGGTTCGCTTCCCGCGTAAATACCTATCTTATGCGTAACAGATTTAACTCTCTCAGATACAGCTTCGGTTTGTAATATTTCAAATCGGTGACGGCCGGTAGTAATTCGATAATCCTGCCCTAAAACTTGAACCCCGACTGTTTTCTCACGGGTTTTTTCTTTTTCTTTTCCACGGACATGTTCAATAGTTATTACCGGAACAACAACTTCCTGAAGACTCATACCTCCATGAAAAAATCGCGCGCCTCCGGTAAAATAAAACAAACTCATTCCCTTAGGAACTGCAAACGACATATCTTTATCAGCAGATACACCTGTAGTATTTGACAAACTCGCCCGATGAATATTTTCCATTAAAGGAATATACTTACCCATAATGAATCTTTTATTCATCTTAAGCGTTTCGCCACCTGAATCAGCTATCTTGTTACGATCAGTTGTATCAGGCCGCCTATTTGTGTAAACAAAACCATGATCAGCAGTGACAAATACATATCTAGCATGTAAATTATTTACAGCAAATGCCGCCATATCACAGACTTCATTAATAGCTGTACGCACTGCACTGAAGGTTTTGTCTTCAGTTTTTGAATCATCTCCGATAGCATCTATTGTATTGTGATAAACATAAATAATGTTTTTCCCGCGAATCATCTCTCTTGCTTCATCGCGACCAAGATTCCTAAACTCTTCAGATTTGATAGCCATGCCTTTATATGAAGATAAGATTTCGTTTCTCTGGCTAAGCGACGCGCATGTCTTTGCATCAACTAAAATATCTCCCTTATCTGATATCTCAATCTGTTTATGAGGAAGAAGCGCTGCCATCCCAAGCGAGGTATATGACGGAACACATCCTAACATAGCTTCACAGTCTGCCTTAAAACGATATCTGCCGTTTAAAGCCTCCGCAATCTCAACACCCGCTTCATAGCGAAGAGCGTCACTAATAATGACATACACTGCCGCGTTTTTATTTCCTGCTTTTTTATCTGGAAAAGAACCATAAAACTCATATTGATTAGCAATACCGTCTATTTTCCATTCCTTCAGGGCAGCCTTCCCTTCCCAGGCAAGAGCAAGTTCTTCAAGAAACCAATGCTGATACATATCTTCTATACGTTCCTTGAGTTCTTTTAAAATACCCCATCCCCTTGCATCCGCAAAGCTCGTGTGTTCATTAAAAAGACGATACAATCTGTCAAATTTGTAAAGCTCCGTTTTATACGTTTCAAAATATTCCTTTACACCGTTGTACTTAAATCCATCCAGATACTGTTTCTTCAAGACAATAAATTCTGACGCAGAAATAAGTGCTTCATATACAGCCCAAAACGCGTCTCTTGGAATTTCATCACTCCCAAGCCGTTTATTACCCCAATGCATATCCTGTCTCGCGCGACAGAAAGATCCCACGTAATCCTTATCCAAAGTATCTTCATGCTCCAAAATGTATTGCTTGATTCTCCCCGCGCATACCTTTTCAGCATCAAAAAAAGTCTCCGAATCCTTTAGATATTCTATAGGTACATCCGACAGATAATTGTTTATCCTCAGAGCTTGCGCAATCATCTGTGACAGCCGATCATAGCTACCCGCCATCCTCACGCTATCGCGCCATTCGCTCATGCAAACAGCCGCGTCACGTATAAAACCTTCCGGCAATACAAACTGCTTCACATTATCAGATAACGATGTTCCGATGACTGTACAAAGATCACTGACAAAAAGACAAGTTATGAAGTGCCGCAACGTTGGTGATTCGTGATGATAGCCAAAATTCTCTTTTGCTAATGACCAGAAACTCTCTTCAAGATCAATCTTTTGTATACTGGTAAATACGTCCGGCACAACATCAAGTCCATCATCAAAGGAGAAATCTTCAAAAAGAGCCTGCACAATATCAGAAAATCTGTCATTTTCTGATTTGACTAATACAGCAAGCATTCTCCGGTCAATTTCTTTTTCCCTGTCCTGAGGTGAAAGAATCTTCTTTAAGGCTAAAACGCGCTGTTTACTCCCAAAGAATTTCTTCCGTTTATTGATATGCTCTCGAAGATAATGATGCTGTAAACCGAGATCATCAACTACCATAGAAGATGTGTCCGCATAAAACTGATGGCTATAAAGACGTATATCCATCAGCCAATCTTCTTTAGGCTCAGGTTGAGGAAATGGAGCATAAACAAGAAATTTATCTGTTGTCTTTTCAATTTCAATGGTTACCTTTGTTTTAAGTTGTCCGACACTATCAGGACGCAATATGCTTGCACCTTGAGGCAAGCATTCCTGAAGTTCAGCCTCACATTCACCTTCGGCGTCATTCCAGAAAACAACCCGGTTGATTTCGAATAGCTCTTCTAATTTATCTTTTATTTTTTGTATGTCCATTCCATATCCTTCTAAATCTTAGCGAGTAAATCCTCAAATTTCGCGTGATTAACTTTGACCCCATCATCAAGCTCCAGCTTGATTTTCATGTCCGCGTAATGCCGCAGACGTTCATCAAATTTAATCAGCTCATCTTTCTGTTTTAAGAGGGAAGTAATTTCTTTCTGTATCTTGTTTGCCGCGCTGGTAGATGAGGCCCTGTCTTTGTCTTTTTCAAGATGTTCAATATGTCGGTTAATCTTTGTTTGAAGCGGCAAGACATATTCCGTTCGCATACGGGAAAGCATACCTTCATTATACCTATGCAAATAAACAAGCGCCTGAAACGCCTTTTCTTTACCGCTTGTGACTAGCCAGTAGATAGGTCGTTTTTTGTATGTTTGGCAATGGTCTTTGTAAAAATCATTCACAAAATAGCGACGAATAGTATCTCTTGAAGATTCCCCTGACTTACGGCCAATAGATTCAGAAATAAAGTCAAGATTAGCATCTAATCCCTTTTTATCCCATGCTGTCTCTATAAATTTAAAAAAACGACATGCTACGTCATCATCAAACCACTCATGATCTGTAATAGGGACAATTCCATCATCATCTGCCGAAAATGTTTTATATTGTTTAGTATCAAATTCTTCGTTACTGCTATGAGCATAAACAAGACTTGGTTTATCTAACGAATAACGTCCCATCATGCAGCCAATGGCATAACTAACAAGACGTTTAATATCATCTTCTTTATTCGCGCGAGCCAAGGTAATTTCATCCTCTGGAACATCAGGAGCTAACTCATCTTGCATTCCGTATGCATCAATAAATAACCTATTATTCTCTTCTTCAAGCTGTTTCATCTTCGTAATATTGTCAGTGCATTTTTTTTCCCACTTCAAAAAACTCTCCTCAACATTCGTTGCTTTTAACGCCTCAGATAACATAGGA
>Ga0307928_10003901_pt1 | contig 11358 bp, 10 predicted proteins | sample AceLakmetagen232_FD_201815 | JGI IMG/M metagenome (GOLD analysis project Ga0307928, IMG submission 201815) | Saline water microbial communities from Ace Lake, Antarctica - #232 | ecosystem: Environmental > Aquatic > Non-marine Saline and Alkaline > Saline | place: Antarctica: Ace Lake...
CCATGACATGTGCCACCAGTATCCTGAAACAGATTCTCCCTTCTGTTGTTATAGGCTCTTCTCCAAATGATGCCCCATATATCTCTACAATACTTTCTTTGTCAAATATTTCCTTTGGGGTTTCTCTGTCTAGGATTTCAATTGCACCAGAACTCCTGAGCACGCTGTGTGCCGAACTGTTCTTGGCCTTTAGGGAATGGTTTGTAAGATCATGGTTCCCGTAAATTGTAAGGAATCTTGTGGGGAATGACTTGCGGAGATCAATGAATCTCGATACCAATTCAAGAGAAGGACTCCAACTGTCAAACAAGTCACCCGCCTGTATGATAGCACAACACTTGTGGTCTTCCGCTATTTGATGCACCTGCTCCATCTTTCGGAGAGACACTTCTAAGAAGTCTGTCTCTTTGCGATTGACTGGGCTGCGGTATCGCATATGTGCATCGCCAAGTAAGCAAAATTTCATAGATCACCATAGTTCTTTATGATTGTGTCTTTCATATCATCATCGACAATCGCCCCCTCACACAGAGGACACGCATCTATCTGGGATAGCAGTTCGCTTTCTTCTGCTTGCAATTCAATTAAGCACGCTTTCAGGCTTGTTGTGTTGGAATCAATGTCATTGATGCTACCCACAATATTTTGAATTTCTTTGATTCCATCTTCGTTCACACATCGGCGTTCGTCAAGAGCCTCTAGTTTATCTGCAATGCCCGAAACATCCACAACATCCCCAACATCGCCTATAGCCTTATCAATACCACCCAACTGAGATACTACACTCAGTAGCCCCTCTGCTTTATCTTCGTTCCCATCAAGATCAACCACCAACCCCTCTATCTCGCAACAAATATCTTCTATTTCTGGAACGGCGTTGTCTGTGATCTTGGATTCACAATCTTTAATGTCCCTGATGATGTCCAACAATCCGCACAATGCTGTTGTGGTCTTTTCTTTCTGTTCCATCAGCACATCGTATTTATCGCACAGCACACTAAAATTCTCTGTGTCGAAGAATCCCTTCAGGGTCTCTTCATCCGCGTGTAGTTTCTCCCCCTGAACGTCTCTACGGGTCTTCATACTACGGGCAGAACTCACCACAGATGCTATTGCCTCTTCCGCATTCTCCATCCTACAGGCCTGCTGAAGCACCTTGGCGACCTTCCCCGGTGATTCCAACAGCATGAAGTGGCTATCAAGTTGGTTGTGGATGTTTATGTCGTCCAGAAGCAGCACATCCAGTACCTTGGAAGGAACATCCGCCCCTACCGCATTAAGTTCCTCTCCATCCACAAGGTACTGGTTTGTTGTGCCACTTCTTTTTCTACATGCCGTTCCTAAATCAGTCGTTACCTCTACGGATGTTCCACCCTTTGATCCTTGTCTTATGTAAGATGTTCCTCTTGGCCTGTTTGTACGCACCAACTCAACGGCGCGTATGATAGCAGACTTGCCTGAATCCGATGTCCCTGTTATGACATTCAGGCCTGCTGTTAATTCAAGTACAGAATCCTTATGGCTCTGGAAGTTCTTTATGTGGAGTTTTTTTATCATTCTGCTACCACTGTTATGCTGGTGTCCATAGACGTATAAGGACGATACATCAACGGAAGTTCATGTCCCTTGCTTATGTCTGTGAATACGCTTCTACGCTTTTCATTTATGTTCTCTACAATCAACGCGCCTGTCTTTAGTTGGTGCTCTACCCTAGCCATTTCCGCGAGCCACCAAGCATCTATCAAATCGGTTATTGGTCCTTCTATGTCCTTCTTGTCATATATCAATGGACTCATATCGCACCCAAAGTATTTATCGGGGTCATGGATGCCGCTGAATGATTGTAGCATCTGCCTTTTCTTGGCTCGTCCATTCCCAGTCGCAAACTTTTTCAGCGAGCTTGGTGCTGTCATCCTGAAGTTGTACCCGCCAGCAGTCAGTACGAACCTCATTGCCCCGCCTATTTCAGCACATAGCGTTATGGACCTACTACGGGCTGCAAAGGCGTAGTCCTCTATGTTGATGATCGTCTTGTCTGGCTTCTTGTCCTCAAGCAGTTTTCCAAGTACTAGCGTCATCATAGAGAGTCTGGTGTACTGATAGCATTCTTTGTCTTCATCTGTTTTCTTTGGGAACTTCACAAAGTGCTTGTCATCTAACACATGATTGGCTTGATTCACCCATAGACCCCAATCAGATAATCCGTGGTCGTTCAGGCATACATAACCATAATGGGCAGGTGAAAGATCAATACCTATGTAGTTAGTCATTCAGGTGCCTGTTCTTTCTGGTTGACGGCTCGTACAAGATTTTCCAAACCCGTACTACTTCTTGCTCAATCATCTTCTCCATAACACGTTCTTCTATCTCCATACAAGCCTTGTCTAGCCCCTGCCCAAGTTTTATGGACTCTTCCCCCTCGAAAGAGTACCATGAACCACTAAGCTTCACTTTAGAATCAACCTTGTCTGCCACCGCTTTATCTGTCAACCACTCAAGGTTTGAGCCAACGTCATCAATGCCCACATCGAACAACAGCCTAATCGTTCCGGTCCTATGCGGAGCACTCACCTTGTTCTTTTCGATATCAAATTTGAGTAGGATACCTACATTTTGCTCGTATTTATTCTTGATGTTCGTCGCTTTTTTAAGAAAAATACTTGTGGATGAATAAAACTTTATTGCGTTTCCACCTGACACCGTATGTGTCTTGTATTGCTCTCCAACAGCGTCTCTTGTCTGGTCGATAACAATCAAACTCATATTGCTGTTAGATATTGCAGACAAGTATTTTCTAAATCCAGCACTGAATTGCTTGGCTCTACTCATAGCATATGTAGATTTGTCCAGCGAATCCTTCAACTCTGTCTCTGACGGAATGGACGACATCGAGTCAACTCCCAAACAAATTGGGGTATTGATGTCTTTGTCCTTTGCAGCCTCTATCACGCCAGCCACGCAGATATCAAAGAATGCTTCAACACTAGACGGATGAACACAAGCAAATTTTTTGTCTATTCTTAGGTTGTCTCTGTAGGCAACCATTCGCTTCTTCATCATATCTTTAGGTGCACCATCAGCAGCTTGCTCTTTGTCCATACAAGACATCCGAATCTCTTCATCACTCCACTTACCAACGTCCAACCCAAAGAGTTTTGCCCGGTCAAAATCAAACGTATACTCGGCGTCCGCTAAAACGGCTGTGCCTGCCGATCTCTGACATGAACCAAGGATTTCAGCAACCAACACAGACTTAGCAGTTGAATTTGCACCATAAATATGTACGATCCTACCTGCTTGCACACCACCTGGATAGGTGTCACTAATCGCTAGGTCTAGTAAAGTTGATCCTGTAGATAGGTACTTACTACAATATTCTGGCTTCTTTCGTTTTAGTAGTTTCTCAGCCACCTTATTTTACCTCAATCTGGTCTGAGTCGGGTCTGCGTCTGGCTGATGGTTTTGCAACATCTTTAGGTTCATCATTTATCGAACTGCCTGCTACTCCAACATAAGTATCACCCCAATAATTTGAGGTATACAGACGTGTTTCGATTTCTATCATAGATTTTTTATGATGAAAACCATCAACCAGCGCAGACGCCTTGTCCGCTGCTTTCTCGCACTCTATCATTGCAGCCCTGCTTTCCAGAACTTTTGGGTGAACTAATACAGCTGCCTTCATAACAGACTCGGTTACCTTGCACTCAATTTCAAATCCTGGTGCTTCGGTTCTATACGACATTTCTACTTCGGCACAGCATCGGTCATAGTTCATCTTCGCATTTTTGGCATCGGCTTTCAGGTCAGCAAATAACTCTCCTGCCTTCTCAGCATTCTGTGCCTGCTTCATAGCTTCTACATGCAACTCATTGATATCCATCGACAAGCTCTGTTTCAAATCGTCCATAACGTCCTGTGTGCTCACTTTAGTATCCTCCATTAGAATGGGATGTCCTCGCCACTTGGGGCATCAACATCATCAACTATTTCAGGTTCGGCACCTTCCTCTTGGCCCGTTCCTTGTGCTCGGCTTCGTCGGCTTCTAACAGCATCTCGGACCTCTCTGAAATCACCCTCTTCTTCAACTACCACTTCGGGCTTCTCGTTATCTGTGTTCCTTCTTGGACGGAGTCGTGGGGCCTCATCTTGTACAGGTTCTTCAACTACCACTTCGGGCTTCGCGTTATCTGTGTCTCTTCTTGGGCGGAGTCGTGGGGCCTCATCTTGTACAGGCTCTTCAACAACATCCACAACATCTTCCTTAAAATCTGCGTCTGTCATGTTGCCTAGAAGCGTGGTGATCTCGTCGTAAGATCGGATAATCAGAACATCATTGTATTGCGGGGTATTCATCCACTCATCGGGAATCGCGAAGTCACGCTTCTCAATATCGAAACCCTTGTACTTCACTTCGCTCCACTTAATTCCTTCTCTCTTGAAGTAGAAGTAGTATCCATTGTCGGGATCAGCAATATCAATTGGACCAGAACCACCTCGGCGTGAAGTAGTCTTTTCCATCAGCCCCTCGTCATAAACCGTTTTGGACATAAGGAAGAGTTTGGTTCCTTCGTCTTCTGTCGCCTCGCTAGTAGCGTCACGAACCCACACCAAATACCGCTTGGGCTTCGGTTCCTTATAGCTTCCATAATAAGGGAGTAGCTTCTTACGCACTTCCCAAATATCTTCTGTGTCTTCTCCTTTATCACGCCGATCAAACGATTCCTTCAGCAATCGCTGCTCTTCATCACAGATAGGGCAACGGGCATCCTTGATGGATTCAGGAACATCAATCTTATACGCTTCATAAACTGCCTTCATATACTTCGGACACAGAACAACAGCATTTTGCGGACCCACATCGTAATGAATGAATAGCTCAAGACCATACCGGTCGCTATCCTTCTCATTCGCTGGAATCACATGAATCTGGTGGTCCAACGCCTTCCCGTCTTCCCCGGATTGCGGTTTGTATTCCGCAATCCCAAGAGACTCCATAGCATCAAGCTTCAGGAATCCAGGCCTGTCTGTGTTGATTGTGATGCTCGTGTCCTCGCTCAGTACGCTCGTGTTTCGTTTTCGTCTTTCCATGTTAGCATTCCTTTACGCTGTTAATTGGTGTCTTACTATATACATTATAGTCTTAACTCCGACATATCTTTTAGATTTTTTCCTATTTTATACTCTGTCTCTTTAGACACAATGTTGTCCCATTCCCACGCTTGACACTTCATATATTTCTCGATGATCTTTATGACAAGAAGTTTCTCATTCTCCGCAAGATCAACGACAATAGAGTCGTGAATTTGGCCCACAATCACGCTACGCAATCCAAGTCTGATAAACATTCTATCTATTTTTTGGATAGCCCATAGTAGTCTATGGAATGCCGTACCCTGTACTGGGGAATTGTATTGGTTGTTCCTCGACATTGGAGCGTCCTTGCCCCATACAAACCTGAATCCTAGTGATGTTTCAATACATCCCTTTCTCGTATACTCTCTAGTAAGACGATCCTGCCACTCCTTGACCCCCCTGAAACGAAGCCAAAGTTTGTCCTCAACCTTCTTTACATGGCTCTTTTTCCACTCCGGGTAGTTCTTGGCAATAGTCACATGATACGACCCGTAGAAACAAGGGAACACAAACCCATTCTTGGCTTGGTAGTATTCTTCGTCTGTAATCTCACTCTCGGGCTTCTCAAACAACAATGAAGCAAAGTACCTATGGAAATTTACTCCGTTGTTAATGTCTCGAATCAGGTTCCTGTCCCCGGACATCGTTGCGATATACCGAACCTCATTAGCACCAAAGTCAACTTCAAGAAACAAGTCATTTCTGGGGACAAACGCTCTTCTCATTTCCGATGCAATCTTCTTCCTGACGGGCAGGTTCTGGAAGTTGGGTTTCTCGCTGCTGCTCCTGTAGGTAGATACGCTATGGAGCAAGAATGATGGGTGGAGATATCCATCTTCTCCTATCAGCGGTAAGATGCCCTTGATGTATGTCCCAAGTAGTTTTGTCAACTCCGCTTTTTCTAAGCACCCCTCCACGAATTTATGTAAGTCAGTTCCTTCATCCTCGTTATTCAATATCTCCTGCATTACCTCATTATCTGTAGCGCAGTTGTATATACTATCCAGTCCACGTCCAGCATTTTTTGCTCCCGTAGTAAGCTTTGTTGGCTTGATGCCTATAATATCAAAGAACAGTTCTTGATTCTGTTTCGTGGAGTTTCTATTGAATTCCTTGCCATATTTTATTTTGAATCTCTTGAGAAAATTCGATTTGGTATCCATACCACCAGATTCTCTCAGCCTCTTCTCTGCATCATCAATTTCTTTTAATCTCTTCTCCGTATCCTTCTCAAGCTTACGCAGTACACCACTATCAATTTTGATGCCTCGGTGTTCCATGTTGGTGAATGGAATCATTGAATTATGAAATAGTTGGTATGCCATTTCAAATCGGTCATTCATTTCATCATCTTGGTCCCGCTTCCACCTAAGCATATAGCGACAGTCTAATACATTGTACAAAGCTACATCACAAAGTGGGGTGTTCGCCAAATTCGCTTGGTTGACTGTGTTCCCATAAGCAGACCCATATCTAACGAAGCACTGAAACTTTTGGCCCGTAACATGTTGCCTATTGTCCAAGATGTGCTCTCGTATCATCGTATCGCACACACAATTCTTGATCGTGATACCAAACTTCGCATTGGCCCATATATTCTCAAACATGAAGTTTTGTATGATCTTTGGCGTCTTGGACAGTAGAAACTTTACCAGCAGACGTTCAATCTCCTGCTTGTTGCTGTCAGTCCACTTTGTATCCTTGTGATGCAATCCAATACAAAACCCATCTGTGTCGGATATTGCCACCGCAAATGTAAGTATGTCGTGTCCCATGTAAGGTGATAACCCCGTAGTTTCTATATCAAACGCAACCTCATAGGAGGCGTTCGTTATCTCTGACATGATTTTTCGCACGCCATCCATTGTTTCGACAAGAGTATACTGCGTTTCATCGAGCCTAATATCGGGACACTCAAAACCATTCGTCAGCTTCTTGACCCCAGCATCTATGACACTACCCAATAAGAAAGAGTTTTTGCCTCCAAATCTTGTATAGTAATCCACTGTATTCCCGCAAGCAATCCAGCATCCTGGGTCGTAGTTTGGGATTGTTCTGCCGTGTGTCGATGTTGGATCAAGTCCAGCCCCATAATGTGACGACAGTGTGTTTATGGCCACACCACCCATGGCGAATACCAAAGACGGCTTCAGGTCTCTAAGAATCTGCGACGTTCTCGGCCAGCAGTTTGATTTGTGCTTAGCAGCTATTTTACTACCAGGTTTTAACGCACACTGAACCACGCTCATAATAGTACAATCTTCTGTGATCGATATCCCTTTTTGTGACAGTGCTCCACGAATAAACGAGTACTCCTCGTCCCCAATAAGCTTGTCCTCCCCATTTTTTTGTGGTGTTGGGGCATCAACAAGAATGACTATCCCAAGACCGCCCTTACCAACAGGCTGTATCTTAGGGGTTTTGCATGTCAAGTAAAGCCCACACCGTTGGCACATGGTCTCCTCTTTCGTTTGTGGCTCTTCCACAGTCTCAAACTCAAATAATTGCTTGCCTTGATTCATTTCTTATGGTCCTCTGGCTCATTATAGTGAATTTGGTAGAACAAAAACTAGAAGAACTAAAAATAATTTGTGTTCGGCCCAGACTATAATCTGGGGAGAAAGATAGGAAATCTCTGATTTTTATGAAAAAAGTAAATTGTGTGGTTATTTGCATAAACACAAACAAAAACACGTTTTTTATCATGCAATAACAAGAACACTACAAGAAGTTACAAAAGTGTAACATTTTGGAAACACCAAACGGTGTATTAGATAGTAGAGACCTTGCGTTTTTTACAAGGGTCTACAACAACTGAATAGATATATTGGTCTGGACATCTGCCATAAAAGTGTACCAGCCGCCACAAGGCTATACTGTGGCTTGGCGAGAAATTCTCATCGTGTCAAGAAATACGAAGAAAGCAAATCCCCTCTCTTATAGGGTATGTTGTGGTGGAGGTATCAGGTTGCGAAAACGACGACGCCCCAATCTGATGTCGAAGAAACCACCGGAGCGATTGAAGGACCGAAAGGTTATGTCTAACTCCGTTATCAAATGAAAACAACCGATTTAGTTCGGACGCAAGTATCTACTTTGCTTGTGGGACATAAATAAAAACTGCCATACAGTCGGAACTGTCAAGCAATTTTTACTACCTCCAAGCATACACAATGCCTTTTATGCTTGGGGGTTGTCTGTCCCCAGAACGTCCTGTCAATAGTAAATAAGATAGTGCTAAGCGTTTAAGGGATTATGCGTTCACAATTGCTTGAATCTCCTTACATCCTATTATGAATCAATGGGACAGTACGCCTATATAAAATTTTTGTCATTTTCCACTTGTTTTTTGGTGTCTCGGTGTTATAATGTGATGTAGTGAATGAGAAACAACACCACGAAAGGGACAGCATGGAAACGATTAAACTTAAAAAGACCAAGACAAATACGAGAACAGGAATACTCACAAGAGATGAATACACCAGATTTGGTACAGGAAATAGTGTAATTTTTTGGCCGTGCATTGAAAATCCCGAGAGAGAGAACATAGATGGTGTATGGTGCGGAGATGACGGAAATTTCATAATGGAGTGGACAGCCCATGATTTTATGGCTCTCTATCCCGGTTGCATTCCTCGTGCTGGAAGAAAGAAGTTGGTAAGGATTGAAATCCCGGAACACACGGTGGCAGTAGTTTAATTGAACAAAGCACTTGGTTGTGATCCTAGATTTTATCGGTTCAAGTCCGATCTGTCACATTTGTAGAAGTAAGTACAGCGACATGAAAGGAAAAGTAGGGTGTTTTCCTTTCACAGCACAGACATTTTAGAGCGTCAACCCGATGGTTGGCGACGGAACCTGTTTTGAAAACAGACGAGCCTAACGGCCCTGGGAGTTCGATCCTCTCACGCTCCGTAGAAAGGATGAACATGGACATCAAATCTTTTATTAGATGGTTGCATATCAAAGATGGGTGTGGCGTTGCTGTGGATTGGTGTGTGTCACAAGAAGGAACTGCCCAACAACTATGGGATTCGTGTGAAAGACCTAGTTGGATGTTGTTCGTGTTGTCTAAAATAAAGAATCAGCAATGTAAGGTTAAGATAGATCATTTATTTATGTCTAATTTTCTCACCCGTGCACTTTGTGTATCGTATAAGAATAGTATGACATTCTACTCACCATCATATCATCTATGGCTTTGTAATAATGAGAAAAAGCCAGAGATTTTTATTGGTCCTGAATCATTTCTTTGTTTTCATAATTTTGATAAGAATAATCCGTGCGTGGATGACAAACATACGGTTATGTCCACAAATTATGGGAATGTCCCTAACGTAAGAGACGTACATGACATATCAATCTATTTTAAGGGTAATATCAGCAGAAAAACCAGAATAGAGATGTGCAACGACATAAGGAATCTCTGGCCGGACATACATGAATTACTAAAGGATGAACATGGCAGATGATGGAATCTATATACTAAAAACGACTAAAGATGATGGGTTTGAATACAGAGTTTCTTACCTACATGGTGTTAACAACTACCGGTATGACAGGAAGAAAGAGCAGGAAACTGATGATCCGCTTGTTCATGCCATAAATGCACGACGTATGTGGCTTCCTAGGACGTTGCCGATTGCGACATACCAAGAAGCACACGCCAAAGCAGAAAAGATTCGAGAAGAGCATCCAGTAACAGACGATGGCATTTGTCAGATTGATGTTGACGCGGAATTTTAGGATGACATGCCTCTATAGTATAATGGATATTACAGTTGTTTTGTAATCAACAAATCGGGGTTCGAACCCTCGTAGAGGCTTGGACACAAACCGAAACAATCAAACGAAAGGAAGATGATGATAAAAATCAAGATGAGGTCATTGAAGACAGTTAAAGGAATCCTCACAAGGGACAGAAAAAAATCAGGATATTCATTTGAGAACATAACTCTATGGCCAATAGGAGTACAACTTGAAATGGATAATCTAGGTGAATGGGGAACACCTGAACAGGGATGCATCATAAAGGAATGGAGCACAAAGAGTTTCATGGAGCTATACCCCGGCGCTATTCCACCCAGAGGAGAGAAAAGGGAAGTAGAGATACAAGTTTAGGTTTTGCCCAGATTCCGCTCCTGTAGTTTAACGGAAAGAATATCGGGCTTTCATCCCGGAGATTGTGGGTTCGATTCCCCATAGGAGCATACTCTTGATAACACAAAGAAAGTGTATAGGTTATATGATGGAATCCTAATAGATTCCCGTTCTAGGACAATAAACATTGAATAAATAAATCAAAAAGCACTTGACTTTTGTTCCTAGAAGGCTATAATATAGTAGATTCAAAATCTGATAGCATTGTTCAATGAAGTAGTATCATTCTTAATCCAGTACGGCTGTAGTGCTGGTGTCACGAGCACGAGCAGGATACGAACGTGAACTTTGGACAATGCTACAACAGAGCGTAGGCTAGTTTGGAAAGAGTCACTCAAGAACAGCACATACATGGAGAGCCGCATGGTGTGGCAGCAAGCTGTTAACTTGTACTAGGTGGGTTCGATTCCTACTCCATGTGTAGATACAATGAAGAACGAATAGAAAAACGCACGTCATAATGGATTTTTGTCCGCACGGAGCGATTCAATGAGAAAAACATCCGCTACATAAGGAATTCTATGAAATACAAGAGCATGAGATTCAGAATATACAAGGCTGTCCTTAAGGGGCTGGGCGACATCACTATAAGCCCTAGATTCCCATTCATAGGGTATGGGAGTTGCGTGTATAAGGTAAGAGCAGACGAGATGAGACGTGTTTTGTCTATCCTAGAGCCAGGAGATATATTACTTGGCAGACACGATAAGTATGTGGGTGGAAAATTTGTGCCCGGATTCTATTCCCATGCAGCTATCTATGTTGGTGAAAATACTGTTGTCCATGCTATTGGAGATGGTGTAGGAACAGAAGACATCCTGTGTTTTCTGAGGCGAGATTGGGTCGCGGTTATAAAGACGCCGGACATTTCCAGAGATTGTGTTGTTAAAACAGCAAAATCTAAAGAGGGCCTTGGTTACGATTGGTTGTTTGATAATAAATGCCCTGAACGGTTTTCATGCACGGAACTTGTAGAGTTTTGTATCGAGAACACACAGCACAAGGAAACAAAGATTGAGGCGCATGGATTATCAAAAGGGTGTGTCAGACCAGATGCTTTCT
>Ga0307928_10003902_pt1 | contig 11355 bp, 12 predicted proteins | sample AceLakmetagen232_FD_201815 | JGI IMG/M metagenome (GOLD analysis project Ga0307928, IMG submission 201815) | Saline water microbial communities from Ace Lake, Antarctica - #232 | ecosystem: Environmental > Aquatic > Non-marine Saline and Alkaline > Saline | place: Antarctica: Ace Lake...
GTATGTATTATACCCTCTATGCAGTAACATAGACATCATAGGCAATTGTGCTTAGCTATGGTGTAAACCTCAATAACTGCACTCATTCCTACACAAGTAGCACAACTACACACTCACATGCACATGTACCCACTAATCACGCTAATTGGCATGCACCACACCCTTGATTTTAATGGTTGCGTACTGGACAGCGTGTGCACCCTGTGGCCAGTATGGGGGGTGGGGGTCATCGTTTCATTTTTCTCCATGGGAGGGGGTACCAACCCCAGGGGCCAGCGCGTCCGCCAACCATAAATAGGTACCCCTCTCTCGCCACCCCCACAAATTTTTTGCCCTAGCAAGTATCGCAAGTGAAAAAACTTTAACGGACCCCCTTGACAAAAATATAAAAGTAGTGTATCTTTACGATTGTACGGGCGCCACAAGGGTGTAACCGGAAACCACACATAGGGAGGTGGCTAGGATGGACAAGGTTTATTTTGAAGTAGCGGTACATGGCGAGTATTTTGCACGTAAGGGTGATAAGACAGAGCTTAGAGGGTATGAGGCAGTCTTCCGCTTACCCAACGCAAACGCGCCCCTTGGCGTTATTAAAGGGAAGTTGCTAAAACCTTTCCTTTTAAAGAAAGATCCGCATTATGACGGCATCCACACGCATCACATATCCGAAATTTCATGTCACGGCCGCAAGTTGGAGCCGAATGAAATACCTGTCAGGTTTCAATCCAAAGAACAGTTGAGAAATTATGTAACCTATCACCAACTCGGGATCAATGTCGATGATTATGGTTCAGTTGGTCTTCTGCGAGATCATGTGCGTCGGGCTAAAGAAGAACCGGAAGCGTTCCCCAAAGTACAAGCGGATTACGCCAGTAAGCAGAAAGCAGATAAAGAGCTTCACGATCTGAACGAAGAAGTACTAGGTGTCACTCATAAACCCGTAGCCCCCTCCCAGGGCGGGCAAAGGATAAAAAATGAAGAACCAAAAGCCGAAGAGCCCAAGTATGTGCCCGAACCGCAAGCCGTTCCAATCCCGGAGAAGACAAAAGTCCGCGGTAATAAAAGACGGCGAGCTTCACAGAAGAAGGCGAATCCGGATGTTAGTACTTCATCACCCGCAACCGCCGACGGTGGAGGAAGTGGAGATCTCCTCTCGTGAAGCCGAGTGACAGAGGGCCTGTTATAGTACGTCCGCCTGGGTCAACGTGTCCGATACCGGTAGGGCGTGACACTAACATATCTCAAATAGCAGAATCTTGTCTTGAAACGGTGGCTCAAGATCCGTATGACGGAGACGACCCGCGGTTTCAAGGCAAGACCAATCTTGAAGCGACTATCCTTTCTCTGGCTAAAGATGCCCCTCATGATCCCGACGCCAGGAAAGAGTTCCTTGACCGGACAATGGGCAAACCCAAACAGCGAGTTGACTCAACCAGCCTCAATATAACACTATCGGGATTCCTCGATCAACTCGCAACCGAAGAAGACGAGATTATTGATATAACCCCAGAAGAAAACGACGAGGAGTTCTTTTCGTGAAACACTCTAACCTTACTATTTTAAAGCGGTTACGAGATGACTTCCCATATTACGCAAGGCATTGTCTGAAGATCGTTGATAAAGAAACGGGGCAGCTTATACCTTTCAAGCTTAATCGAGCCCAAGCGTATATAAACCAAAAGCTTGAAGAGCAGAAGCGTAAGATCGGGTGTATCCGAGCTGTGGTTGTGAAAGGTCGGCAGCAAGGTTGCTCGACGCTCATCGAAGCGCGGTTCTTTCATATAGCGACGTTAAACCCCGGATCTACCGTATTTATCTTAGCGCATGTTGCGGATTCTACAAATCATCTTTTCGGAATGGCAAAGAAATATTACGAAAACGCGCCTCCGCCGATATTGCCAACGATTGATAAGATGAACGAACGGCGCTTAGAGTTCAATTCAATCAATTCAAGTTACGGAGTGGGAACGGCGGGGAGTGCACAAATTGGGAGGGGAACAACTATTCGTTACTTTCATGGCTCGGAAGTGGCGTATTGGGAGAACTCTGGCGATATAGCGGCCGGGGTTCTCCAAGCGGTGCCGAGTGCGCCTGGGACGGAGATCATCTTAGAATCTACAGCAAACGGCGCTGGGAACTGGTTTCACTCCAAAGCAATGGCTGGTCTTGACCCCAACTCCGATGGCAACTTCATAACCATCTTCACGCCCTGGTTCTGGCAGCCAGAATATAATAAGACCCCGCCGAAAGACTTTCAGCGTACAGACGAAGAAAATGATATCGTCCATTCGTTTGGTTTAACTGATAGCCAGCTATACTGGCGCCGGGGTATTATACTCGATGCCTTCGCTGGTGATGTGTGGAGGTTTCAGAAAGAATACCCCAACACAGTTGAAGAGGGGTTTCTTGCCTCCGGAGAGTCCCTTGTTCGCGCTTCGTACGTTATCGACGCTCGGAAGTGCCGTATTGTAGATCCGTCGGCCGCGGTTGTAGGGGGTTGCGATCCAGCTCGTACGAGGGATAGGACGGTTATGATCCTACGTCGCGGCCGCGAAATACTTCAGATTAAGAAATACAATACTATGGACGAGATGACTTGCGCCGGGATAATAGCGAACGAGATCGACAAATATAATATCGCTAAGTATTTCGTAGACGTTGGTTGCGGGTACGGCACGGTTGACCGGCTGAAGGAGCTGGGGTACGGCGGGATCGTTGTGGGTGTACATTTTGGGGCCCAGGCGCTTGAAATGGAAGTGTTTACTAATAAACGTGCTGAAATGGCTGATGCTGTCAAACGTTGGTTTGAAGAGGGTAGCTGCAACATCCCCAACGAAGATGACTTCCAAGCTGACATCGTATCCATCCCCCCTCTCCGCGAGCGCGGTTCCCGGGGGAAATTAGGACTTCCACCTAAAGACGAGATAAAAAAGACTTTAGGCAAGAGCACCGACATCTTTGATGCCTTGTGTCTTACGTTCGCCTACCCGGTAGCCCGGGGCATAAACCAAAGACGTATAACCCGCGATTCGATCGACGTACGCCGGCCAAATAGTCCTTTATCCACAGTAAGAGATTTTAATAAAACAGGTAAAACGAAGCACCGCACGTTCAGCCAAGATATTAAGATTCAATAAAAAACTTGCATATAAAAGAAATGTGGGGTATATTTAAAGTGGCCGGGGTTTTTATGCACGTATAGCCAGGAGGTTTGGTATGGAAGGTTTTGCCGGATTAGTAACAGCATTAATAACTACCGCAGCAACGGTGGGTACGTCTTTGTATCAGGGTGGCCAACAGGCTAAGTCGGCCAAGTCTGCACGTGGAGATGCACAGAATCTCGCCAAACAGCAGGCGCTTGGTAATCTTGGTAAAGACGAAGCTCAAGCAAGCGCGTCTAAACGAGCTTTTCGTAAAGGTGTTTTTCTTACGTCCCCTACGGGGACTTCAGGTTCAGGGACGCGTGGGCGATCTCGTTTAATGGGTGCATAACCTAAAAACATAGGAGGAGAGAAGATGAAAAAATGGATTTCATTGGTTGTAGTGCTCGCGTTTCTGACGGCATGTGCGGTTGCTGAAGCGGGTAATAAGAACGATCTGGCTTATAAGAATTTAGATGAGCTTGATTCGATTTCGTCTGTATTGATGACTGACCAGGTTATCATAGATCGCGACTCTATACCCGAGCAGGGTATTACGGTTTCCGAGATCACGCAGAGAAAAGTAACGGATGAATGCGTGAGCAATACAACGGACACGACTATCGTTACGGCTCTTGAAACGGGTAAAGTTTTTATCTCAAAGCAGACTACGAAGTTTCAGTTACCGGCGGCTGCTGACGGGTTAACTTATACGTTTGTAGCAGGTGGAGCGATTGAGATCGAGATACAGGTTAACACCACTCCGGACACTATCGTATTTGCTGGTGCGGGCGACGGTGATGACGAATACACGGCAATATCTACGCACAGCGTTGCCACGACAGGCAATTCAGTAACGCTTGTTAGCGATGGCACCAACTGGTATGTTACCGGCTACTCCGGAACATGGGAGGACAATACACCGTGGCTTCCGCTTGACCGTGGAGCGCAATCGTAATGATTAACTGGCTCTTGCGAATAGGGCTAGTAGTTACACCTTTCATCTTGGCTCCCGGGCGACCTGATATTGCACGGGGGCCCAAGATGACTTGGGCTGTTGTGTTTGCTTTAACTATCGGATTGACAGCGTTGTACCAAGGTACGCTTAAACCTTTTAAAAATAAATTTGCTTTAGCATTTGTGGGATTCGCGCTCCTTTCGTTTTACCTTTCACCCAACCCGGCACTACGATTTTTTGGTGTACTATCTGGTAGGTTCTGGAGTTGGGAACCTCTGTTTTATTTTCTTACGTTTTTGCTTATGACGGTTGCAATATCGAGTGTGAAGCATACACAAAAAGATATAGACCTCACGTTTGATATAATGATATGGTGCGGGGCGGCGATGGCGACTCTTGTAGTATTTCAGTATTTTTGTTTAGATCAGTTTTTTGAACACCGGTTTGGGGTATACGGGCGAATGGCCGGAACGCTCGGCAACCCTACGTTAGTGGGCCCGTATCTCTGCATGCTTGTACCGTTGGCGTTTTTTAGAAAGAAGTTTTTCTTTGCGGTGCTTATGATAGTAGCGCTGGTTATGACACATTCAGATGTAGCACGAATTGGATTTGTGGCAATGGGAGTTTGTTATTTAGCCTTACGTAATAAAAAAGCTTTCATTGTAACGTCGGTTGTTAGTCTATGGCTTTTAGGGAGCGTCGTTTGTATGTATATGAACAGCCAAACGTTTCGCGAATCGTGTCCGGATAACGAAAGATTTTTGACATGTAGCCAAGCGCTTAACGATTTACGCATCCCTATAATGCAAAACTCTAAAAAGATATACGCTATAACGGGTATAGGTCCTGGGAGTTTTAAATATCTGTTTCACGCAAAAAATAATATGCGTAACGAAAACTTCCTCTACGCACATAACGAATACGTTCAAGTAGCTTATGAATATGGGATAGTGGGGTTTTTACTTTTCATGGGAATGTTGGGTTTGGGGATTTGGCATTTCGTTCCGTTTCGCAAAGTGTTCGCGGGGGAGATCGAGCCACGGAGACGGGCGTTACTTTCAGGGTTGGCCGGGATAGCCGTTTGTGCCGGGGGGATTTTTATATGGCAGATTGGAACACATATTTTTTATACGCTCACGATTGTCGGGTTTCTTTATAACGACAGCGTTTGGAAAGAAGGAGACTCACCATGCCAGCCGATATAAAATATCTTAATGAAAAACGTAAAGTCTTAAAGACACTTAAAGACCCTTGGATACACCACTATCAAATTTTAGGGAAGTACATATACGCACGAAAACAACAATTTGAGGAAACTCAGATTCAGGCCGGTGCATTTTTAAACGACGGGATGATAAACGATTCTACCGCTATCCGAGCTAACGGGGCTATGGCTTCCGCTATCATGGGGGCGTTATGGAAAAGTGGGTCGAAGACGTTTAAAATAAGCCGGCCAAAGAATATACCGGATACGGATGCGAATAATAAGTATTACGAGCGTAAGAACGAGATAATCACCGAGGCTATGGAATCCCCTAAAGCGGGGTTTGAAACGGCGTTTCACGAAGAGATTTGTGAAGAGGGTGCGTTTGGTACGGCGTGTATAGCTCTTTTCCGGGGAGACTTTAATAATCCTTTAAATTTTAAAAGCTGGAGTATTCAGAGCATTTACATATCTGAGGGTCCGGATGGATATGTGGATACGGTATACTACGACGAGAAGATAACGATAGGTAACTTGGTAGAGAAGTACGGTAAAGAGAAGTTGCCAGAAAGTCTAAGAAAGAAATGGGAGAACCCCAAAACGCGGGTAGATAAAGTTCTTCTTTGCGTGGGCATTGAACCTCGACCGGAGAGCGACCGTAAAGGCGCGGGGGCGTTGGGTATGCCCGTGGCAACGTACCATTTCTTACCTGAAGATAATACAATTTTACAAGAAAGCGGATATGTAGAAATGCCCGCGCGTGTTGGCCGTTGGTATAAACTGGCAAGTGAAGTTTACGGAAGATCCCCGGGAATGGACGCGCTGCCCGCGATAATGCAAATAAATGCACTTAAAGAGTCTTTCCTCGTCGGTGTTGAAAAGAAAGTCGATCCGCCTTTATGGATACTTGACGATGGAACACTCGGTGCAGGGACGGTTGATACTTCTGCCCGGGGGTTCTCGGTATTTAACAGTACCGGTAGAGCGCAGGGTAACGCGCCGGTTGGTACGATTTTTGATGTAGGCGAACTTCAAAGCACCGCGTCGACGATTGCCGAAACGAAAGAAGAAATCCTCCAGCATTTTCTTATTGATAGATTATATGATTTGAATAATAAGACTCGTATGACGCTTGGCGAAGCTGAGATGAGGTACCAGATACGAAGCGACGCGCTCTCGGCTATTTACGCGAGGTACACTTCGGAAGTTCTTAACCCGCTTGTAACACGGGCGTACAATATACTTTTTGAAATGGGGTTACTTGGCGTTCAGGAAGACGATCTTATCTCCCAGGAAATACTTATTTCTGAAGGTATTGAGCCATTAATCATACCACCCGATGTTGTAACAGCTATCGAACTCGGGCGTAAGATATACGACATAAATTATATATCGCCCGCGGCACATGTGATGCGTGAAGAAGAGTACCGAGGACTTATGACAACAATTAACAACGGGATGCAGCTGGAACAGCTTGTCCCGGGGACGCTACTTAAACTGGATTTGGATAGAGCTTTGGAACTTTCAGCAGAGTTAACTGGCGCACCGATGGATATTATTGTGTCCGACGATAAAGTTAAAGCTTTACGAGACGCTATAAAGAAAGCACAGGCACAAGCACAGCAGGTAGCCGAGGCTGAACAGATGTCTAAAGTAGGTAAGAACGTGGCCCAGGCACAGGCTGCTACCGCAGGTGGTTAAATGGGGAGGGGAATATGGAAGACGCACTAACACGCAAGGAACAGCGTGAGGCGGCAAAGAAGAAGGTAAAAGCCCTTGGCGTTAAGATGACGACATCTCTTTCGTTGTTATCTCAACGTAACGAGGGCTTACAAGTTTTAAGGTACATACTGCACGAAAGCTGTTTTCTTGCGCCGCTTACTTACGAAACAGCCGAAGGGGTTAATCGTGACGTTATGATAACCAATGAGGCTAAACGTAGAATGTACTTGGCACTACGCGCACATATGGATCGCGCTACAGTATTACGGGTTGAGTTACCCGAACAGGGGGACATAACAAAGGGGGAGCCATGGGAAGAGTTAACGTAAACGAATTTAAAGAAGCAGTCAGGATGTTAGGTTTCAGGGCCAGATGGAACGATGGTGGCGATCCACCTGCGGGCGACCCCCCGGCCGGTGATCCTCCCGCGGGAGATCCGCCAGCGTTTATTGATACGATCCCGGAAGAGCACCGCGATAAACCCTGGGCGAAAGATAATGCTACGTCTGCCGAGAATTTCTTCAAGTACGTAGATAACCAGGACACGCTAATTGGCAAGAAGGGGATTATCCTTCCAGCCGAAGGCGCTCCAGCCGAAGTGGTTAATGAGTATTACAAGGGCATAGGCCGACCGGACAGCGCGGAGGGGTATGAGTTTTCGCTTGTAGACGGCGTAGAGCGCAACGCTGAAATGGATGGCAAAGTTAAGCAGATTCTTTTTGACGCAGGTATCCCAAAAGATATGGCGGCCAAAGCTGTTGCGGGTTACGAAGGTATGGTGATGGAACAGAACAAAGAGGCTATCGCAACTCAGGACGCTGAAGATGTCGCGTTTGCCAAGTTCAATACAGATCTTTTTGGTGATAATAAAGAGGGTATAGTTACCAACGCTCAGAAGGTACTTCGCGAGACGCTACCTAAAGAAGCGCATCCGGCGCTTGATAGAATGACTGCCGATCAGATGTCGCTTGTTGTTGCGGTAACAGATAGTGTGTTTAAGAAGTACGCGGGCGAGGACAAGTTTCGCGGTGGTGAACCTGGGGGAACTCCAGCGGGTGCAGATTCTTACGAAACGTTAAGTGCTCAGCAGAGAGAGCTTATGGGTAAGGAAGGATTCAAGAATTGGCAACATCCGGATCACAATTCTTTGATGGCACAGAATAGTGTACTGATGACAAAGATGAGAAGTTTAAAGAAATAATTTGACAAGTAAGCTTTTATAGGATATATTTTAAATAGCGAGAGATTTCGGGTAGCGAGAAGAACCGTCCGGAATCAAAGCAGACTCGCGCCAGTCACAAACGGCGAAGGCAGCGTCCGGACACCTCCGGGGAGCGTTTCCGAAAAATGGTACGAATGTTTTTTGGTTTCACTCTAAAATTATGGAGGTGATAAGATGGCCGTTGATACAGCTTTAATCACACAATTTAGTAATTTGTTGCATGTAGAGGCGCAACAGATGAAAACAAGACTTATGGGTCGTTGTCAGGTTATGCCCGTAACAGCCGAAGACTTTGCTTATGATGGAGTAAGCAACCTCGCCGCGAAGACGAACAATTCTCGCAACCCTTTAATTGATCCTCAAAGCCCGGATTACACCCGTAGGAAATTGACTACGGACAGGATTCTCGTGGAGCTTATCGTTGACAATCGCGATGCTCGCAGAATGTTTGAAGATCCGTCATCTAGGTTGGTTAACGAGTGTATGTACGCGATAATGAGGAAAGCGGATAAGGTGGGTATAATTGCTTCCACGGCATCTGTTCTTACAGGTAAAGCTTTTGCAACTACCACGACGTTCGCCGCAGACGGCGGGCAGACGATAGATGCGACAGCTGGCGTTACATACGCTAAACTTCTTGAGATTAAGGACAACTTCAAGAGTAAAGAAGTTGGGCTCGATATGCCTGAAGATCTACTTCTTCTCTGTTCGGAACAGGAAGAAACAGCCATGCTACAGTTGACGCAGCTCACATCTGGTGATTTCGTAAGGGATTACAATGTAGAAGATGGTAAAGTTGCCAAAGCTCTCGGGATGGGTATTATCCTGTTTGGTAGTGCCGTCGATCTTCCGCCTTTGTCGGTTACATCCGCAGTTCGCGATTGTATTGCTTTATCAACCAGAGGTCTTTTGTACGGTATGAGCAAAGAAGCCAATGTAACGGTTATTGAGAATCACCCGAGTTACGTAGAATCTACGTATATAAGGGTAATGATGGACATTGGTGCGGTCCGTACGGACGGCGTGAGAGTTCAGAAGTTCCAGACTACGGCTACCTAATAGGTAGATAGTTTAGCTTGGGGGTAGAAATCTACCCCCAGCTTTAAATATTTTTAATTTATAGGAGGTGTAAGATGGCTGTGAGAGATTTATATGTACTAAGCGAGACAGATAAAGGCCAGGTTAACGGCGCGAATGTTATCGCTATATCAGGCAATTTTGAAACAATCGGTACAGATAGCATGGCTTCAAAGTACAGGCTTGCCAAAGTCGGTGCGGATTTTGTTCCGATTATGATTCATTACAACGGCGACGCTATTGCTGGTGCGACGGACATGGACCTCGGGCTGTATGATACTGAAGAAAATGGTGGCGCGGTGAAAGATGCTGATTGTTTTATGGACGGTACAGATCTCAACGCGGGTCATGCCATGGGTTCGGAGATTGATTGTCTCACGGCTCTTGGGGTCGATGAAGCGAGCAAAACTGTGCGGGATCACGCGGGCGATTCAAACGCTTCTCCGGAGAAGATGTACGATCTCGTACTGACGACCAACAGTGCGATAACGGGTGCTGGTACGATGGCATTTCGTATGATATTCCGCAGATCTGCGTAATAGCTGAACGGACTTGAAATATGGGGGCCCCTTGGGGGGTCCCCTGCAACAACACACGGAGGGGTAATGGCCGAAGTTGATATATGTAACATGGCGTTAGGTTTTTTAAAAGTCCCTTCGATTACTTCCGTTCTCGTCCCCACAACTGAAACTGAAGATACTTGTTCGCTCTACTACGCCCCTGCGCGTAAAGAGATACTTCGTAAACATCCCTGGAACTTTGCTAAAAAGAGAGCTTTCCTCTATGCTGAAGCAACAGGTCCGGCATTTGAGTTTGATTATAAATTTGCTTTACCTACCGATTTTATAAGACTTAGATTTATAGGAACTACAAACCAGGGGCTTGTGGGAATATCTTACGATATCGAACAAGACCTTTATCTTAGCACAGATACGTACAGTTCAGGGTTAACTACTAAAACAATTACCGGAATTACGAAAGCTAATCCCGGGGTTGTTACTGCTACAGCTCACGGGTTCATTAACGGCGATATAGTGGTTATCGAAGATGTTGTTGGTATGACAACGGTCAACGATACGCGGTTTATTGTGGCGGAAAAGACGACGAATACGTTTGAGCTTACCACTACTGCAGGAGTGGATGTGGATACGAGTGGATACACAGCGTATGCTTCTGGTGGTACTGTATACAAGGTAGCGACGCTTAATATAGGGTATATCTTCGATGAAGATGACACTACGCAATTTGATCCGCTTTTTGTAAAAGCGTTTGCGCTTCAGTTAGCTGTCAATATGTCGTACGCTTTTACGGGTAAAACGACGCTACGTACAGATGTGCGTACTATGCTACTAGAAGCACTTCAGGAAGCGCGTGCCATAAACGGGCAAGACAAACCTCCTATCAGGATAACGAAGAGTCGAGTTATCGGCGCTCGGAGGAAATATAGTTCAGGCATAGGGTATGAGGGCGATCCTTCTCGCATACCCGATTAAATAGGGGGCGAGCACGAATGGAAGTTAATGCTTCACTTATAAATTTTGCTGCGGGTCAGCTTTCTAAAAAATTTCTCGCCCGAATAGATCTTCCCAATTTCTATAAAGCCGGTACGCTACTGTGCCGCAATTACGTACCCCAGGTTCAGGGTCCCGCAGAGTTCCGGATAGGTTCCCGGTACGTCCTCCACACACGCTTAAACGGTATAACTTCACTTTACCCTTTCGTATTTAACGATAGTCAAGCTTACGCACTTGCCTTTTCTGATAAGAAACTTCGGTTCTTTTCTGACGGGGGCGTGGTATTGGGGAGTGCGGGGAGTACACAATCCCAGCTTCTCACACATTTTGACGGTGTTGATGGCGTTCAGGCGTATACGGCCGAAACGGGACAGACGTTAACATTTGTAGCCGATGCACAGTTGGATACTGCAATTAAGAAGTTTGGTACGGCTTCGCTTCTATTAGACGGGACCGGAGACTATGTAACTGTTCCGGATAGTACAAATTGGGCTTTTGGCACGGGTGCATTTACAATA
>Ga0307928_10003903_pt1 | contig 11352 bp, 18 predicted proteins | sample AceLakmetagen232_FD_201815 | JGI IMG/M metagenome (GOLD analysis project Ga0307928, IMG submission 201815) | Saline water microbial communities from Ace Lake, Antarctica - #232 | ecosystem: Environmental > Aquatic > Non-marine Saline and Alkaline > Saline | place: Antarctica: Ace Lake...
CAGGATATGTTTCAATTATAGACCTATCAAATACTCCAAGGAAGTTAATGGTGCAGGCGTAACTATGGGAATAAGCAGCCCGTTTAAATTCTGGACATATCTGGATATCGTTGCGAGGGCACAAAACGAGATTATAATAGACAGTACCGCTGGCGATACTTCACTATCAACTATTAGGATGCCGGATTATACAGGTGAGTTAGTACAAGCATATCTTGTCTTATCTATTCAACAAGTTAGAAATAGCGACATAGCAAATCAAAATGGTATATCCGGAGCCCAAAAAGTACAATTACGAGATAGTGTAATGACATACCACGATGCGATAACCGTACAGGCAGGGAGCTTTTATTGTATGCCCGATTCGGTAATAGGAGGTACGTTTGAATATGTAGGGGATGTTGACCTAGCATCATATTTAGAGCCGAATGGTGTTTATCTTTTAAGATGGGAAGATGCGGAAGCTTATCAAGATAGCTTAACATTATATGGAACACAGATGAAAATGAAGTTATATTTTGGAGGTTAGAAATGAAAACAACAGATATGATTATGTTAGGAGGGTTAGTAGCAGCAGGAGCAATAGTATTGCTTAAATGGAATGATATAAAAGGTTTTGTCGGTGGTCTAGGCGATATTGCCGGAGGTATCGGAGGGGCCGCCGGAGGTATTGGAGAAGCTGCCGGAGGCATTGGAGCCGCAGCCGGAGGTATTGGAGAAGCTGCTGCCGGTATTGGTGAGTTTGCCGGAGAAGCTGCCGGAGGTATTGGAGAAGCTGCTGCCGGTATTGGTGAGTTTGCCGGTGGTATAACCGGAGGTATCGGAGAAGCTGCCGGAGGTATCGGAGAATTTGCCGGAGGTATAACCGGAGGTATCGGAGAAGCTGCCGGAGGTATCGGAGAAGCTGCCGGAGGTATCGGAGAATTTGCCGGAGGTATAACCGGAGGTCTCGGGGATTTTTTCAATAATCTATTTGGTTTTAATGATGAAGATGGGGGAGCCGGAGGGACCGGAGGCATTGGAGGAGCCGGTAAGACTAAAATCAAATATAGCCCATATACACCCTCATATTCAAGTGTAATAACACAACCTTCCCATATGGCTCCAGCCCCACAGGTACCGGTATTACTTCCAAGTAGCCGAGCTGGTGAAACATGGGTTGGAGGTAGGTAATGAGTAGAAAAAGCACCTATAAGGAAAAAGTGCAGCTTATTTCTTTCATCTGGCCTTATATGGCAGAGGTATTGACTGAATGATAGAAATAGGGGGCAGATTGTTTACATTGATTAGTATAATCATACTGGCCATGCTGCAACTTGGAGCTTGGTACTTGGGTTTTAATGGACAAATAACGATTGTCTTAACATCTACCATTGTCGGATTGATTGCCCTTATAACGGGCCTTAAAATTGATTTAACGGCATATATGGAAGACTACCAAAACTCAAAATGAGAAGATAGGTTTTGATTTTTGCTTTCCCCCAAAGTCGAGCTTATCCTATCTTCTCACTTTTTACATTAGACCGCTACCTTTTTCGTGCAAGCTGACTTTTAGTGTTTATCATAAATAAAAGTCCTATCTGTTAACATTAGTATAGAGTATATCATATAATAATCTCGCAAATAAACATTAGTTATTAATACCACATAGTCATACTAGGCGGACGACTATGGCGGAAATATGAACATACCGAAAATAAGAACGCAAATATTTTTAGACGTGGATGACTTCAATGCCATAAATAGATATGGTGAAGCAAGGGGAATGAAGAATTTAAGCCAAGCAATAGGCGAAATATTAAGAGAATGGCGAAGATTCAAGAATATTGCTCTAAAAATGCAAAAAGATTTAGAAATGGAAGCAATAAGCAAAGCAAAGGTGATTAGGGAAGATGAAAAGAAAGATAGTTAAGGATAGGGAATTAACATTTGAAGAAATGAAAGAAGAAGAAATGTATAGGGTGGCCATAATCGGAAGTCATGGAGTATCTGGAAAAGATTATAAACCAAAATATGATGATGGGAGGGAGAGATGAAACACGTTAATAAAAGATGCCCCGTATGTAATTCTACAATAAAACTGACGGAACATTCTTGGAATTATGTGAATGTTTTTTGGTGTCCTTATTGTGGGAAAAAGTTAAAAAAGGTTAGGAAAAGATGGGGTGGTATTGTTGGTCATTGTTTGGAGGAGGCATAAAGATGGTAAGTGATGTGGGGTTGATTGCAGTATCGTTTATATCTTTAGCAGGTATGGTTTTAATATTTATGTTGAACACTAGAACATGGTTTAAGAAGGAAACTTTTAAATCAACACAAGCGTCAAATCGTAAGGAAATGAACATACGATTTAAAGCTATGGAGAGAGACCTTAAAATAAAAGAAACCCCCCCGTTAGCCCCCCCTGAACAGAGCATACCGGATTTATTAAAAGGATTGGATCTTGAAACAATTAAAAAACTAGGGGGTATGCTTCAAAAAGACGATGTGGAATATGAGGATGAGGAGCCGATAAGGGAGGAAAAGCCCGACCTAGCAGAAACAGTTTTAAATATGGCACAGAAAAACCCCGAACTGGCCAAAAGCATAATTGATAAATTCTTACCGGAGTTAAAAACAAAAGAAGGCCCACAGGAAAACAACAGGTAAACAATAGGTATATATAGTTAATGCTCCTCTATTTAGGGCATGGCAAAAAGACGAGGATTGCCAAAAAAGTACGCTAAGATGGGTTTTAAGAGGGGATGGGCCGCTTACAAAAGAACTCGTAAGACAACTACCTCCCGACCTCGCAGACGGCCTGTTAGAGCTACTAGGACAAGGAGACGACCTATGGCAAAAAGACGAAATACTTATAGGCGAAAAACTACCAACATTTTAACCTCTAAAACGGCCATTGATGGCTATATAGCAGAGGGGGGTAAGTTTGTCGTGAGAAAGGTACTTGGTGGGGGGCCATTGTATGAGGCAGCAGTAGACGGAGGCGTGGGCCTCTTTAGACATAACAACACTCTACTTGCACAAGCGATTGTCAAGGGAGTAACCGCTTTCTTACCAAGGTTTGGTATTGGTGGGGGCATAACTGGTGGAGGTGTGCGTTAATGGTAGCGGCGCCACAGTTTGCAACGATGGTTATTAGTAATGGAGCCTCAAGCATAAACGTGGATGTATATTGCTCGGATGTAGTAAATGCAAATACAAACATGGATAGCGGAGGTGGAGTAGGAGGAACTGGCAGTTTAACATATTTCAAAGCACCGATTACGGGCCGTATTGTCGATTTTAGTATTCTTACAGGGATGACAGATACCACAGCGGCAAAGGTTACAATCAACGGCTCTGCGACAAAAAGCACTATTCGTTTCGCCAATCATTTAAACACTCTCAACTCTAGGCCATTATTGAACATACCCATTAATGCAGGTGAAGACATCGGATTAATACAACTCGCATAAGGAGACATAAAAATGTCTTCTTTCTTTCCATCTTCTTTAGTTGTCAAAAAAGTAGCACCGACAACTTTAGCGGATGATAAAAGCCATAATGTGAGCAACGTGGATATACCGTTTTATGCCGCAGATATGCAGTGTCAAACAGCAGCTGTTAAGATAGGTGTAGCCGGCTCTATGGATTTTGTTTTGTATCCGAATGAGACTTACTGGACTTATAATGCAAATCTTAAAGACTTCCAAGTGATGAATAATGTTCCCACAGTAGACGGTCAATTAATTGTTATTGCTACTGTACCAAATCAGTTTGTCGAGGCAGCACTCAAACAGGGGTTTAAAGCATGGGGGTAATCTCAAGATATGCCAAATATATCGATGCGGATGCGGTTGGATTATTTCACCCCAATCAAGTTTTAGCACCATTTAGTGCATACAGAGAATCAACAAATTATACGGTATGGAAACCACAAACACCAACAGGAAAAGGGTTAAGGATTCGTGCCAATGCTGCGGATTCTAAGCCAGCTATTGAACTGGACACAGGTGGGAATTTTGCGCTGCAAGCTGACACCAATTCGGATGTAATTATATATACCTCGGGTACAGGTCGATTTAAATATGGAACATATGTAGCAGGAGCCGCAACAGAGAGCATAGGGTATTTTGAACAGAAAGACGCTGACGGAACTCTAAGAAAAGTTATGATTCAGGCGTGAATTATGGGAATAAGCAGCCCGTTTAAGTCATGGACATATTTGGAGCTTGTCGCAACGGCACAAACCGAGATTGTAATAGACAGTACCGCTGGTGATACTTCATTATCAACTATTGCAACACCAGATTATACAGGGGAATTAATACTGGCATATCTTGTATTATCAGTTCAACAAGTTAAAAATTGGAACGTTGCGAATCCAAATGGTATTTCGGGATTCCAAAAAATACAATTTAGAGATAAAGCATTATCATACCACGATGCAATATCAATCCAAGCAGGTAGCTTTCAATGTATGCCGGATTCAGTGATTGGAGGGACATTTGAGTATGTGGGGAATATCAACCTTAAACAATATTTAGAGCCAAATTACAACTATCTTTTAAGATGGGAAGATGCCGAAGCTTATTTTGATAGCTTATGGCTGTATGGGACACAAATGAAAATGAAGTTATATTTCGGAGGTTAAAATGAAAACAACAGATATGATTATGTTAGCTGGAGCGGCTGGAGTAGCTGCAATAGTATTGCTTAAATGGAATGATATTAAAGGTTTTGTTGGTGGTCTAGGTGATATTACCGGAGGCATTGGAGCCGCAGCTGGAGGCATTGGAGCCGCTGCTGGAGGCATTGGAGAAGCTGCCGCTGGGATTGGTGAGTTTGCCGGTGATGTAACCGGAGGCATTGGAGAAGCTGCTGGAGGCATTGGAGAAGCTGCCGCTGGGATTGGTGAGTTTGCCGGTGATGTAACCGGAGGTATCGGGGCCGGTGCTGCTGGGATTGGTGAGTTTGCCGGAGGTATAACCGGAGGTATCGGTGAAGCTGCCGCTGGCATTGGAGGGTTTGCCGGAGGTATAACCGGAGGTATCGGGGATTTTGTCAATAATGTATTTGGTTTTAAGACTGGAAAAGCTGTCTCCGGAGCCGGTGGTGGCAGACATATTTCATATACACCCTCCCCAGTTAGAAGCTATGATGTTTCAAGGATGGCCCCAGCTCCCCGAATTGGTGTTGTCGTTTCACCTGATAGAGCAGATGAAACATGGATAGGAGGCCGCTGATGGCAGAGATAGGGGCCCGATTATTTACATTGGTTAGTATAATCATACTGGCCATGCTGCAACTTGGAGCTTGGTACTTGGGTTTTAATGGACAAATAACGATTGTCTTAACCTCTACCATTGTCGGATTGATTGCCCTTATAACAGGCCTTAAAATTGATTTAACGGCATATATGAAAGACTACCAAAATTCAAAATGAGAAGATAGGTTTTGATTTTTGCTTTCCCCATAGTAGATTTTCCCTATCTTCTCACCCTCCCTTTTTACATTAGACCGCTACCTTTTTCGTGCAAGCTGACTTTTAGTGTTTACCGTAAATAAAAGTCCCTTCTGTTAGCATTAGTATAGAGTATATCATATATATATCTCGCGAATAAACATATAATATAAATACTACGAAGTAATACGAGTATTACTACTCATGGAGGAAATATGAACATACCAAAAATAAGAGTGCAACTATTATTAGACGCTGATGACTTCAACACCATAAATAGATATGGGGAAGCACATGGATTAAGGAATGTAAGTCAAGCAATAACCGAAATATTAAGAGAATGGCGAAGATTCAAGAATATTGCTCTAAAAATGCAAAAAGATTTAGAAATGGAAGCAATAAGCAAAGCAAAGGTGATTAGGGAAGATGAAAAGAAAGATAGTTAAGGATAGGGAATTAACATTTGAAGAAATGAAAGAAGAAGAAATGTATAGGGTGGCCATAATCGGAAGTCATGGAGTATCTGGAAAAGATTATAAACCAAAATATGATGATGGGAGGGAGAGATGAAACACGTTAATAAAAGATGCCCCGTATGTAATTCTACAATAAAACTGACGGAACATTCTTGGAATTATGTGAATGTTTTTTGGTGTCCTTATTGTGGGAAAAAGTTAAAAAAGGTTAGGAAAAGATGGGGTGGTATTGTTGGTCATTGTTTGGAGGAGGCATAAAGATGGTAAGTGATGTGGGGTTGATTGCAGTATCGTTTATATCTTTAGCAGGTATGGTTTTAATATTTATGTTGAACACTAGAACATGGTTTAAGAAGGAAACTTTTAAATCAACACAAGCGTCAAATCGTAAGGAAATGAACATACGATTTAAAGCTATGGAGAGAGACCTTAAAATAAAAGAAACCCCCCCGTTAGCCCCCCCTGAACAGAGCATACCGGATTTATTAAAAGGATTGGATCTTGAAACAATTAAAAAACTAGGGGGTATGCTTCAAAAAGACGATGTGGAATATGAGGATGAGGAGCCGATAAGGGAGGAAAAGCCCGACCTAGCAGAAACAGTTTTAAATATGGCACAGAAAAACCCCGAACTGGCCAAAAGCATAATTGATAAATTCTTACCGGAGTTAAAAACAAAAGAAGGCCCACAGGAAAACAACAGGTAAACAATAGGTATATATAGTTAATGCTCCTCTATTTAGGGCATGGCAAAAAGACGAGGATTGCCAAAAAAGTACGCTAAGATGGGTTTTAAGAGGGGATGGGCCGCTTACAAAAGAACTCGTAAGACAACTACCTCCCGACCTCGCAGACGGCCTGTTAGAGCTACTAGGACAAGGAGACGACCTATGGCAAAAAGACGAAATACTTATAGGCGAAAAACTACCAACATTTTAACCTCTAAAACGGCCATTGATGGCTATATAGCAGAGGGGGGTAAGTTTGTCGTGAGAAAGGTACTTGGTGGGGGGCCATTGTATGAGGCAGCAGTAGACGGAGGCGTGGGCCTCTTTAGACATAACAACACTCTACTTGCACAAGCGATTGTCAAGGGAGTAACCGCTTTCTTACCAAGGTTTGGTATTGGTGGGGGCATAACTGGTGGAGGTGTGCGTTAATGGTAGCGGCGCCACAGTTTGCAACGATGGTTATTAGTAATGGAGCCTCAAGCATAAACGTGGATGTATATTGCTCGGATGTAGTAAATGCAAATACAAACATGGATAGCGGAGGTGGAGTAGGAGGAACTGGCAGTTTAACATATTTCAAAGCACCGATTACGGGCCGTATTGTCGATTTTAGTATTCTTACAGGGATGACAGATACCACAGCGGCAAAGGTTACAATCAACGGCTCTGCGACAAAAAGCACTATTCGTTTCGCCAATCATTTAAACACTCTCAACTCTAGGCCATTATTGAACATACCCATTAATGCAGGTGAAGACATCGGATTAATACAACTCGCATAAGGAGACATAAAAATGTCTTCTTTCTTTCCATCTTCTTTAGTTGTCAAAAAAGTAGCACCGACAACTTTAGCGGATGATAAAAGCCATAATGTGAGCAACGTGGATATACCGTTTTATGCCGCAGATATGCAGTGTCAAACAGCAGCTGTTAAGATAGGTGTAGCCGGCTCTATGGATTTTGTTTTGTATCCGAATGAGACTTACTGGACTTATAATGCAAATCTTAAAGACTTCCAAGTGATGAATAATGTTCCCACAGTAGACGGTCAATTAATTGTTATTGCTACTGTACCAAATCAGTTTGTCGAGGCAGCACTCAAACAGGGGTTTAAAGCATGGGGGTAATCTCAAGATATGCCAAATATATCGATGCGGATGCGGTTGGATTATTTCACCCCAATCAAGTTTTAGCACCATTTAGTGCATACAGAGAATCAACAAATTATACGGTATGGAAACCACAAACACCAACAGGAAAAGGGTTAAGGATTCGTGCCAATGCTGCGGATTCTAAGCCAGCTATTGAACTGGACACAGGTGGGAATTTTGCGCTGCAAGCTGACACCAATTCGGATGTAATTATATATACCTCGGGTACAGGTCGATTTAAATATGGAACATATGTAGCAGGAGCCGCAACAGAGAGCATAGGGTATTTTGAACAGAAAGACGCTGACGGAACTCTAAGAAAAGTTATGATTCAGGCGTGAATTATGGGAATAAGCAGCCCGTTTAAGTCATGGACATATTTGGAGCTTGTCGCAACGGCACAAACCGAGATTGTAATAGACAGTACCGCTGGTGATACTTCATTATCAACTATTGCAACACCAGATTATACAGGGGAATTAATACTGGCATATCTTGTATTATCAGTTCAACAAGTTAAAAATTGGAACGTTGCGAATCCAAATGGTATTTCGGGATTCCAAAAAATACAATTTAGAGATAAAGCATTATCATACCACGATGCAATATCAATCCAAGCAGGTAGCTTTCAATGTATGCCGGATTCAGTGATTGGAGGGACATTTGAGTATGTGGGGAATATCAACCTTAAACAATATTTAGAGCCAAATTACAACTATCTTTTAAGATGGGAAGATGCCGAAGCTTATTTTGATAGCTTATGGCTGTATGGGACACAAATGAAAATGAAGTTATATTTCGGAGGTTAAAATGAAAACAACAGATATGATTATGTTAGCTGGAGCGGCTGGAGTAGCTGCAATAGTATTGCTTAAATGGAATGATATTAAAGGTTTTGTTGGTGGTCTAGGTGATATTACCGGAGGCATTGGAGCCGCAGCTGGAGGCATTGGAGCCGCTGCTGGAGGCATTGGAGAAGCTGCCGCTGGGATTGGTGAGTTTGCCGGTGATGTAACCGGAGGCATTGGAGAAGCTGCTGGAGGCATTGGAGAAGCTGCCGCTGGGATTGGTGAGTTTGCCGGTGATGTAACCGGAGGTATCGGGGCCGGTGCTGCTGGGATTGGTGAGTTTGCCGGAGGTATAACCGGAGGTATCGGTGAAGCTGCCGCTGGCATTGGAGGGTTTGCCGGAGGTATAACCGGAGGTATCGGGGATTTTGTCAATAATGTATTTGGTTTTAAGACTGGAAAAGCTGTCTCCGGAGCCGGTGGTGGCAGACATATTTCATATACACCCTCCCCAGTTAGAAGCTATGATGTTTCAAGGATGGCCCCAGCTCCCCGAATTGGTGTTGTCGTTTCACCTGATAGAGCAGATGAAACATGGATAGGAGGCCGCTGATGGCAGAGATAGGGGCCCGATTATTTACATTGGTTAGTATAATCATACTGGCCATGCTGCAACTTGGAGCTTGGTACTTGGGTTTTAATGGACAAATAACGATTGTCTTAACCTCTACCATTGTCGGATTGATTGCCCTTATAACAGGCCTTAAAATTGATTTAACGGCATATATGAAAGACTACCAAAATTCAAAATGAGAAGATAGGTTTTGATTTTTGCTTTCCCCATAGTAGATTTTCCCTATCTTCTCACCCTCCCTTTTTACATTAGACCGCTACCTTTTTCGTGCAAGCTGACTTTTAGTGTTTACCGTAAATAAAAGTCCCTTCTGTTAGCATTAGTATAGAGTATATCATATATATATCTCGCGAATAAACATATAATATAAATACTACATTGTAATACTCGTATTACTACTCATGGAGGAAATATGAACGTACAAAAAATAAGAGTGCAACTATTATTAGATGCTGATGACTTCAACGCTATAAACAGATATGGAGAAGCACATGGATTAAGGAATGTAAGCCAAGCAGTAACTGAAATGTTAAGAGAGTGGAGGCGTTTCAAGAATATTGCTCTAAAAATGCAAAAAGATTTAGAAATAGAAGCATTAAGCAAAGCAGAGGTGATTAGGAATGAAGGAAAAGAAAAAAGTAGTTTATAGGGAATTAACACCAGAGGAAATGAAAGAAGAAGAAATGTATAGATTGCAAAGTATCGGAAGTCATGGTGTATTAGGGGAAGATTATAAACCTAAATATGACGATGGGAGGGAACGATGAGACACGTTAATAAAAAATGCCCTGCTTGTAATTCTACAATAAAACTGACGGAACATTCTTGGTATAATTATTTAAGTGTTTTTTGGTGCCCGTATTGTGGTAAAAAGTTAAAAAAGGTTAGGAAGACATGGGGTGGTATTGTTGGTCATTGTCTGGAGGAGGCATGAGAATAACATACAAGTACAGGAGAGGGGTATTCACAACTAAAAAAGAGATAGAGATTATGGATTTTGAAGGGCAACAAAAAGAGTTAGAAAAGATATTAGAAAATTTTAAGGTGGTGAGTAAATAATGGTAAGTGATACAGGATTAATTGTAGTAAGCATAATATCTCTCGCTGGCATGGTTTTAATATTCACTCTGAATAATTCAACATGGTTTAGAAAAGAGAGATTTAAACAGAAACAAACGTTAGATAGGAAGGAGGCGAGCATACGTTTCAAAAAATTAGAAAGGGATTTAAAAATAAAAGAAACTCCCCCGTTACCCCCCCCTGAACAGAGCATACCGGATTTATTAAAAGGGTTGGACATTGAAACAATTAAAAAACTGGGGGGTGTGCTTCAAAAAGACGATGTGGAATATGAGGATGAGGAGCCGATAAGGGAGGAAAAACCAGACCTAGCAGAAACAGTTTTAAATATGGCACAAAAAAACCCTGAACTGGCTAAAAGCATAATTGATAAATTCTTACCGGAGTTAAAACCAAAAGAAGGCCCACAGGATAACAATAGGTAAACAATAGGTATAAATACCACATGGCCCTCTATTTAGGCATGGCAAAAAGACGAGGATTGCCAAAAAAGTATGCAAAGATGGGTTTTAAGAGGGGTTGGGCTGCTTACAAGAGAACTCGTAAGACAACTACCCGACCTCGGAGACGGCCCGTTAGAGCTACTAGGACAAGGAGCAGACCTATGGCAAAAAGACGAAATACTTATAGGCGAAAAACTACCAACATTTTAACCTCTAAAACGGCCATTGACGGCTATATTGCAGAGGGTGGGAAGTTTGTCGTGAGGAAGGTACTCGGTGGGGGGCCGTTGTATGAAGCAGCAGTAGATGGAGGCGTGGGCCTCTTTAGACATAACAACACTCTTACAGCACAAGCGATTGTGAAGGGAGTAACCGCTTTCTTACCAAGGTTTGGTATTGGTGGGGGCATAACTGGTGGAGGTGTGCGTTAATGGTAGCGGCGCCACAGTTTGCAACAATGGTTATTAGCAACGGGGCCTCAAGCATAAACGTGGATGTATATTGCTCGGATGTAGTAAATGCAAATACAAACATGGATAGCGGAGGTGGAGTAGGAGGAACTGGCAGCTTAACATATTTCAAAGCACCGATTACGGGCCGTATTGT
>Ga0307928_10003904_pt1 | contig 11351 bp, 18 predicted proteins | sample AceLakmetagen232_FD_201815 | JGI IMG/M metagenome (GOLD analysis project Ga0307928, IMG submission 201815) | Saline water microbial communities from Ace Lake, Antarctica - #232 | ecosystem: Environmental > Aquatic > Non-marine Saline and Alkaline > Saline | place: Antarctica: Ace Lake...
TCCGGCTTCTGGCCTCATCAGCAGCGGCAATTTACCACCGGACGCCCCATGCGGAGCGTTTCGGCCTGTGGTGGGCTGGTGTTATGCTACATTGCGCAATGGGTTTTTAAAGTCCGGCAAATTGGCCACTAGACCGCAAATCAGATCAATATATTTATGGTATTTATCCATTTGCCAAGTTATCGCGTCAAGCGTTATACCCCAGACCGGCGCGGCGCAATCAACAAGGATATGCTCGGCTGTGCTCTGCACAAGTTCCGCGCATAAGGCCGGACAATGACCATCCGGCAATTTATATCCCATTGCGTTAATTCGTTTTTGACGCTCCGCGTAGTAATCCTTCGCGTCTTCGTCATTCATCAAATACGCTTCTTTGGGCTTAGTGATCCTGTGGCGCGGTATTTCAGGCTCCCAGTGTTCGCTGATAAAATATTCGGCTTGCAATATTTCCTCATCCATTTTGTCCATCTTCTCGCGCTCAACTTCGGCTATACAACGCGCCATTAAAACCGCATTTACCGCCGATTTAATCGCTGGTGTTACGTCCGCCGCCGTTACTACTCTGTTTTGTGCGATTCCGTTCATGATTTTTGATCTCCTTTTTTCGTCCTCGTTAATCGTAATAAGTGTATCCCGCGCATCCATCCGCGCCCTTCGGCACATACTTTGACCCGTTTTGACATTCGCAAAACGCCCAAAGACAATTCCGGCAGCCATATTCGCTAGTCTTTACGGCCGCCGGCACGTCCTTTTCGTTAATTGATTCTTCAAAGCCGTTTATTGTGATTTTATTCATCGTCATCTCCTCCGTTTTCGTTGCGTTTCGTGATGTTATTTTGTGATTTTGGCTGTGCCTACCTGATTGCCGTTAATGTCCTGCAGGCGCTCATCATCAACTTGTCCGGCGTCTGTATAACGCTCTGCCAAGTCTTGCAATATGCGCGCTATTTCCTCGCCGTTATCATCAAAAGCCGCGTTGTCCATGTCGATTTTGATTATTAATTTCATTTATTATCTCCATTCCCGCCGCCGGGCTGTTATCTCGCGAGATGTTGATGAGTTTGTTTGTTACAATTTCCCGGATTGCGGCAGTTATCCGTTCCCACCGCCGCCCGCGCGATTGCATGTTGCAACTCTCCGCTTGTGCGGTAACATTTCGCTTTATCATCCCAGCTGCATACTATCCATCCGCCGCCTTGCCGGTACATATATGTCTTGTGTTTCATCCTTCGCCCTCCTGTTATTCTTCTATTATGTCAAATTTATCCTATGTAGCATTTTCCGCAGACAAAAAGCTTTCCTTCCGGATGGGTGGCGTCGCGGTATCTTTCGCGGTACGTCCCGTAAGTCATCTCCTTTTTTTCTAGTTTCTTCCCGCAGTCCGGACAGGTCTTTGTCTTTTTTTTGCTCATCCTTCCGCCCTCCTTGGTTTGTGGTTTTTGCTTTTTGTGCCATTAATTGTTATTATTCGCTTTCCATTTGATACTTTACGCATTCGCTTTCCTTGCTCCAGTCTGCGCAATCCATAATTGCCGCCTGTAAAGCATACATACAGGCTTGGCAAGGCTGTGTCTTATATGTTTTGTTCTCTTTGCAGATTTTACATTCATTATTCATTATCTCGCCCTCCGTTTGGTTTGTGTTATTCATTACACCACCTTATAGAGCTTTAATCGTGCCAAGTCATTGATTACCAGCGTTTTTACTATATCTTGTGGCTTCCGCTTTAGCAACCACTGCATCTTGTATATGTCTCTCGTTATTGCCTTCTCATTTATTAGAAACTGTGAATCACTTCTCAGGATTGAGAAGGCAGGATTACTGTTCGTTTGTGACGTTATAGCGTTATGCTGTTTTAACGTTGTGATGTTATAACGTTATAACGTTGTTAGCTTCTCTGCCCTGCTTGTCATGCTACCGCGCCCAAAAGGTTGCAATACTGCTACTGTACGAGTAGCGTTTCTGCTACTCTATCAGATCATAGCCATTCCCCCTCTGTTATGGCTGCATCGGTAGGGCTGGCTTGACACATCGCCTTTGGCGTTGCTATATCCTCTTGCCTATCATATACATACACAAGTAGGACAGGGTAGAATGAGGCTAAACTGTAAGCTGTTGATACACAATACTATACTACAGGTGGACATAAGCGTTATTATGCGACATAGCAACAGGCAGGCTGTATATATATGCGAGGGGGGTGGTATGCCATGCCGGATTGCCCGCCCGCCCCCACTCATTATATATATATATATCCCCTCTGCATTCGGTTCCTCGCATGGGGGCTGGTGTTATTTAGGCTGATATGGTCTATAACGCCATAGTGGGCAACCAGATATAGAGCATTTGGCAACTTCGGGCTTCTGGAAATTGGAACACTCGATACATTTGGCTTTAACGGCGGCATTTCTGGATTTACGTATAAAAGCGTGTTGGAAAGTTTTTAAAACGCTGGGGGTGTGTCTTGATATGGTTTTAAGCTCTTGAGTTTGTTCCGATGTAAAATCAATATGTTTTGAGGCATTAGAATTGATTGTGGCGGGTTTACGGCAAGACTTGTGACCTTTGATGAACGGCATGGTGTATCCTTTCTGTTGATGATGATTGTTGAATTTAGGGATAGTATAGGGGAAAGCGTGTAAAAAGTCAATGAAAAAATAAATGAAAATAGTTCTTGCAATAAAAACAAAATCTGATAAGATAAAGGGCATGAAAAGAAAAAGTTGGGAACAAGCTAAAAATGTTTCTAGTCCACATGGTAGCACGATACTTTTATCTGAAAAGGTAAAAGGCGGTAAACCTCCAGCCCGTCTAGGGCAAACCAACTCGCCGCTTCATTATCTAAACTGCTATGTGGATGAATTTATATGGAGATAATCAATGTTTGCTAAGGTATTTGAGCAGATTTATGATTCGTCAATAGCAGAAGATTATCAGGTTAGGTTTGTATTTGAGGATTTATTGACGCTGGCAGACTGTAATGGAGTAGTTGATAAAACACACGAGGCAATAGCACGGAAAACAAATGTTCCGATAGAGATTATTAAAAGAGCTATTAATGTTTTAGAGAGTCCTGATATTAAAAGCAGGAGGAGCGACGATGACGGAAGGAGGATCAGGCGATTGGATGAACATAGGGACTGGGGATGGTTTATAGTGAACTATGAATATTATAGGAACATAGCATCTGAGGATCAAAGGAGAGAGAAGACAAGGGTAAGAGTTAAGAAATATAGGGAAAAGGTTGATAAAAGTGATGATGTAACGCAATGTAACGCAACAGTAACGCTCCATAACGATTCTCCTTCTGCTTCTGCTTCTCTTAATTCTTCTCTTAATCCTTCTTCTGATTCAGAGGGGTTTGAGGAGTTCTGGGGGCTATACCCTCGGAAAGTGGGGAAAGGGGCGGCATTAAAGGCGTGGAGTGTCAAGAAGTGCCGTTCTATTGCAGAAAACATCAACACGGCGGTTGAAAAGCAGAAAGGATGGCAACAATGGCAGAAGGATAGTGGGCAGTTCATACCCCATCCGGCTACATGGCTGAATCAGGAACGGTGGATGGACGAGGAAACGAAGATAGAAGAGGTAGACGACAGAAGGTCGGTAAGTAGGTTTAAATGAACGAAAGGAGCAAACATGATAGGTAACTATTTAAGAGTAATGGACAACAATATATCCGACAACCTTACCGGCGTTACTTACACGTCCACGCGAGACGGTGGAACTACAACAGTAGAAACGCAGGACTGGATTTATATGTGCCCTGACTATTTTAAACCACGCCTTGACATCAAGAAGTGTTTTGAACTAAACCGGAATTTATTGATCAAATAAAGGATAAACATGGAAACAAAGCAATGGTATGACTTATGGGACGCTTATTTCAAGAAGTTGAGCAAGCGTGACGTGCAGATTTGGGAAGACGAACTGGCTGAAAAGTTTAATAGCAACTTACCAGAAGACGAGATTATAGGAGCCGTAAAGAAGCTGGCGGAACAGAAACGCAGGGGATTGTTGGAGTATATGCCGAACTGCAACCATTTGATTACCGAGATAATAAAGGGGAGATATGAGGCAAAAAAGAGCATAAGCGGAGAAAGCGATAATAAATGTTCGCTTTGCCGTGGAGGATTGTTGGTTTATTTTGCCGATTCAATAACGAATGAAATCGGTATAAAAGAAAATGGTTGCTACGAATATGCCGTCCCGTGCTTGTGTTCTGTAGGGCAGAATCTTTTAAGAAAACAATATCCGAATGAAATAGAACAGGACAGATTGAGAAGTTTAGCGCAGAAAGTTAAAGAATGGATATGCTCAATCACAGAATATAACGATAGTGATGATTTAAGATTTGCCCCCAAACAAGAAAAGAGAGGTGTAGCATCGGTAAAAGAATAAATTATCAGAATCGTATCGGCGGGATTATCCCACAGGGAGACCTTGCCGCCCTGAAGGAACCAGACAAGCTCAAGGAATACGTGGAACAGGCCAAGCCAAGGGACAGGCAGAGAATAGTTGCGTGGCTGTATTCAATATATTCCGGCTCCGAGTTGATTAAAATGCTTGGCGTTAAAAGAACTTATATCAATTACTGCTCACGCCAGCACCCTGACATTGTTGAGGCTAGCCAGTTGAGCCGTAACTACGCCATAGCCGACTTGACGGAGAGACGGGTTGTGGAGTTGTTGCAGAAGATAAATGTGGATAATATTGCCGATGACAAGAAGGCGAAGAGCGTGAGGGACTTGATGGAATCGGCGGATCTCGCCAGAGGTCAAACGAAGCCAGCCACGGAAGAAAAGGACGAGGATGTGTATGAACTCGTTTTCAAGGTAAGGCAGAAAATGGCAAGGCACAAAGAGGTGGACATAACCGACGAGGTGGAGGTAATGGATGACAAGGAAGCTAAAGATGATAAGGCTCTCCCGTCGGGAAATGGCTGATAACGAGAAGGTATTGGAGTTAATAGATACGATAGAGTGGACGGCATGGATGTATGGGCATCTGTGGCAACAGAAGCAATGGAGAATGTTTGAAAGTACGATAGCAATGTTGAACGGGAGGTTGATATGAAACTCTGTAAACAGTGCATTAAGAAGTGGAAGAATTCTGTTAAGTTGAGCAGGAAGGTCTTTGGAAAAAACAAACCTCTTTGGGGGGCAGGGTTGGTTTTGTGCAAAAGGTGCGCGAAAGAGTTTCGCGGGGATGTGTTGTTAGAGGAAGTGAGTGCAAGACGTGTGCGCAAGAAGTTCAATAAACTCAAATTGAAAACATGGAATGGACGCGGCGGTAAGCTAACGACGCACAAAGAAGAAAAAATACCAGACCTGACCGGAGTAGCGAAGAAGTTTAAGAAAACGTGGAAGGAATGCACAGAGGGGGTTAAGTCTGACAAAATGACCGCTACCGATTATATCAATACATTTTACGACCCTAAAAAACCAAAAAAGTTCACGGGAACACCAATCAACGGAGGAACAAAATGAAAATCTCAATGATGATTCCCTGCTACAATACCAAGTGCGAGATGATGTTCGCCCTTAGTCTGGCAAAGACTAAGTATCCCAAGGGGACTGAAGTAAATTTCTTCACTTCAAAAGCAATGTGGGTGGCTAATGCTCTGAACGATATGGTCAAGCAGTCTTTGGAGTGGGGCGCAGACTGGATGGTGGCATTAGGTAACGACGTGGGGTGGCAGACGGACTCAATCACCAAGTTAATTGGTCATAACAAACAGTTTATTGGTGGATGGGCTAACGGGAGATGTCATCCGTTCAAGTGCCATGTAGCCGATTATAAAGACGAAGAGAAGAGTATGTACCACCCTGTTGAAAAACCGAACGAAAAAAAAGGGCTGGAAAAGGTTGCGGCTAACGGTGGCGAGATGCTGGTGTTCCGAAGGGATGTATTTGAGGCAATACCGTTCCCGTGGTTTTCTGGCAAAGATATGGTCAATGCAGAAACGGGACGGATGCGTACAGAGGATTATTTCTGGGCAGAGCGGTGCAAGGGAAACGGGGTGGACATCTGGGTTGACTGGGATGTAGAACTGAAACACGCAGTAGATGGAATGTACACAGAGGGGGGGAGCTTGAAAGCGCAATGACAGAAGAAGGACAACAACGATTTTACGAACTCTATCTCGGCAACGAGTTAATTCGTTTTTCATACGATGAAATTCAGGCCGATCCGCAACTTGAAAAAGAGTTGAAGAAGATTGAACGTCGTAAGGCAGAGAACGAGTTGCAGTTCTTTCATCCACACGGTTTGCCGAAGATGGGTTATGATTGTGGATTCCAACTGGTGTCAAGTGCCGACTGGATAAACGACAGGGAGAATACGGTTTGTATGTGCGCCAGTCCAAATCAGGTCGGTAAGACTTGTCACGCCACCGTGAAGAAAGTGCTGAAGATTATTCCGTGCGATAAGGACTGGCAGATATTCAAGAACGGAATAAAGTTTTATGACTGGCAGGGAGCAAGGACGCTGGTGGTTTTGTCATACGATAAAGGCCAAGCGAAGGACGTGCTGTGGCCTGAATTGCAGAAGTGGATTCCGGCACACGAACTGGGCGAGTTCAGGAGTTCTATGCTTGGCGGAACGAGAGAGCCTACGTGGGACAGAAACCCAAGGGTATCGTTGAAGTGCGGTAGCAGGATAATATTCCTCACCTACGAACAGGACGCCTCTGTATGCGCCGGTGTGAAAGCGGAAGACGTGCTAGCTGACGAGCAGATGCCGTTATCGTTCTTTAACGAGTTGGATCAGCGTGGACGAACGCGAGGCGGTGTGTGGTGGGATATTTCCTACACTCCCCACAAGGTTGAAGGCAGACCGGAGACGGGTGCGAATAGCTGGCTGAATGATTTATGGAAAGGGCAGAATACACGGGGGCATGATATTTTACGGTGCAGGATTTCTGTGGACGAAGTGCCTGACAGAATTTACTCAAAGGAACAGAAAGAAAAGGCATATCTGCAATGGGTGAAGATACCAACTGAAATCAACGATCAGGCGGCTATCAGGGAAGGACAGGCAAGGTATTACGGCATAGCCCAACAGGTTAGCGGACTGTTCTATCCAGAGATTAATAACGAGATTCATTTCGTTGATTGGACTTACGAGGATATACGTGGCAAGGGATGGACTCATTACCGTGCTATGGATTACGGCTTTCAGAATCCTACGGCTGTCGGGTTCTGGGCGGTAAGTCCTACCGGAGATTTCTTCATGTATGACGAGTATTACATATCAGGGAAGGACGCCGTGGAACACTCCCCGTTGATTATAGAGAAGAGCGGTAACGAAAGAAAACTTGTGAATAAAATACACGATAAGAATAGTGGAATTTATTATGATGTTTACGAAGAGGTTGTGAAACAACAGTTGTATTCTAGCACTTGGCTGGACTGGCACAGCTTTCAAACGGCTGGCGGTAGCGGTAGGCCGGTCAGCTTTTTCTTTATGATTGGTGGGCTGAAGGTATGCAAAAGCGTTACGTTGCGTCAAGAGCAAAGAGCGCAGAACGTAAGGCCGTTGTTGAAGATTGACAAAGAACGCAAACACATGATTACCGGAAAGCTCGGTGCGCCAAGGATGTATTTTTCCAGGAAGTGCGTAAAGATGAAATGGGAGTTTGAAAGATGCGTTGCCGATATTAGAATGTTCGGGAATGAACGCCATAATCCAAAGGAGACAAAACAAGACAAGGATGACCATTTGATTGACCAAGTAGAATATTTTGCTTCTGCCGAGGCGAGGTATCTCGGCTCTTATACCAACAATAAACCGAAGGAATTTAAACCGATATTTAAACATGGAGGGTACTGATATGGAAAAATATAAAGATAAAAAAAGGAGCCGTCCACGTGCGTTCTAATTTTAATAAGGATAACTTTGAAGATGTTATTGACCAATGCGCTTCGGAGTTAAGGATTGTAATGCTTACCAAGGCAATGATAAAATGCCGGAAACTTCCCATGAAAAATGCGAAGAAATATTGGGAAGAAATATTATGGAGGACAAGCGTAACAAAAACAAGGCCGTCGTGGATTAAACCAGAACCCGGCACGATAAGATTTGAAAAAGATGGCAAATGGAGCAAGAAATATTTGACAGACGAATATTTGAATAACGACAAACTAATTCCTGCATAAGCAAACAAGGAGGATATCAATGAGCAAAAAACTAGACGCCGCAGACCTGATGCTGATTGGAATGATAATTGACCAGAAGGGATTTGAAATACTGGAAGAGCAGATAAAAGAAAGATACATGAGTTGCAACAACTTGTCCGGTATAACCCAGAACGTGTTTGATAATGGAAAATTGAAAGGGAAAACAGAAGGCATGGAAGATGTTTTATATTTAATAAAGACAATCAAAACAGCGATACGAGAACTAAACGAAAAGGATAACAAATAATGGAACTGACAAAAAACTTCAAGCCGTTGCGGGGATTGGTTCTTATCAAGCGTGATAAGCAGGAAGCAGAAAAAGGTGGAATCATAATCCCGGAAGCGTATCGCCAGTACGGGTGGTGTGCCGAGGTGGTAGCCGTTGGCGAAGATGTTGTCAACGTCAAGCGTGGGGACAGAATTATGTTCAAGAAGGAATTTTGCGTCCTGCCGTTTAAGGACAGGTTGATGGGAATAACCGATGCCGACAAAATCCTTGCCAAGCTATGTGTTGAGGTTGGCATAGAGAGGATTGTCCCGATTAACCACAAGGTCTTGATTTTACCTGAAAGCAAACTGGAGCCAGCCGATGAAGTTGTCATGCCGTCCAAAACCAGCGAGACGGCAGTAGGGATTGTAGAGTTCGCGAGTGCCGATTGTAAAAACATATCGGACGGGGTGAGAGTGTGGTATCCAACAGACAAGACTGTGAACTGCATAGAAAACGACGAAAGGTATGTAATCATTGACGAATGCGATATACTCATCGTGGAGACTGTTTAAATAGTTGAAAATAGTTCTTGACAGATAGGATAAAATCTGCTACAGCTTCCCACGAAAAAGGATAGATGTCTTTTTTTAAACGGTTCTTATTTTTAAGAATGTGATAATAATATGGCAGAACCACTAGAACAGTTCAATAAACCACCCGATGTTGAAACCGGAGTAATCCAATCTCCAGATACCAGCGAATCCACGGGGACTTCGTTGATGGAGTTATACCCCAATTATGCCGAGAATGACGATATTAACGAAAAGACGAAGGGACGTATCGGGTCGTTATTCGATGAAATAAGGGACAGGGGTGACATAGAGACGATATGGAAGAAGAACGACCTGATGTATCGGGTTAAACCAGATTCGTCCAAGGATGACGAGCACAGGGCGAACGAGGCTACTGGCGTGTTCCATGTTGCCGTGAACCAGTTGGTCAGCATGGCGTTCAAGACGTTTACCGATAACCCAGAAAACTACAAGTACGGGTTTATGGAGATACTGAACGATGAAGCCGTCAATATGATCAAGTCTAAAAACGCAGAGATATTGACAAAACTGTTGCGTAAATCAATGGAATCTTCACGGTTCAAATTAAATCTTAAAAAGTTGTTATTTGATATATACAAAAACGGGACAGGAATACTCGGTATGCCGTGGGAAAAGCAGGTTGTTGATTTGTTCTACCGTGACAAGGAATCCGGTGAGCGCAAGTCAAAGCCATTCACCCAGAACAACTTGCCTAGTTTAGAGCATATCCCGCTTGACAAGGTTTGGGTTGACGAGAACATAGACAACATTGACGGTCAGCCGGGGATATTTATTGATAGGCCGATTTCGTGGTCTAAGTTACTGTCCGATAGCAAGAAGAATAAAATAAAACTGTTCAAGCCAGAGGGCGAGGAAAGCCTCAAAAACAAGTTCGCCAAGTACCAAGAGTTGACAAGTTCCGGTCAGTTCAATACCCCAAAGACGGACAGGTTTGATAATGCTGACCGTACATTGCAAGACAGGACAACGGAGAAATATCGCCATTGGTTTATCTGGCCTACGTTGCCGATTAACCGTGAAACCGGCAAGTGGGACGAGGACGCCGAAGAGATACGATGCCGGGTAAGGATACTTGGCGACCCGGAAAGTTGCGAGATAATTGAGATAAGAGAAAACGTATTGCCCGGTGGCACTCCAATCTTTCATTCCAACCAGACCGAGGATGACATCGGTTTTTATCATTGCTCTCTCGGAGAGAAGGTAGAATCGTATTACGACCAGATTTGCATTGGCATTGACCAGCTTATTGATAACCGAGCAAAGAACTGTCGCAGACCTGTATTCTACGACCCGTTGCGTGTTGAAATTGACAAATACGATTTCGGTCATTCCAACACGATTCCTACGCCGGGAGTTGACCCCCGCACCGTTATTTATGAGGCACAGATAGCTGATATGACGGCAACGATAATGCCTACGATTCAGTATTGCGAACTGAAGATTCGTGAGATAATGAACACTACCGACGCTGTAGTTGGGGCGGCAATGGGAGGGAGAACAAGTGCCAGCGAGTATATGGGAGCAAAAACAGCGGCGACTACTCCGATATTCAGCGACATGGAATCTATCGAGGACGCAACCATTGGTGAGTTTATGCGACGGTTTGCCCAGTATGTCCACGTGCTGATGACACACGAAGATATTGTTGACCAGATCGGAGCGGTAGGTGGCGAATTTCAGTTTGATATGAACGACATTTACTCCGTCAGATTAAACGGCGTAGCGATGGCAATGGACAAGGCAACAAGAAAGCAGGACTTGTTACAACTTTTCAGTATTTCAACTGACCCCTCTGCTAAATCTCGCATTACATTGCGGTTGGCACAAGTTATGGACATTGAGAACCCCAACGAACTTGTACCTGTACCGGCGAAGGACCAGGCAATTAAAGCGGCTTTGTACGAAAACAACGCGATACTGGTATTCGGCCAGATTGACGAGCCAGAGATGGGTGAGATGCACGATGTTCATTTGCCAATTCATCAACAGGCTTTATGGCAAGCGCAACGAGAAGACCCACCTAATCAAAACATTCAGAGCATGGTGCAACACGTTGCTAAAACAGAACAACTTAAACGACAAGCCGAGGCGGGAATGGGGGGTTCATTCCCTCTAGGCTCCGGGCAAGCCACAGAGACGAACCAACCGGCCTCGCCCGGCTTAGAATCTGGACAAGAAATTTCAGCCCAAATGGGCGACTTAAACGGGGGCAGCCCGATCCCCACGTCACAACCAGCCATGCCCGGTGGTTAATTAGGAGGCAGTAAAATGCCAGCAGAAGAGATACAGCCCGAAGTAGTAACGCCCGAACAGGTAGCCCAAGCGCAACAGCAAGAAATATTGCCCGAA
>Ga0307928_10003905_pt1 | contig 11350 bp, 20 predicted proteins | sample AceLakmetagen232_FD_201815 | JGI IMG/M metagenome (GOLD analysis project Ga0307928, IMG submission 201815) | Saline water microbial communities from Ace Lake, Antarctica - #232 | ecosystem: Environmental > Aquatic > Non-marine Saline and Alkaline > Saline | place: Antarctica: Ace Lake...
GCGGCGAGCGTCAACACAACCGGCGACCTGCTGGAGACGCACTACAAGTCGGCGGCAACTGCCGAGTCCGTCGGCGACAGCATCGAGATCGTGACGCACGACCCGGTTGCCGACATAGCGGCGATCCTCGTCGATGTCACCGGCATCAACGGCGATGTGATGCGAGGGACAGACGGGGTGAGCCTCGTGGTGCCTGACGCGGCGGGTGTTGCCCCTACTGCGAACGAAGTGAGGGACGCCATAATTGACGACGCTACCCGGTTCAGCGGTGCCGACGTTGGGGCGATACTCGTAGACACGACTGCGATCATCGTCGATACCACCGCGATTATCGTCGATGTCACCGGCATCAACGGCGATGTGATGCGCGGCACGGACGGCGTGAGCTTGGTCATACCGGACGCTGTCGGCACGGCGGCTGGCCTTCACGGTGTCACCGACGGACTTATAGGTGGGCTGGTTGTGCCCGATGCGGCCGGCATAGCCGCCGGCCTGCACGGGATCACTGACGGCCTCATTGGGGCGGTCCAGGTAGACACTACCGCTATTATCGTCGATACGACCGCAATCATTGTGGATACCACCGCGATTATCGTCGACACCACCGCGATCATTGTGGACACGACGCAGCTCCTGGTCGACTCCGCTGCGATCATCGCCGACACGACTGCGATCATCGCCGCGATTGGCCTGCAAGATACCGAGCTCGGCAAGATTCTCGGAGCGGCGGCGGGCAAGTGCTTCCTTCGTGCCGATGGCGATCAGATCAAGTGGTACACGTTCGCGGGCGCTCTACTCTCGACGCTCGACTGGAACGCCGGCACAACGACTTGGGATGTGACATGGGCGTAAACAGACCGGACTACCTGGCCGTCGGATCACGCGGGCGCGGCTTCCACGTCGTGGCCGCAGTCGCCGGGTTCGACAACGCGCTGCAAGCGGCCTACGCGGCCTCGCCCGTCGCCGCCCTGACGACCGGCATGTGGCCCGACTTCGCGCCCGACAAGGCCGCCGGCGGGCCGCAGTTCCCGTTCATCACGTACCAGTTCACCGGCAACGTGCCCGACAACTCGATGCTGCAAACCGTAGACGACCTCTACGTAACGTTCCACATTCGCAGCGGCGACATTTCGCCACTCGAAGTAACCGACATATTCACGGCATTCGTTACGGCGTTCGATGGCGCCGTCCTGCCCGTCGTCGGCTGGACTACCGTGCGACTTGACCGCGTTGGCGGCGGCCGCTCGATGGACCAGGATGGCGGCTGGGTATGGGTTGTGAACTACAAATGGCACTTGCAACAGTAAGGAGACAGGACAATGGCAAGAATCGCTGGCAACACTGGTAGCCTCAATATCGGTGGCGTTCGCCTCGGTATGACGAACATCACCTGGACGCCGACGCGGGATGTGCCTGACGCGACCGGCATGGACAGCGGCGGCGCGAAACAGAGCGTCGACGGGAACATCGGGGCAAGCTTCTCCGGCACTGCACACGCCGACACGGTCGCGCTCGGCCTGCCGGTCTCCGTGCAGACTGGCGGGGACGTAGCTTTTACGCTACAGATTGACGCCGTGCCAACGTTTTCGGCCACCGGCGACTGCCGCATTACGTCCGCGCCGATTACCATCGACGTGAATGGGACAGTGACGTACAGCATCGAGGCAACCGTCGACGGCCCGTGGGTCGAAGCGTAAGCGACCGGCGCCAAAACTGTGACAGGGCATAGTTAGGAGTAGGACAATGGACGAGCTAGAGAAGGCAATGGCCGCGCCGGTCGAGAAGAAACTCGGCGGCGAGACGGTCACGTTCGCACAACTGACCGTCGAGATACTTACGGCATTCACGGTCGGGGCGCGCAAGAGACACAAGGGACTGCGGGCGGCCGAGATCGCAGAGCGGCGCGACGAGCTTGATCTGATCAAGGACTTGTCGCCATACGATCATGGGCGATTGATGATGGAAGTCTGCAACTCGATTCCGCCGTTCGACCTTGCCGCAGCATTGCAGGAAATTGACGGGGCGGCCGAGGTGTTGACCATCAGCGCCAAGGTTCACGACCCGGCCATGACCGTGGCGCGCATGCGGGCGCTCCTGCCGTTTGACGTTCAGATCATTACGGACCTGGTCAACGAGCTGTTGCCCGTCGGGCCGGTCACGCCAGAGGAGCAGCAGGCCGAGACAATCCGTTCGGCACGCGGCCGGCTCACAACGGCACTGGCCCAGAAGGACACGGCGGAAGGCAACGTCGAATGCCGGGCCTGCGTGGGCGACGCCATCAAGATACTGGACAAGGCGCTGGGGGAAGACGGCCCCCCGGCGGAAGCCGCATCAGCCTGACGCCGCTCATCAAGGCTGTTGCGGATCGCGGCTACACGCCGCAGGAGATTGGCGCGATGACACCATACCAGGCGATGCTGATATGCGCCGATCCCGAACTCGTCGACAAGCTCTGCCGCTGGCGCCTGATGACGCCGGAGGTGCGGGCAGTCATGGCACAAGCGGAGGGCTACCGTGGCCCTTGACCTTGCAACCGCAGTAGTCTCGATCACCGGCGACCAGGCACCGCTGCGCCACGCTATCTCCGGGGCGAAGGCGGCGACCGACCGTGGCGTGAACGCCATGCAGGCCAAGCTCCGCAAGCTCGGCGACACGTTCATGCGCGTCGGCAAGCGGATGACTGCCTTTGTTACGCTTCCAATCGTCGGCGGCTTTGCGTTAATCACGAAAGCGGCCAGCGACTTCGAAGAATCGTCCACGATGTTCGACGCCGTGTTCAAGGAACTCAAGGGCGAGGCGCGCGCCTGGTCTGAGGACTTTGCGAAAAGCGCGGGCCGCAGCAAGGCGGCCGTGATTGGCTGGATGGGCTCGCTTCAGGACACGTTTGTTCCGCTTGGCATTGCACGCAAGCGCGCGATGGAACTATCGCAGGCGCTTGTCGCGCACGCTGTAGACGTAGCCTCATTCAAGAACAAGCTCGACGTAGACGTGATTCACGCATTCAATCGAGCGCTGACCGGCGAACGGGAAATGCTCAAAGACTTGGGCATCGTCATTCTTGAGGCCGACGTAAAGCAAGAAATCATGCGGCAGGGCTGGGCAAGGACGACCAAAGAAATCACCCAGCAGATGAAGGCCGAGGCCACGTTCAACTTGATTCTCGCGCGCTCGACGGATGCAATCGGGGACAACGCGAGAACAGCCGGCGGGCTTGCCAATCAGATGAAGAAGCTCAAGGGCGAATGGCATGACATCGCCGTGGACTTTGGGACGATCCTGATTCCGATTGCGAAGGACCTCGTGGGCGTTCTGTCTGACGTGGCGACGTGGGTCAAGGGCTTGTCGCCGGAAACAAAGGAATGGGCTCTCGGCATTGCGGCACTTGCCGCTGCGGCGGGGCCGGTGCTCATTGTGTTTGGCGCTATCATGAAGCTTCGCATGGCCGCACACGTTGCGCAGATCGTGGTGCAAATGCACGCCCTGTCCGCCGCGCAAGCAGGTGTCGCCGTAAGTGGCACAGCGGCACACGGGTCTATGCTTAAGATGATAGGAACGAAGGGCGGCATCCTCGCCATCGCCGTCGCCGTCGGGCTTGTCGGGCAAAAGATAATCGAATGGCGAATAGGGGCGATGAAAAAGGAACGGGAAGCGATTTCCAAGACGGGCGTGGCGGCATACAATCTAGAGCGCGAGGCCCGCACGGGATTGAAGGTCGGCGAGTCTCAGCTTGCCCCGAAGCCCGGAACGCCGGCAGCGCTGAGAACGGCGCAGCGAACCGGCCCCAGCGAGACGGAGCCAGCCCCAATCAATCTTGGGCGCGCTACGCGAACCGGCCTTGGCGAGACCGGGCCAGCCCCGAAGCCCGGGCCCGGCGGCCTGTCAAAAGAAGACTCAGACAATCTGCGGCTCGTTGCACAGAGTACGAAGAAAACTGCGGACGAAGGTGGAGGGCTACCCTAATGGCACTTGGCGAACAGTTCCTCTCCCGTCCAATCACATACACGCCGACGGGCGCGCGCGGCAGGCGTGTGTTTCTTCAACTGTGGGATGACCGCTGGCTGGCAAGCTTGCCGCAGATCGGAGAGCGGTGGCCGCCCGATGCGAACAATCATACCCACCCAGGAATGGCAGAGGGGCTATGGCTGCACGAAATTGTCCCGACGCCATACGGTGGGTCCGGCGACAAGGGAAGCTCAAGCGATGTCGCTACGCACGTGAAGCTCGAATACATTTACGAGAGCAGCAAGCCGCTGACGAGCGACCCTGCGGGCTGGCTCATTTCATCCAACTCTACAACCCAGGCCGTCCAGGTCGGAAAAGATCGGTCGTTCGCGGAAAACACCGCGCACAAGGTTGACAGCGGCCAGCCGATATACATCGCGATGACCGAGGTCGTGATTCGCGGATTGGAATATCTTGGCCTATCAGAGCCGGACCAGCATCTCGTGGCGTCCCCCACGAAGGCTGCGGAAGGCCGGCTGGGCCTCGTGTGCTCTGAAACATTTATTGGCACTGCTGCGCCAGGGCAAGTCCTCTTGCAGGGCGAAGACACCGGCGAGCCGTTCATGCGCCGAACGTGCCGGCCAGCAGAGGCACAGCCGATTGCATGGTATCGAGAATTTTCTCGTCGATTTCTGCTCAAGCATGTTCGGTATACGGTCGCCCCGAACACAATGAAGGTTGCGGGGCACAATGAATTGTGGGATTCGCAAGCCCAGTCATGGGGCACAGTCGAGCCACAATTATATGCCGAAGTGCCATTCAGTGGCCCCGGCGACGATGTTGTCTTCCCGTTCTGAGGCTGGCCCGTGCCGGATAAAGACCGACCAATCGCGCGACGGCAACGGCTCACGGCGAAACGCCTGGAGTCGATTCGGCAAGAGACGGTAGCAGGCCGCAACGTCCGACTTGGCACAAACACGTTCGGCCTCCAGACCGGGGCAGGCGCATCCAGCATCAGCAAGAACACCCTGCCCGAGCTTGCCGAGGTCCAGCGGATCATGCCGGTTGACGAGTGGGACTTGGAGCTGCCCGCGCCGTGGGTCGTGGGCGCCCTGACGAAGATCACCGACGCGGTCACCGGCCTCGTGCTCTACTACCGTTGCACGCTGGCCCATACGTCGAACCCGATCTACACGCCGGGGACGCCCACAGCCGCAGGCCACTGGACGCTCATACACCGGCCCTATGACGTCTACATTCTTGACCCGCAGAGCGGCGCCCAGGTGCATGAGTATGGCCCCGTCTTCATAGACGACGGCGGGCTAGAGCTGCCCCGGTACACGCGCGGCGTCCTCGGCACGGGCGAGAGCGGCGACAAGTTCATGCTGCCGTCAGACCGCCACCGTGAATGGCTGTGGTTCTATAGCCCTGTCTACGCGGGGAATGGCGTGGGCAACATGAGCCTCCCGGGCCGGCCAGCCGCCCAGACGGTTGTGATTTATCCCCCGGTCGCTGCGGGTTACATCGCCGGCGCACGCGCTCTTGTATATGACACAATAAATTCAGGCGGGATAACGGCTGGGACAATGACGTTTGCGGCGCGCTATTCTACCCTGGCGGACGTTGCCGCCGATGGCTGGCCCGGTGCGTTTGTCACCGGGACGGATACGCTTGTCTTGTCACTGGGCGTGAACGCCGCCAAGGCGACGGACTGGGGTTTCATAATCCCGGAAGGGGCTTGCATCGGTGCGCAATTCACATACGCGGCCCTCGCGCATGGCAACATGAATAGTATCGTGTACTTCGGCCTTTGCTTTGAAACACGGTAGGCCAGGGCGGCTCATTATCATACCCTACTCGGTGCCGTCTGTCAAGTGCGTGCCGATTCCCGCAAATACTTTCACGCCGTAAGCCGCGAGCGTCGCAGGCGTTAGGTGGCGGTGCGCAAGTTTCAGGTATTTTCGGCTTGACATACGGCAGGGGTGTGCTATACTAATATCGTGATGACAAGTCAACCCACCAGAAAGACGACGCGGCGCTCGGACAAGCGGAATCCTCCAAGCTTGTCATCACACCGAGCGCCCGCGTCACTATTGGAGGGCGGGACGATGACGACATGTGAACGGGCCGCGCGCGCGACGAGGACAAGCAAGATCGGCGACGCCTTGGAGCTACACACCATCGCGTGCAACCTGCGGCTTGTCGAAGTCTATGGCAAGCCCGGATCATGCGCACCGGCGGCCAGAGACGCGGAGGCCCGCCTTGACAATCTCGTCGCGTCCCGGTGCTCGCCGGTGGCGTGGGATAGCGTCGTCGATGCAATCGACGAACTCGCTGGCCGCGCTGTGGTGTAGTCGATAAAACCAGGAGAATGACAATGAACGGCTCAGGCGAACTCGAACCAATCGGCGGCGGCTACTCGCTGGAGATCACGTTCTCGGAAGACGATGGCGGATGGTATGGCGTGATCGTCGACAGCAATGGCGCCGACAAGTGGGACATCGACAAAGATGGTGGCCTCTTCGATTCCGCCGACGCCGTGCGTGCGGCGGCGCGGGCCGTGGCCGACAAGGTAGGAGCGATAGAATGAACACGCAAGCCTGGATTCGCCTGCTGGCCGTGATGCTCGGCTTCGGCGCGGGCTTCTGGATTCGTTCACTCATGGCACAAGGAGATCTGAAATGGCGACGAAGACCGAACACACCCCGACGCCGTGGCGCGCCTGGGGCGACGAAGTCTACGGGCAATGTGACGAAACCGCTACTCGGCCCGGAAACACGACGCTTGCCGTGAAAACACAAATGGCCGTCCTGGTCTGTGACACAAGCATGAGCCTTGCAACGAGCCTTGAGCAAGACGACGCCAACGCCGCGTTCATCGCCCGCGCCTGCAACAGCCACGACGCCCTGCTGGCGGCGTGCGAGGAGCTACTTGAGTTGGCAGCAGAAGCAATGGTCAGGGCCAACTACTCCGACAACACGAACTACGACACAGGCGCTCTTTTGGCAAGCGCGATTGCCGCGCTCGCCCTGGCGAAAGGAGAGATGTGATGACAATCAAATGGATCACGCAGGCGCAGGTGAAGGCCGCTGCCGAGAAGGGCGAGCGGGCGGCTCTGGCTATGAGCCTGCGGCACTGGAAGCAGCTCGCGGCGGCGGGCGAGAAGGAATTGCGGTGGGCGGAGCAGGAGGGCCTGACTGGCTGTGGTTTTTGCGCCCTCTGTGAGCGGTACGACCACGACTGCACTGGATGCCCGCTGGTTGATCGAGGTAGGCCCTGCTTTGAGTATGGCCCGTACTCGGCGGCTGACGGTGCGTTCGCTGACTGGCGTGACGATCCCAGCCCCGCTCGGTTCATCGAATGGCGCATCGCCGCCCGTGCAATGCGCGACCTGCTGCAACGGCTCTATGACGAGGGGAAGAAATGAGCACTTGGCCCGCACGACCGGCACAGCGCACGGACGCCCAGTATCGCCGCGACGAGGCCGACCGCGAGTTCCACGAGCGGATCTTGTCGCCGCGCGACCTGGAGGATGCCGAGCACGAGGCCGAGTGCCTACGGATCGAGGAGCGGCGCCGGCGCTACGGCGACGACGACGCCGCCGTGGCCTGGCACGACCGGGCCTATGGCCGAAGAAGAAAGGAGGCTGACAATGGGATATAAATTCAGGGTGGGTGATGTCGTCAAGCTGAAGGCCGATGTCTACTGTGCGTCATACTTTCGTAGCGCGCACGGATATGGCCGCGTCGTATCTGTAAGTGCAGTGCCGTGGCCCTATCACGTTGCGAAGGGCAAGAGGGGCAAGGGTATGACATGGCTCTTCACCGCCCGCGAGCTTGACCTTATCGAGCGGCCCAAGCCCAAGACGAAAGGAGCCTAAGATGGGACAGTCGAACTACCACGAGCGTTCTGAGGACATCGACAGGCCGGACCCGCCGGACGACCCGTTCTCTTTCGAGAGCATGTGCCGGGTGGCGGGGCAGAGCAACCGGCTGCAAGCGCTGCTGGCGAAGAACAGGCTGCTCGCACGGAGCATCCGCCTGGCCGAAGAGGTTGACGATGACGGCCAGACGCTTGCGGAGCGTATAGCGGACGGCCACCAGACGCCCGAGGACGCCTCGTGGCGTGCCGGGCAGGCCGAAGAGCGGCACGATTTAGGAGAGGAGCGATGAGCAAGCTATATGCGCGGGACGGATGTTTATTGGTAGACGCCGCCGATGGTCTGTGTCGGCAAATTTTCGATGAGGACGCAATTGAGGGCGAGGACCTGCGCCGGGCTGCCGTCGCCCGCCTCATCGAGCACGCCAACCTGTGGCTGGCCCACGGCCTGCCGATGGTCGCGGCGATCAAGGAGCACGCGGCAATGTACTACAGGGGCGTCAAACCTAGCCCGCTCCAGCAAGCCCTGCTCGACGCGGCGCCGCCGGAGCCTGCGGCGGAGGCGACCGGGCCGGAGGCATGCCGCAAGCACTTACGCAGGGCGACCGAGCTGCTGGCGACGATCCCAATTTCCGCCGATGACCTGTTCGAGCTGCGGGACCAACTGAAGGCGGGCATCGACGACCTAGAGAAAGGAGGCAAGTGATGAACCGAGTAACCGTATCGTTCACGAGCAAGAAATGGGGCGGCAAGGTTGACAAGGGCTGCTCCGCCGAGGCGAGCGTCGGGTTCGAGGTCGAAGTCGAGGAGGGCGACCCCGGCGAGCTCTACAAGGGCGCCGAGGCGTACCTGACTGACGCCAAGAACATCGTCCACGGTGCGCTGACGAAGCCGAAGGCGGCGGCCGCGCCTACGCCCGAGCCGGCGGCAGAGCCACCGCCCGAGCCTGAGCCTGCCCCGGCCCCGTCCGAGCCCAAGCCACAGAGCGGCCGCGTTTCGGCGACCACCCCGACGCTCGTTGCGGACGCCGGCAAGACGGTCGAGATCGACGGCCTCAAGTGCTTCTGGATAAGCGACAAGTCGATCCTCGTGGGCGACCCCCGCGCCGCTGCCGGCAAAGACAACGACAACGACAAGAAGACGTTCCTGCCGCTGTCGAAGATCACGACGAGCATAGCCAAGAAGGATGACATCGGCAAGGTCATCATCGAGAAGTGGCTGTTCAAGGAGAAGGACGACGACGACGCAGACCGGGCCGCTGGCAAGCGGTTCCTGCGGGCAATCGTTGCCGGTGGTTTCCAGGCCAGCAGCAACCCAGTGGCCGACGAACTGGATGACGACTCGATTCCTTTTTGATGTAAATGCGCTTGCATTCTCGCAGGAAGTATGATAGTATGTGGGTAGCAAGAAGGGACTCAAGATGACACATACAAGAGCGAGCCATCGGTTGAAGACCCCTGGGCGGTTTCCGCCCGGCCCTTCTTGCTGCCGGTGGCTCTCTTTTTGCGAGGACAGCGCGGTGAAGAAGTGCAAGGCGTGTAAGCAACGGTTGGAGTTGGGTGCGTTCTACGCGCAAGTCAGCAATCTAGACGGGCGCGCGGGCACTTGTAAGAAATGTAAGCGGGCATATCAGCGGCACTATGGCCGGACTCACCGGGCCTCGTGCAACGAGCAAAAGAAGCGACAGCAGCACAGACACCCCGAGCGTGGCCGAGCGAAATTGCGCCGGGTGCGACACGAACGCCCCGAACACACAACGGCGCACAACAAAGCAATGTGGGCAATCAAGACCCACAAGATTGAGAAACCGCCGGCCTGCGAATTGTGCGGCAAGGCCGCTCGCCTGCACGCTCACCACCACGACTACTCAAGGCCGCTTGACGTGGTGTTCTTGTGTCCGCTGTGCCACAAGGCGGCGCATGCGATGGCCGACAACTTTACTGCGGCGGTTGCCGCACAGACGAAAGGAGGCGAAGGATGGCAAGGAAGCTTGAGGTGTACGGTGAAGCGGAGACAGGAGCCCGAATCCGGCTGCGCTTGGTGCAAAACGGCGACAAGTGCGTCACGTTGATCGCCGCAGACGAACAGGGCAACGAAAGGTTCTGCGCTCAAATTCTGGAATTTCGTCTCGGCAGCGACGGGTTCCTGAAAGCTTCGGTGCAAGGTTCTTGCCGGGGCGATGTTGTCGGCCCAACTGAAAGGCTTCAGGTGTCGTAGCCCCCCCCTCGGGCCGCTCGGCCTAGCGGCTGACGGCCCGCCAGCGATCATTGACAATCGAGCGGATTGCGTGCGGTAGATAAGACTTACCTCACCGGAGGGCGGGAATGAAAGACCTGTTTCCGGCCACGCGATCCGCTCACTATATCGGCCCGGTATGGGTAGTCGGACGGGGCTTCACCACCCTTGTTACACATGTGCCCGCCGTCGTAGTCCGACCTCTGCGGCGGCACCGGGCCTTACATTCGGAGGAGAGACGATGGCACGAGCGGCATGGCGGACAGACTATCCCGCATCGGCGAGCATCTTCGACGATGGGCATGGCGTGAAGATCGTCCTGCCCATCTGTCCGCCTTCCGCGAACGTGCTCAATAAGCACACGGGCATACACGTCGCAGTTGCCATCCGCAAGGCTGTTAGGCAAATGCTCTTGGACGCCCTGTTAACCGCGATGTTCCATACGCCTGGCCTGAATAAGCAGGCTGGCCGCCGCCGGGTGCAGATCGCCTGCTACCGTGGCCGCGAGCTGGACGCCGACAACACGAGCGCCGGCTGCAAGCCCATCGTGGATGAACTCGTGGCCGCTGGCCTGCTGCGTGACGACGGGCCGAAATGGTGCGACCTGCGGCCGGTCGTGCAGGTGATCGTCAAGGCGAAGGATCAGTGGCGTACCGAGCTTTACGTGGAGGCGATAGGATGAGTGCGGATAGCCCCAAGTCAATCCGAGACGTCGCGACGCCCATACTAAAGGCGATGCGTGACATGTGCCCCAAACGGGGCGGCGATTTTACCGGGGTGACGATAACAATGTCACACTACGGGGAGGCCCCAAGGAGCACAGGGCCGACGCTGACATACGAGACGCGCAAGCGCATCAACGCAGAACTCAAGAGGAGGGCTGGGCTGTGACCGACCGCATCTGCCCGCACAACGAGCGTGTCTGGATGATCTGCTGGCCGACCGACGACGGGCTTGTGCCGGTCGAGAGCACCGGGCACAATCATCAGGCCGATGCGTGGGCGAAGATGGAAGGCGGCAAGGAGCTGGCCGAGCAGCGCGGCTACGTCGCCAAGCGGTTCCATATTTCGCTGACGAAAGGAGACGAGCGATGAGCGACATGACGGCGGCAGAGGCGGCAGAGGCGGCAAAGGAACATGAAGATGCTTACATCCGCGAGGCTCGGCGGCTGCGCCACCTGATCCGCAAGCACTATCCGGGCCGGGTGTGCCGCCTGGTTATCCAAGAGATCGACCACGAGATGGGCGAGCAGGCCATCGACGCGGCCCGGCAGCCCTCGCCCGATGCGCACGAG
>Ga0307928_10003906_pt1 | contig 11346 bp, 15 predicted proteins | sample AceLakmetagen232_FD_201815 | JGI IMG/M metagenome (GOLD analysis project Ga0307928, IMG submission 201815) | Saline water microbial communities from Ace Lake, Antarctica - #232 | ecosystem: Environmental > Aquatic > Non-marine Saline and Alkaline > Saline | place: Antarctica: Ace Lake...
AGCGTCTATGACTGGGGATTGACCAGCAGCAGCCTCGATTACAAGTGGGTATGCAAGGGTTGGGTTTAACGTGGCTGTCACAACCCATTCGTCAGTAAAATCACCAGTGTTATAAACTGACACCTTGACCTCTGCATCAAAGTTGTCAAGACCCCAGTCAGTAACCATCTGAGCATTAAGGTTTGCATAAATAGTAAAATCTTTTGAGCCATCTGTGGCTATGCTGTAAGCATAATCATGTGCCATTACAGCACCTTCTTTTGTATAAGGTCTGCAACAACCTTTTGAAGATTGTAACTGCCGTCAGGGTTTTCAGTAAACTTGCCTTCATCTATCTGCGCCTTGAGCTTGCTTTTGTCATTTTCAAATAGTTCCTGCTTGGCTTGAAGCGTTTCCGGCCATTCTTCCTCTGGAAGCATTGCGAACTTACCGGATTTATCAATATGCATACGTCTCTTGCGCATGTGTTCAATAGCTGGCCTTGGCATATCAATCTTCTTCTGATACCGGCCACCTTCAAGATCACGTGGGCCCCATACATGGTCAACGGGCACTACGCCCAAAATGGTTCCGTCAGGATGTACAGATAGCTTCTTTTTCATTCCGCGACCCCCGCGACCAGATCGGCGAGCTGCTTTTTCAGCGCGTCGCGCTGCGCCTGCATGCGTTCGTAGTCGGATTCGGTAAACTGCGGGCCTTCAACCGGCGCAGGTTCACCAGGGAACAAATAATAAACCGTGGGCGCCCAGCCGGCCGGCGGCGGAGCCAGTTCATCATGCGCGCAACCACACAGGCAGGCAGCAATGACTGCCAATGCGATCAATGCCATGATGAAATAGCTTCTCATCTACGCCTCGCATATCTTTCGCGGTATTCAGCTTCTTTTTTGCGGCGTTTGGTTTCGCGGGCTTTGCGGCGTTTTTCCTTGACGGCATCCATGATGCGGGTGAAAAAGTCCACGAGTTTCATTACACCGGCGAAAAAGGCTTTCATTGGCCACGCCGTTCCACGGTGTCCAGGATCCGGTCCAAGATTGAGCGCTGTTCACGGATTTCCCGGGTTTGTTCACGGGATTCGGCAATGTATTCTTCCAGCTTGCGGATGCGGGCTTCCTGGTCATCAGTGCGTGTGGCGCCGTAATAAATGTCTTTGGTTTGTTCGGCGTTGCAGCGTTCGATGTCGCCGAGATACAGCATTACACCTACGATCGCCGTGACGACAATGATGGCGCTGCCAACGCTGATTTTTACGGCAAAGCTACTCCCGTTTTTTTCCGCCATTGTCGGCCCTTTCTACTGGCACGTTACGGCAACCGGTGATTAGCAAGTCCCATTCATGTGGTGTATGGTGGTCAAGAAAATATTCCGCTGGCACAAAATACACCCAGTTGCCAACTGGGATTTCCCTATATTCCGGCTCATCCACAATACCCTCTCTCAGTAAGAGATGGGGGGCGACCGGCGCGGTGGCCACCCCCCCGGGTGAAACGACACTATCCGGTAGGTAGCGCGGTTTTCATTTCCAGAATTGCAGCTTCGATGTAGTCCGACGCGTCGTCGTCTGATAGTGCGATGCCGAACTGTGCCAGCAGCGACGTTTTCAGCTTTGCAACTGCAGCCCGTCCGATGCCTTTAGCTTCAGATGTAGACAGATGTCCATCGTGGTCCACCGCGGCCTTAGTTTCTTTGACGACCGTTTGTTCAATGGCGGCGACGATGGTGGCGGCGGTGTCATTTATTTTGGCAGCACGCTCTTCCGACATCATCCAGGATGCTTTGGCCTGCAGCATGTCAGTAAGCGCCGCAACGGCTTTCGCCGCCAGGGCCGCCAGAACCGAACCGATGACGGTGGCCAGGCCGATGATGAGCGTGGCCATAACGCCGGGGGAAGCGGGAGGGGCGGCGGCTTCTTCTGCGCCGGCGATACCGGCAAACAGCGACATGCTGAATGCCAGCACAAGCACCAACCCCAGCGCAACATAAACCAATTTCAAAGTACGTTTCATCGTTTCACCTTTCATTCATTGTGGGTGCGATAACCCGAGCGATGCCGGGAAACAGGGATAATGCGGACAACTTCCAGTGTTACGGCATCGTCATCGATGTCCGATATTGCGGTGACGTGCCAGGTATTGCCGCCGATAGTGAAAGTATCATCGGTTGACGGCGACGAGCCGACGCCGGTGGTGGCGTCGGTTGATGCAAAGATGGTGCCACTTTTGCGGTCGTCTTCGCCGTTTTCGCTGAATACCGGGACATCGGAAGCCTGGTTGAACACAACGCTAATGGTGCGGCCGGTGCCGCCGTCAGGCGTGTATGTGACATCCTGTGCGAATTCATCAGTGTTGATGAGCACAGCCATATCATCTGCCATGAGGTCTTTTAGCGTCACGCCGGCGGACCTTATTTAGCTTTCGCAGATTTGCGCTTGCGCGCGGGTTTAGGTGCAGGTTTCTGCACAGCGGCAACAACGGGAGGTTGCGGCACGGCATTGACGGATTCGGCGGGGTCCGGCACAGCGGCAACCGGTTTGACGGGATCTGCGTTGACAACGGCATCGGCGAGCACCCTCACGGCGATTTCGTTGTTCGTGACGGCTTTACTAACGCTGTGGCCGTCAAGTTCACCGTTGAGCTTAACGCTGCCGACGACAGTGCCGGGTTTTACGAGGACATCAACGCCGTTGCGTTTGACACGGCGGTTGCATTTCATAATGAGTTCGACTGGCATGTTATCACCTTTCCACGCCACCCCGGGCCGGCATGCACCGACCCGGAACAGGCGTAATAAGCGGTTATGAGAGCAGACCGCCGGCGATGGCGCGGGGATCGCCGTAAGCCATGCCACGCTCGGCTTTGACCCCTGCCTGAACGGCATCGTTGTCGAAGTAGTAATCCGACGTGGTGCCTTTCAGCATGTAGTCATCGCCGCCGCGGGCCATGCTGACCAGCGGTTTTGCGCGGGAGTCCTTGCGAACGACCCAGAAGAAGTCATCGTCGGTCAACCTGGGACTGCCGGTGACGTCGATGTTCCAGTCGAACGCCTTCAACGGGTTGTCGTAGGTGCCGGCGCCGGTGTTGAGCATGTTCTGGCTGACAGCCTGTTTGGCGGCGCCGTAGAGGTTCATGGGCGTCAACACCAGGAAATCACGGGCTGATTCGTTGCAGGGTTCGCCCTGGTCGTCTTTGAACGTCGCCATGTAGTTGATCATGCCGATGATGGCTTTGGCAGCTTCGTCGGCAGTCCAATCATTGGCAGTACCGACGTTCAGCGCACCAACCTCGGAGGACGTGAGGTCGTTGTTGATGGTGCCACTGCCGCCGATGACATGGTCGGTGTCGACCAGGTACTGGCCACTGATGCAGGTGCCTTTGGTGTCATCGATGGAGTAGAGAACCATATCCATGATGAGGCCGAGCCATTTTTCTTCGGCTCGCTTGGCGAGGTCGCCGAGGGCTTCCTGCACCTGGCCTGTTTTATCGTAAAACAGGTCGGCGGCGTCAACATCCACGGTAGTTTCATATTTCTTGAGACTGACCGTAATGCTGTCGGTCCGGAGACCTTTGGCGGTGCGGGGGCCAATCCATTCGCGCATTCCTGGCACGGCGCCAAGGATGCGGATGGTTTCACCGTTTGCTACGGTGGGGATGTGAGCACACATTGCGGCGCGCAACGGCATGGGGTCGATACCTTCCAACGCCAGCCGCATGAGCCCGAGTATGCCTTTGTCATCTAGTGCGAGGCGAGAAGCCATGTGGAACTCCTTTCATTCAGGCCGGCGTCTAACGCTGGCTGACAATCCTGACGTAGTCAATCGTCAGGGAACCTGTGGTTGCGCCGGACGGCTTATCAACCGAGAAGTACGGCTGCAGCCCGGTGGTAAAGTTGGACATGTCGAACGTGGTGCCGGTCGCGACGGCCACGCCGTTAAGGTAGAACTTGACATCGGCGGTGTCGCGGAAGTCGATGAGGAAGTCGTAATAGGTGGCGGTGACCAGCGTGTCGGCGGTTTTGTCATCCTCGTTGTTGGTGCCGTCGTCGGTTTCGCATTTGCATGCGAGGTTGGCATCGCACTTAAACCACGCTGCCTCTGCGACGGTGTCTTTATCCAGGTTGTGCGCGGACGCCATGCCGAGAACGACCGCAACGCCTGCGCCAGGTGTTACGACTTTGGCGCGGCATTCAAACGTTTCCAGCTTATCGATGTCGAAGTTCAACGAGTCACCGAAGTACAACACAGCATCTTCGGCTTCGGATGTTGCGGCAATGGTGAGTGCGAATTCGCCGAGGTGGGTTGCGGCCACGATGGCTTCCGTGGCGTCACCGACGTCAACGGTTTTCCAGATGGAGCTGTCTGCGATGGTGGCATTGCCGAGGAAGTCGTCGAAAAACACGACCTTGTTACCAACCGGGGCGAGCTTGGTGCCGAGGGTTGTGTCCATCAGGACCCACGCTGTGTTGGTCGTGGTGTATGCCTGGACGAAACCGACGGCGATGTTTGCGGCGCTGGTGCCGGTGGGGTCGAAGGTGAGCGTTGCGTCGTCGCTGGCGTAGACCGGGCGGCCGACATCAGCTTTTGCAACGCCTGTGAGCGTGCGGAGTTCCTGGTACTGGCCGGAATAGACATCGACGTTGATGGCACCGGCGACACCGGTGGAGTTGTTGGCTTTCGCCGACGCAGTGCCGATGAAAACGCCACCACCGGCGGCTGCCGGCAGAGCGTTCCCGGAAATGTCCATGATGACCAGGGCACCTTCGTAAATGGTCGTTGCGGCTTTGACCGGGTATGCCTGGGTATTACCAAAGCCGCGACTAAGCGGGGTGTTCTGAGTAAGTGCTGTCATTGCGAGCTCCTTTCATAGCGCAGACGGCTATTTGCCGTCAGCGGCCTTTGCGGGGGTTTCCACGTAGCCTTCGCTCGCCATGTAGATGCGTTTGCGATCTTCTGCATCTGCGGCGGTTGCGGAGGCATCCACGCCAAACTGCTTACGGAGGGAAGGGCTGTCATCCCACTTTTTCAGCAATTCGGCTTTAACCTGGTCGACTTCCGGCTGTGCACCTTCCGTCGACTGGTCCAGATCACTGGCGGGCTGGCCAACTGCAGGGGCCGCGCCGGCTTTGAGTTCTTCCAGCGACGTGCCAAGCTGTTCCTTGGCGGCGGCGTTGATGCGTTTGACCGCGTCTACGACCGAGACACCTTCGGAAACCAGTTCGGCGACCAGTTCGTCCTGGCCGGTGAAAGCGGCGGCGTGTATTTCCGCGATGCGTTCACGTTCGGCCTTGATACCCTCATCGATACCGGACTTTTTACCTTCAGCAACAAGCTGATTGCAAAGTTCCGGCTGGGACGCCTTGAGGCTGTCGAGGGTTACGGCAACCGGGGCGATAGCAGGTTCTGCCGCTGGTGCGGGAGTCTGCTCATTTTTGTCCGTCATATCAGTCTCCTTTCGAGCTGCGGACAGTACCTGGACATCAAGCTCACCGGCGCCATCGCCGGCAGCAATTTTGACTGAGGTTGAGCTATCTGCGCCGAGAGGCACAAACGATCCTTCATTGAGGTTGCCGGCGCGGATGATGGTGACCGGGCCTTCCCATGTTTTGCCATTGGCTTCCGCAGACGCGCCTTCGTCGACTTCTTCGATTTTGGTAGGCGCCAGGCCCATAGAAGCCTGCCAGGGAAAGCCGTCGGCGGCGAGGAGGGCGACTTTTACACCGCCATCGGTAGCGTTTGACAGAACACCTTCGATTTCGATGCCGTCAGCGCCGATGGTGACTTTTGTTGAGTAGCCTGCGATGGAATCGACGTTGTACCGGTCATGCGACACCAGGATGGGGATGCGGTCTTTGGCGGTAACGCCCGGGAGGTCAACGACTGTGCGGCCCCAGTAAGCGACGTTCATTTCGCCGCCGTTGTAGATATTCATGGTGAACGAGGGCTTTTTGCCGCTATCTGCAGCGGCAGCCTGTATTTGCACGGGGGCTGAAAAACCGATATACGCGTCCGATGAGGCAATGCGCCTATTTTCCATCGTCTTTATCTCCTGTGTTTGAGCTGATGCGTTCGGGGTCCTGGTAACCCGGGAGCGTTATACCGAGCTTTTTTGCTTTCTTCATTTCACGGGCTATTTGTTCCAGGTTGGCTTCCCAGTCCCCGCCTACTGCGGCGGATTCAATGGCGAGAGTGGAAATGCCGTTCTGTATGCGTAGCTGCGCGGCCTGGCCTTCTTTGACCGGGTCCACCCATGACCAGCCAGGAGGCGTCCACATGGCGCGTGTCCAGGGGTCGGGGTCGGCGTAGAAGTCACGCACGCCGGTGAGTTGGCCTGTGAGAAAGGCTTCTTCCAGCAGCAGGTCGCGGACGGGCTGGCAGAATTTGCGGATGAGGAATTGCTGCAGGAATTTATAAAACTGGCGGTCTTCCAGCAGGATTGTGCGGGCGGAAGAATAGTTGACATCGTTGAAGTCCGACATCATGGATTCGTAACTGATGCCGAGGCCGGCGGCGATGGTGCGCAGGTTGCGTTCGATAAATGCGTCGTAAGTTGCGCCCTGGGCGGCGGGCTGGCCGAAGGTGACTTTTTCATTTGGCAGCAGGTGTTCGATCATGCCGGGTTCGAGTGTGTCAACGCCGGCGCCGGAAGAATCCGTGTCATCGGTGCGGCCGACGTAAGACCGCTGGGGGTCTTCCGAATAAATAAACGCGGCAAAACAGGCGGCGACACGGGCGCGCACCAGTTCGGCTTCATCGTAATTCTCAAGTTCTTTCAGCTTGGTGATAATGCTGGCAAGCGCGGTAATGCCGCGTGACTGGTTCGGGCGGATGATATGCTTGAGATGGAAAACAGTGCGGCGACCGTATTTGTCATAAGCCGGAATGCGCTCAGTGTGGGTTTTGCCGCTGAATTTCAGCGTGTCGCCGGGGTGGACGTCGGCGAGGTGGTAAGCAATAACCCTGCCCTGGTCGTCTTTTTCCACGCCGCCGCGGATATTCGCGGTGTCATGGTTATGTGGGGATTGCAGGCGGTCGGATTCTATGACCTGGAGGGCCAACCCAAGCGAGCGGTTGGCGGGAAAGTCGGAATATGAGCGCAGGACTATTACATCGCCGTCGACGGTGATGCGGCGTTCAACAAGACTTTGTATCTGGTTGAAATCAAGTTCGTTATAAAAGTCAGCGTGAGGAACCCAGCGGGCCCAGAGTCGGTCGGCCTGTATTTCGTATTTGCGCGCCGCTTCGTCAGTGAGCCCCAAGGCTTCTTTATCCGGCCATGCCTGCGGCAAAATGCCTGTGCCGACGACATTGATATTACGGCGGTGAATGTAACCGGCGGCGATGGAGTTGGTGCGTTCCAACTTGCGGGCCTGCCGGCGGAGTGTGCCAAGGTCATTGAGTGTGTCGAAGTCGGCGTCGCCTGACGAAAGGGTCCAGTTTTTCAGGCCGCGCCGGCCTGACGTTGAGTCATAAGCGGAAGCCATGAGGTTGTTAGTGATGCGCGCACGGCGGCGGCGAGAGGCAGTTACCGGGGCGATGCGTGCGAGGGCTTTATCAAACCAGCCTTCCGATGCGATAGCATCACGCGCGGCAGTATTGAAAGCCTGCACAACGCCTTTACCACGCCCACGCTGTTTTTCCTTTATCGCCCATTCAGTCATCGCGGACTCCGATAACCTGCGAGTGAGCGTGTTGACGTGCCGGCGTTAGCAACGGAAACGTAATAGGTGCGAAGTTCTTTAAGTTCAGACAGAGAGCAGCGGGAGAGGTTGCGTCCATTGACGCTATATGACTGGATGGCGCCGCCGGCCATATAGGCGGCGATGGCATCATCAATGTTGTCTATAATCGTCTGTGCACTGGCGGCCATAGGCAAAAACCCTAAAACCGGCCGTCCCGGTGGTTGCACAGACAACCCAGCCATAACCATATATCGGGGGTAATGAGCACTAAAAGGGTGGGTTGATGCTAGAATCTAGCAATAAACATCAAATAGCGTGTGTTTTTTCGATTACTTTGACAATGCGGCCGCACTTTGCGCACTTCATGTGGCGGATGGGTCCGTCGGTGCGGGCGACCTGCATTTTGCCACCACATTCCCTGCAAACGAGTACCTGGTAGGAAAGCGTGGATATTTTGCGGCGTGATGGCTTTGGCAGCCATGACCCACCGGTGTTATTGTACGATGTCACCGAGTTAACCAGTTTTCGGTGCGGTCCATCCAGTTTCCGCCCCGTTTGCGCTTCTGCTGCGGCTGCGGCTGGGGTTTATGCGGGTCAGCGGTGAGCGTGCGGATGCGCACAAGTTCTTCTGCGGCGGCAAGTGCGTAGGTTTCGCAGTCCCAGAAGTGGTTTGGGCGGTGTCTGGGGTTGATCCATTCCGGCTCGGCCACGCCGGTTTTGGGGTTGACGGGCGAAATTTTCTTTTCGGCGGTCATTTGTGCGACGTAATCGTCGGTGATGTCGCGATGGATGTTGAAGCGGCCCGGGGCACCGGGCGGAGTGGAGATATTTTTCTGCAGGCGGTCCTTCCAGTAGTGCGACCATACCTGGTAATACGTGAGGCCGCCGGGGATGGGTTTAGATGAGTTGGGGTATCGGTCGACGCTGAAACGTTTCCACGGCACATTGACATTGTAACCTTCTGCGCCACGCACCGGGAATGCGTCAGGCCAGGCGCGGCAGTAGTCGTAAACTTCCGCGGTGCGGTACTGCATGTCAAGGACCTGGACGGCAAGGCGGAGCTGGACACCGTCGGTGCGGGTGAATGTGCGGCGAAAGGTGACGTCTTCCAGCTCGCCGAAACTTTCCACCGTACCCTCCTGGATAAGCCAGCTTTCGAGATCTGCGCCAAAGCCTCTAATGACATAATACAGGTGGCCTTTTTGCACATCGACACCTGCAACAACAGCCCAGACGGGTTCCGGCACGACGCCGCGGGGATAGTCCATTTTCAGCGATTCAAACCAGCCCGGGTGAACTTCTTCCGTGTCTTCCTGCCATATTTCGCCCAGCCAGTTATTGATAAAGTTGCGCAACGTGATTTCGCTGGTCGCGGTGGCTTTGATAAACCCCGCCGCAACCTCGGAAAACGAAACCCATGGCGAGTAAATGGACGAAAGCTGATAGGTGGCGTGCAGGGTCATGGATTTGTGCGTCAGCAGAGCGCCGCTGTCGATGTCAAACGAGGCATCTTCCGGCACCCAGACGCCGCGGGCCAGCATGGCGGGTTTGTGGCCGTCGTCAATGCGCCGGTTGCAGTATTCGCATTTATACCAGGCGAGCCGCGCGGTGCGTATGCGGTCCGGGTCGTCTTTATCAGCCGGGTCCCATTTGACTTGAGGCATAACAAACTGTTGGAACTTGCCGCAATGCGGGCATGGGACCATATAATGCCTGCGGTCACCGCCGGCAAAGGCAAGGTAGATGTTACCGAACTGCGTGGTCGGGTTGCCGGCTTCAACGATTTTGCGGTTCCAAAAGTTTTTTGTACGTTCATCGGCCATGTCGGTGGGAGATTTGCCGTCGGTGGTGGAACGCCGCCATTCGTCCAACTCGTCTTTGAACACGTAGCGGATGGGGTGCGACGAAAGCGTCGGCGGGGATTCCGCATAGCCAAAATGGATGATGCAGCGTTTCATCTTGACCGTGAAAACCGTTGCGTCATGCGCCCGGCCCGTTTTGGCTTCATCCCACTTGGCGTCGTCCCACATGAGGGCGATGCGGTTTTTGCTGAAATCTTTAGCGTCGTCGCGACGCGGGAACGCCCAGAGGATGGGGCCGGGGTCCTGGTCCACGGCATAGCCGTTCATGTTCTGCAGGCATTCGGTTTTAGCGAGCTGGGTGGCAAACATCATGGTGATGCGTTCGACGCGTGGGTCGGAAAAAGCGTCCATGATTTCGCGCATATATGGCACGCGAGACGTGCGCCAGGGGCCGGGTTCGGCGGAGACGCGTTCGTCAAGTATTCGGTTGGCATCGGCCCATTCGGAAACGGTGAGTTTATCGGGGAGGCGCCAGCCTGACTGCCAGACAGCTTCGGCGATGGCGGCGGTGTCGATAAGGTCGGATGGGTTGATGTGCTGGATGTCAGTCATCAGCCACCGGGACACGCAGCGAACCCACAACAGGCACCTGGCCTTCCGGCAATGCCGGCACAGGAACGCCTTTCGCCGGCCTGACGATAACCAGCCCACTATCCTGCAAAAGCGCCCTGGCAAGGTCAACCCGCTGTTCAGCATGAACCGTCAACCTGGCAGCGGTGCCATAGCAAATAACACAATTTCGGGCTGGGTGCTGACACCGCCCGGGTTTATATTTGCCTTGTTCCACCACCAGCATACCACTGAAAAATGGATGGCGGTCATCTGACACAACCCATAAATCTTTGCCTGACATTTCAGGTTCCTTTCAGTTTGCGCTTGCGCGCGGGTTTGCGTTTAGACTTTTTCGCCGGCGGCTTTTTCGGCAGCGGTGACTTCTTTGCAGCTTTGCGTTTGGGTTTCGGTGACTTCTTTGCCGACTTCTTCTTTGCCGGTTTGCGGCGGCGTTTAGGTTTCGGCGGCGCGGGCGGATCCGGTTCAAGTGCGATTTCATCGCCGACAGTCATTTTGCCAAACGTGCGGATGACCACTCTAATTTCCCGGTCGATGATGTTGTTGATGTCCCGGTGTTCCATGCCTGCAAGCTGTGGCGTGAGTTTGCCGGACATATTCAGCAGGGCGTTTTTGACGGCGGTCAACATGCGGCCGATTTTCTGTTCCATGTCAACCCGCGGCACCAGCGTGGTGGCTTTCTGCTCGACTTCCATGCGTATTTTCGCCGCCTGCCAGCGTTCTTTTTCAGCCTTCGACGACTGGTCGCCGCCGGCCGGAACGTTCTTGCGGGCTTCGTCCCAGCGCGCAATCGCAATGAGGTCATACCGTGGAGGGTTGCCGCGGATAACCGGCGCGCCGGCTTTTATCCAACGGCTCAGTTGCTTGGAGCTGATGCCGATGCACGCCGCCGCCTGTTTTTGCGTGTCGACGATGTGGGGCGTTTCCGGGGGCGGAGGGGATTCGTGGATGGCGCGGAGCTGCGATAACATCCACGCCGCCGAACTGTGAATGGCGATTTCCTTCGCCGCCGATACCGGCATGCCGCGGGCAATCATGTCCTTGATGATGGCGTCGGTCGCAAGCGGCGACCCGTGGCGCGCCACCCAGGTGTCCGCCAAAGCCGTGCTGTTCAACAGGTTGGCGAAGTCTGTACGGCTGAGCGATGTGACGTCTAGACGCGGCATGTGACCTCCGTGTGAGAGGGCAAGGGACCTGGTATTTGCGGTGGAAATTGCAAAAATTGGCGCACATGGAGGACC
>Ga0307928_10003907_pt1 | contig 11346 bp, 15 predicted proteins | sample AceLakmetagen232_FD_201815 | JGI IMG/M metagenome (GOLD analysis project Ga0307928, IMG submission 201815) | Saline water microbial communities from Ace Lake, Antarctica - #232 | ecosystem: Environmental > Aquatic > Non-marine Saline and Alkaline > Saline | place: Antarctica: Ace Lake...
GTTACAGTTCCAACTTTCAGGATTAATTCCCCCTGTATTCCAAGTAATTGATTCTAAAGTTTCGTTATATGTATAGTTATTTAAAAACAATTTACATAGTGTTCCTACTGTAGATAATGCTTCATGTGAATTATATAAAGATAAAACAGAATCTTCAATATTTTCTCCACTTACAGAACTTAAATTAAATTGTATATAAAGATATATGTTTTCATTTGTTTTATTTCTTATCTCAATGTTTAATCCATCAAGATTTGCATCAGCATCATTTTCTTGAACCTTTGTATCATTTAAATTATCTATAAAATTACTTTGTAATTTAATAGTAGTAGAATTATGCCCGAACTCTAAAATATCTCCTAAATCAAAATCATAAGTAACTTCATCTTCTTGATTTAAAAGCCAAAAACTTCTTACATCTTCTTCGACCTTATCCATCTTTTCCTTGTATTCTTTTTCTTTAGATTTCTTTTCTTTTTTTCCATCCCTAACATCTTTTTCATATTGCTGTGCATTTGTATCATTAGGAGACCATATCCTTACTGGAATATTCTTATTGAAAATCTTAACACCTTTTGGGTTTAATTTAACTTTTATAGAAGTATAATTGAAGTCCACAACTTCAATAGGAAATTCTTTATCATTTTCTAAAACAATAATATTAAAACCCTTATCTTTTAATGACTTAGCATTTTCTACCTTTTTCCATTGATTATCTTCATAAACATTTCTAACACCAGAATATAATGTTTTAGTACAAACATCTCCATTACAAATAGTATCTGTTGAAGCTGTATGTTCAATTGATGCAGACATTAAAGGCATAACTAATAAAATTGCAATTATAATTAAAAGTTTTATTCCCATTTTTAATTATCTACAACCCCCCAATTAAATTAGCTTCAACTTTTATCAGTTCAGTTCCTACAATATTTGTAGTTCCAACCTTAAGAAAATCTCCTACATCTTTATCTTTCTTTGTAGCAAACTTTACATTATGTCCTGCTAAACTTGCTGCCTGAACTATAGGTATTACTTTCATTATATTTTTATATGTCATTTTTTCCTCCCTTTATCAATTGATATATTTCTGCTCTTTGCAATCGCATAAGCAATATCTTCCATCTCTTCTGATTCATATTTTAAACCATATCTACCTTTATATTTCTTTTTTACTGGCTTTCCTGAGTAAGTTTTCCTTACGTTTCTTAAGAGTTTTCTAAATTCTTTTGTATATGGCATATTTACCTCTAATTTTAACAACTAAAAATTAAAAAATTAAAAAATTGGTTTATTTTCCATTTACCATATCAGTTATACCACTTCCTAGTGTTGGTTCTATTGCAATTACTACTATAGATAACACAAAAAAGATTATGATTAATCCTATAACTGCTCTAGCTCCAGAACTTTCAACATAACCATCTACACCATAAGTATAAGTTACATTATAAGTTAAGGTAGTTCCATTGTTTGAATCTTGAGTATACAATACAGACTTTACTCCTGTTGTAGTACAAACACCTTCACTAATAGTCCAATTTGGCGCTAAATAAGTTCCAGTTGCATTTGCAACAGTTGGTGTATCTAATAACTCTTGACCAGTTAAACAAGTTACAGTTCCAAGAACTCCTGGTACTACTTGCTGTCCTCCAGTTGTTGTTCCGTTTGAGTATCCTGTAGCTGAAGATTGTCCTGCTGAACTAGCTATTGCTGTTACAAGTGCTAACCCTACAATTATCCCAATGAATGCCATTAAAATAACTCCTAGATTTACTTCACCTTTATTATTCATCTTTATTTACAGCCCTCCTTAAGTATCAAAATTTTTTGAATTATCATTGGAAAAATAAAGACTTCTTAGTCTCCTCCAATTCATCTTTGAAAAATCTTGAAACATATTCTACTGGTTTTGATTCTTTTATTTCTATAACTAATTGTTTAGATGGTTTCATTATCTTTTTTGATATTATTCTTTTTTTTAATCCTTCTGATATTGTTAATTTCTTTTCTTTCTTTTTTTTCATTTGAAAAAACCCCCAGGACTTATAAGATTATTAGCTTTAGTTTGTTTAAAAATATTTTTCTCTTTAAGAATTGGTCTATCATTTTTTAGTATTGAATTTCCTTTCATCATATTTGTTCCTTTCCAGTTATCATGGTTTTGTTTTTTTCTTATACTATCTAATTCTCTTTTTATCTGCATTTCTTCTTGTTCTTTAATATGTCTTTCTAACTCTCTACGATTTGCACTTTTTTGTCTTTCTTCTAGGAGATCTTGAATCTTCATATTTTCTTCTGCTTCTTTAAACTTTGCTTTCTTAATAGCTTTCTTTTCTGAAAACTTCCTAACTACATCCATTATTGCCATTATTTAAAAAATCCTCTTTCAAAATCCTCTATTCTTAAATCTAATAAAGCATCTTCGCTTACTTGTAATTCTTTTAATTTATTCTTTTTAATACTAAGATTGGTTTGATTATTATTCTTATTTCTACTTATAGTTACTAAATCTTTTAATTTCATATTATTTACATGTATGAAGTCTTTTTAAATATCGATTACTAATCTGTTATCTTTTTTAACCAATAACCTATTAATACACTTGTTATTGCTATGATTAAAAAATATACTTCAACATTAACCCAAGAGCTAAACATTGCAAAAAATAATCCTACCATAAAGAATAATGTTAATTTAGTCATTCTGAAATAACCAGCCAACCCAAATATAACTACTAAAGCCATTGCTAGAAAGATGTCTTGTGATCCTGAAAAAACATTTATAATCCAAGTTTCAAGTTGAAGTGGTGGAATAAATTCACTCATTTTTAACTCCCTGTTCCAATATATTTAAATATCGCCATTATATATCCTAGTGATAATGGAACAAATATCATTGTTAATATTCCTATTATCCAAAAAGAAAAACTATTTTCTATTGCATAAACCAATGAGAATGCCATTGTAGGTAAGAATATTATTAAAACTGATGAAGCTACTCCTGCAAAAATCGCAATATCAGATCTACCTGTTACAAAAAGTCCTAATGCAATTCCTCCACCAATCAATGTTGCTAGTAACCCTGTAGTAGTATTAAATATAAAATTTCTAAGGGTTGATGTCGTGAATTGAAATGCTGTAACTGTGCTACCCATTCCATCCTCACTAAAAACTAATCCTATGTCATCAAATATATCTCCTAGTGCTGTTGGAAATCCTGCAAACTGTAGGAATAATATCATAGTTATAGATATAAATACATAAGTCCAAATGTTCATAAAATTTTGTTTGAGGCAAGGATACCCACGAATTTATTCGTGGGAGGAATTGCCGAGTTCAAACCCTCCGATATATTTAAATAGTCTGAATTACTTAAATCTTTACCATGTTGGTTAGAAGTATCCCAATTAAGTTGAATGTTAATGAGCTTATCTTGAAGACTATCAAACTCTACAAGCAAGGGCTTCAACTCTGTGTTGATAGAGCTTGGGAATTGAAAATTAGGAATAATATCAAACTCCATCCTTTTGTTTACTATGATTTGAGAACTCTTGGACTTCCCTCTCAACTTTCTATCTCTTGTATCAAACAAGCTTGTGGAATTGTTAAGAAAGCTAAAAGTAAACCTTTTATTAATAGGACTTCTATTAGGTATAATGCTCCTAGAAGTTTCTCTTTCAGAAATAATGTTTTGAGTATCTCTACTCTTGAAGGTAGAGTTAAAATTCCTATCAGTATTCCTAATTATGCTTTGAAATATTTTAAGGGTTGGAATATTGTTGAAAGTTTGCTTACTCAATCTAAGGATAAACATTATTTTACTTTTACATTCTCTCAAGAAAGCCCCGAAGCTTCTAACCAACATTGTGAAGTTCTTGGGGTGGACTTGGGGGTTAATAAACTCGCAGTCACCTCTAACAATGTTTTTTATGGTAATGAAATTAAATCCTTGCGAAAGCGGAGAGATAGGTTTGTTGGTAAACTCCAATCCAAAGGCACCAAGGCTTCCAAGAGAAAACTCAAAAAGTTCTCTGGAAAATGGAATCGGTTCATGTGTTGGACTAACCACAAAATAAGCAAATCTATTATTTCCTCTTTGAAAAGCGGAGATGTTATTGTTATAGAGGACTTGACTGGAATCAGAAAGTCTGCTAGATACAACAAATGGGTTCACAAGTGGGCTTTCAGACAACTCCAAGACTTTATTGAATATAAGGCTTTGGAAAAAGGAATTAGAGTTGTCTATGTTAATCCTACTTATACCTCCAAAGAATGCAATAGGTGTTCTAGTAGAAATACCACTAGACATTCTGGATTCTTTGAATGTAGGGATTGTGGACATTCCATCGACTCCGACATTAATGGAGCAAGGAATATTGCACGACGATACACTCGGAATATGTGCAGGGCTGTTGTAAACACGCCTATTTTGACAAGTGATGATGCAATTCTTCGTGGTTAGTTTTTCTGCCATGTTGTTTTTGTTGAGTTTAGTTAAAAGCCCACTAATTTATTAGTGGGTAGTTTACCTTGTTACCTCCTTAAAAATTACTATTATTAATATTAAGGCTGCTATAAATGTTGGGAAATTTGGTATTGCTCCTACTGGGTTAGGTAATAATCCTACAGCCACATCAAAGAAGAAAATAATTGCAAATATTAAAGATGTTATAGTCATTGGACTTATCAATCCAAATTTAAATGACATAACCCCAACAGAGATAAATAATATTAAGAAAATTATTAAGTATCTTCCAAAATTATCTATTCCAAATATTCCTGCATCTAAATAGGCATTAAAATCTGTAAAAAAATTCTTTATACTCCAATCAGTAAGTTCTGTATTCATTACATTCCATCTTGTAGTTCTAGTAATATTAGTATTATTTATAGTCCAAAAGTAATCCATAATGATTATACTATGATTGGCTGTATCAAGATTTAAAGATAAGAATCCTATTGAGGCCTGACTTGTTGCACTTAATATTGTTCCATTTGGAAGTTTTAATATAAATCCCATTGCAGATACATCCCAGAAACTTGATGTCAAACTATAATTAAAATTATATGTTGTACTATTAAATAACTCTGTACCAGCACTTGGTAAGATAGAAGCATTTATTCCCTTAGTAAAATCTTCAGATAATGCATCTGTTCCTCCTGCTAAAGTTATTGTATATGCTGTCTGAGTTGGTGCAAAGCTTAATTGTTGAGATGTAAAACCTGTCTTTTCAAAAGTGAAATCATGTATAAAGTTCTTACTCAAAAAGAAAGTTAATGAACCATCTGCTCCAGTTGTTCCAGAACCAACAGTTGTAACTACACTATCAATAGTTCTATTAATTATTATATCTACTCCAGAAAGAACTTGATTAACACTATTAATAACTTGGAATGTCACATCCTGTCCAGTTGCAGAACTTAATAAATAAAGTACTTTATTTGTTGATGCGTTGTCATAATTTTCAGAACCAGGACTCCAGACTCTTTGAGGGTATCCAGTTGAAGCATATTGAACAGATGGGTTTATTTTAAAGATATTTGTATTTGGTGATGCACAAAATTCATAATTATAATTTACTGTATTGTTTATGAAGGATAGAGATTTAGTTTCAGTTCCAGAGCCTAGATAATAAACCCATGTTGAAGCAGATATTGTTGCATTTATATTTGCTAATGATTCTTCATCTTTAAAACTTATATTCAGATATTCTTGTGCCAAAGTTGCATTACAAAGTCCTAATGAAGTTTGCAATACTTTTTGTTGTAAATCTGTTGTACTTGTTGTTATAGACCCATAACTTATATCCCAATGAAAGCTTTTATTCTGAACTTTTGTTGGAATATCTATAGTTGCTGTAAATGTTGCATTGGTATTATTACCTGTTTTAGTTCCAGTATATGTTGTTCCGTTGTAAACTAAATTTCCTGTTAAAGTTTCTCCACCATCTGAAGTTACATTAATTATAAAGACTTCCCTTGCTGTTTCATAAGTTGTATGATTGAATGATTCTCCAACATTTATTATCGGAGATCTAGTAAAGGTTCTCTCAGTAGTGTTTACACATGTGCTAACATTCGTACACATTCTAACAAACCAATTATACGTTCCAAAAATTACAGTTTTATTAAAAGTTGTAGTATTAGTAAGACCTGTTAATTCATTTGTATCATTTAAAATTGAATTTAAGTATAAAGTCATATTGTCTATATCTTCATTAATCGAAGTAGTGTCTCCAGTTAAATTAAATGTAATATTTCTAATTAAAAATCCAAGACCATCTATAGGGGAATTTACTGTTAATAGTTCTATATCTCCAAAAGGTAGTCCTGCTCCATCATTATATAATTCTAAAACTTCTGCTGAACTTAAACTTCTATTCCAAATTCCAAATTCATCAACAGTTCCATTAAAAGTTTCTCCTGTAGCTATAAGATTTCCTATTAAAAAGTCAGTGCTAGTTCCTGCATTTAATTGATTTGTATATGCAACAGAATCATTAAGAACCCCATTAATATACTGATATACATTTCCACCTGAATCATCCCAGACAAATACTAAATGATACCAAGTATCTTTAGTCCAACTATTAATAGAAGTTTCTAAATTAAAGTCTCCAGCATTGTTTCCTTCTCCGAAACATTTCATTGTTCCAGGAGTATTATCCAAGAAACATCTCACTCTATCTTGTGCTGCAATATTATCTTTTGAGAAAAGATATTCATCTAAAGCTGTTCCTGCTACAAATGTTACATGAGGTTTAAACCATAATTGAACTGAAAAATCTTGAGGTGGAGTATCTAGTAATGTTTTATTTTGTATGTATCTTGTTGCTCCTACATCACTTATATTTAAGGCATTGTTAATTAATCCTGTAGTCCATTGTAAATCTGCTCCATTTACTACTTCCCCATCATAATTTGGTCTTGGAGTTGTATCTCCAACAACCGTTCCTGTACTTTCATTAAATTTCCAATAGACGAATGGAGCTTCATCATTAACCCATAAAGCTGCTGATACTAGAAATATTGCTGGGATTATTAACAATATTGCTATAAGTAAAACCATTAAATATATTCTTTTATTTGACTTCTTTTTTTTAGTTTTTTCTTTTTCCATTATGATATAAACCTGGAAGTTATACCTCCTATTACAATACTAAATATAATCCAAATCCAATAGACTACTTGAATATCAACTACTAAACATAATAATTTAGTTCCATCAGTTATTGTTGCTGCACTTTCGCAGTTCAAATCATTTCTTGCAGTTGTTACTTCATCTTTAACAAAGTTGATTACCATTAGACCTATAATTAGAACTACAACTGCTGTGATTATTGATATTGCTAATGTTTGTGCTGATTTATTCATCTTTTAAAAACTTATTAAGTTCCTCTGTTATATTATCTATTTTATAGACCTTGCCAATATTTCTTTGTTCTCTTTTATATTTATCAAATAAAAATCTTAATTCTTCTAAGGTTAGTTTAAGGCTTCTCATATTATGAAAATACGATTTTTGCAGTAATCGCAGCTCCTCCTATACATAATAATACGGCAATAAAATAAAAAATAGAAATGTCTACTGCATAACAGGCTGCCTTAGTAAAATCACTTATAGAAGCATCAGTACAATTCATTCCAATAGTATCTCCAACTGTAACATTCATTGCTCTTCCTGCTGATTCAGAAGCAGCTGGTGCTAAGGCTAGGGTTAATATTACTATGGTTAAACCAAGCATTATTCCGTACAAAAAAATGGATGCTCGTTTGTTTTTCATATGATATAGTCCTTCTTTTTAAATTCCACATTATATAATAAAAATCTATTTAGATTTTTTCCTCCTCTTAGTTGGTTTCTTCTTTCTAAAAAACTGTATTTCTTTAGCTTCTTGTGTTCCTTTCTTTATTCTCTTTTCTTTTTTTTCTATTACTTTAAATGGATCTATCTTACTTGGTCTAAAAGCTGGACTTGTTATTCCTAGTTCTCCAAACCTTAATTTCTTTTTATCTTTAGTAATAAATCCTCCTGCCCTAAGAGTTGTTGTTATTTCTGCTAGTAATTCCTTTCGTGCTTCAGGTTTTGTCCTAAATTGTCCTATAGATATTTCTTTACCAAATTTTGTTGTGAATGCTTCAAAAACTTCTGGCTTTTCTTTCATTGCTTTTTTAGCCTTAGCTATTGCTGTTGGTAAACCTGGTGGTGGAATTGGAGGTGGAAGAAATGTTGTAGGTTTTGTAGTTGGAGTTGGTTGTCCAAGTTGTTGAATTTGTCTTTGTGCTTGTTCTTGAACTTGTTTTTGAGTTTGTTGTTGTCTTAATTTTTGTACTTGTCTTTCCTTTTGTTGTTGTTTAGCTTGTTGTCCAACATCTAATTTTAATCCTTCTACTAATAATGGTTTTTCTACTTCTCCTATTTTTTCTTTACTTACTTGTTTTGCTTTTGTTTTTTCATCCAAAGCTCCTAGACTTCTTAATCCTGTTTCTGAAACTCCTAAATCTCCCAAGCGTGATTCACTAGCTCCTAAACTTGATATTCTTCCAGATGGGGCAGTTCCAATAAATCTATTATCAGCTCCTAGTGTTGTTTTTGTTTGAGGAATAGTCTCTGCTTTAATAGTACTAACTGGAATTATAGTTGTTACTGGAGCAACTTTAGTTGGATATATATCTAAAATTGCTGGTTTTGGTATTATTGATTTTGGAGATGGTACTCTTGGTAATGTTTCTAATGCAGCTTGTTCTAAACCAAATGATGTTTGTTGTACTTGTTTTTGAATTGTTGAAAGTTTCTTTGGGATTCCAAAACTATCTTTTGGTGTTATATCTTTTGGTTCTAATATTAAAACATCTCCTTCTATTACTGGTACTTTTCCTGTTGCTCTTGCTCCAGGTTTTGTTACATCTTTCACAGTTGTTAATGTTTTGAACCTCTGAAATGTTGCTCCTTCTGGAACTTCTAATTGTTTTGAGATTGTTATAGATTGCCCTCTTGTGATTGTTTTTCCAGGAGTTGGAGTTCTTATATCAGTTCTTATCTTACTTGTCTTTCTAAATTTAAATAGTTTCTTTGATGTTCCTTTAGCTCTTGAAAATACAAAATCTTCTCCTAATACTTTTGGAACATTCTCTATACTAACTGGAATTCCTCCTGTTTTTCTTTCTGCTAGTGTTTGTAATAATCTTTGTTCTATTTTTGATAATTTTTTAATTGATACTTCATCTATAGCTATTGCTTCTCCTTCTGCTGCAAATCCAGATAATTGTGCAAATCCTTTTGTTGGTTGTTTTAATTTTCTTTGTGATGCGAGAATTCCTTGAACCTTTCCTTTTTCAGCAGTAACTTTTCCAGGAGTAATTGATACATCAACTCTTTCCCCAGTTAATTCAATAATTTGTGGTTTCTTTCCTCTAAGTTGTCTGAATCTTGTAGTTACTTCTGCTGTTCTAGGTGGTGTTGTTCTTGTTAATTTAAAACTTAATTCTTGAATAGTTTTCTCACCTTTTATTACTGGTTGAGATATAAGTTGTGATTTAAGTATTGGTTCTGGAACTGGTGCTTTCTTTATAATTGGTTCTCTTAAGAATTTAATTCCTTTTGATACACCTACTGCTCCTAGAAATGCTCCTTCTATTCTTTCAGGAACAGTTATACCTGTTGATGTTGGTGCAGTTGTTATGGCTGCTCCACCACTTATTAATGCTGGTGCTGGTGCTGAAAATACTGCAAGAGATCCAACAAATCCTCCTGCTTCTTTTATATCTGTTGGGGTTATTGATACTTTTGTTTCAGGTATTGTTGGTTCTTTTCCCCCACCAATAGTTTGTTTTGTTGGGATTGTCCTTTGTGGAGATATAGAAGTTACTCTTAAATCTGGTGCAACTTGTTCTAGAATTACTCCTGGAAGTTCACCTGCTCGTCTAGGAGCTGTAATTAAAAATCCTCTTGATACTTGAGCTGCTACTTCCCTCTCTGTTAATGGTTTTAAACTTGGTTCTGGTTCAAATAACTTACTAAAAAGTTGTCTTACTTTAATCTTTGTTTCTCCTATCTCCTGTCCAATTTTTCCTTTTAATCCTGGAGTTGGTGCAATGAATGTAACTGGAGGTTCTTTAGGTTTAGGTTCTGGTTCTATAAATGATTTTACATCTGTGTCTCTTGGTGGTAGAGCTTGTGGAGAAATAAAAACTGTTTGAGGAACTATGGCTTTTTCTCCTGAATCTAGAGTTACTATTTCTGTTCTTGCTTCTATAGGTGTTTGTAATTCGAAAAGTGTTTTTCCTAGAATAGGTATTCTTGTTTCTTTTATCTTTCTTTTTATACGTTTTACTATCTTTCCTGCTTGAGATTCTTTAAATCCTTCTTCTTTGAAAACTTTAAACTCTTCTTTTTTTACTTCTGGTACTTCTTCTTTTGTTTGAACTGCTTTTACTTCTCTCTTTGCTACTCCTGTTTGAGAGTAACCAGTAGTAACAACTTCAAAACCAAACACTTGTCCTTGTATTTTTTCTCTCTCACTGAGTGTTAAATTTCTACCTAATTTTTTAGCTTCCTTTTGTAATTCTAATTCTAATTTAACTTCTCTAGGATCTCCTACTTTAACTTTTCCTATTCTTTGAATTGTTGGTTTTCTTATTCTTTTCTCTTGGCTTAATCTTCTTTGAACTGCTTCTTGTTCTCTTGATGTTCTTTCTCTTTTTTCTTGTAATTCTTGTAACCTTTTTCTTTCTTGTTCTGCTTTTGCTTTAGCTTCTTCTATTTTCCTTAATCTTTCTTGTTCTTTTCTTGTTGCCTCTGCTTCTCTAGCTTTTTTTTGTTCTTCTAACTTTTTCTTTATAGATAATCTTTTTCTTGCAGCAGTTATATCTTCTTCTGAAGCTCCTCCACCACCTAATCCTCCTCTTCTTTCTATTTCTTTTCCTAGTTTACTTCTTCCAAACTCTGTTGTTGGATCTACATCTCCTCTAGTGGTTTTAAATCCACCTTCCCTTGGGTCAAATACTACTGGCATTTTAATTGTTGAATAATAGTTTATTTAATTTAGTATCAACTTTCATTTCTAATAAATCTTCTTCAGAAAGTTTAGATTCTTTTAGGGCTTTGTCTTTAAAATAAGTCGTAGTCTGATTAGTTTTATTATTCTTACTTGGTTTGCCTAAAAAATCTTTGAGTTTCATAAAAATTACATGTAGAAATAGTTTATAAATATCGATTATAAATTGAGAAAAATTCTAATGGATTTATAAATCATATAAAATGTATATCCTGTAAATGGGATTATAAGAAATCTTATTCTTTCCTAAATAATTGAAAGACTAATATCATTAAGACTATCAAAAG
>Ga0307928_10003908_pt1 | contig 11346 bp, 10 predicted proteins | sample AceLakmetagen232_FD_201815 | JGI IMG/M metagenome (GOLD analysis project Ga0307928, IMG submission 201815) | Saline water microbial communities from Ace Lake, Antarctica - #232 | ecosystem: Environmental > Aquatic > Non-marine Saline and Alkaline > Saline | place: Antarctica: Ace Lake...
CCCCGCGACTTATTTAGCTTTTTATGATTTAAGTGATACAAGTTCGCCGTCGGACGACGCTTCGGGAAATTATGATTTAACCGGTGTTAACACTCCGACGTACAATGTTACTGGAAAAATTGGCGGAGCGATTGATTATGCAAATGCGAGTACAGAATATTCTTCTAATGCTACTTTATTGGACGGTACACAAACAACTTTTTCTTTAATTAGTTGGATTAAACCTCGAGCAAATTATCCAACTGCGGGGGATTATTATGCGTTAATGGGACACGGTGGAGCAACTCATTATTTTGACTGGTATTTTAATACTGATCCTTCACAACAATATTTTAGAATTAAAGACGATTCTACTACTATTAATATGGGGGGAACAAAGACTTCTTGGACTGGGGGACAATGGTATTTTATGGTTTCTACTGTAAATACTACTTCCGATAATTATAAAATTTATGTTGACGCGGTTGCGGACGGGAGTTCAACTACTGCGCTTAATACTCTTGACATTACAGGGAATTTTTATTTAGGGGCAAGATCGGGGTTAACAACTTATGCGGATTTTCCTATGGATTCGGTAAGAGTTTTTAATTATGATATGAGTCTTGACGAAATAAAACTTTTGTATAATTCAGAAAATCGTAATTTAGTTTCTTTTGCAGAACAAGAAACCGGTAACAATGCGCCAACAGTTGTAATTACAAGTCCGGTTATGGGAGAATATTCGGCGAGTGTTGACATTAATTTTAGTATTACAGAATTGGACGGGGAAACTTTAGACGTGAACCTTTATTATTCGGCGAGTGCGGGGGATAAGAACACAGTTATTTATGCGGACGTAAATCTTGCGGACGCGTCGGGGATTACTTGTTCAGATTACGATTTTACGGACGGAGCAAATTGTTCTTATACTTGGAATATTTTAGAAATAGCGGACGGAAATTATTTTGTTGACATTAGTTCAAGCGACGGTATAGACGTTAATCTTGTTTCGTCGCAAGAAATAGAAATTAATAATTATATATCTTTAGTTGTTGTTTACCCTAATGGTAACGAGTATTTTTTAGATCCTACGAATATCACGATCGAGTTTAATCTTTTGAATAGTTACCCGTCGACTTTAATTGATTTAAATTATTCTTCGAGTAATTCTCAAGGAACAGGGACACAGGTTTTATTAAGCGAGTCCGTCGACGGAGTTAATATTATTTGTTCAGGCGTTGAATGTTCTTATGTCTGGGACGCGTCAGCAGTTGTCGATGGGAATTATTATATTTTAATTAATGCGTTTAATGATTATAATAATTCTTTTGATGTGTCTAATAGTGATTTTAATATTTATACGGCGGGAGTAATTCCGACTGCGGGAGAAAGTGATTATACAGAACGTTATATTAACCCTACTTCTAACCAAAGGGACGAGAATAGATATTATAATCCGGATTCAGTTTTTAATTTAAACGAGGACGAGAAACAAACAGTTCAATTAACTCAAATGAATAACTTTTTATTGTACTTTGGTGTTATAATTATAGGTGTTTTAATTATTATGGGAGTTGTATTATGGAAAAAAAGGTAATATTCGTTTTAATGTTTTTGCTTTTATTTTGTTTTGTTGTTAGTGCGGACACGATAAATAATTATTCTGTAAAAGATCCCGTTGCTTTAGGACAAGACGCGACGGCGTACGGTTTATTTCAAGACACGGACGCGAACGTTCACGAAAACGTACTTTGTTCTTTTTATATGTTAGATTCTAATCTTGTTTTAATTGATAGAGCGGACGATCAATATACTGATTCGCTTGGGTACTTTATGAGCAAATTTACTATTAATGAACCAACATTTAAACGGAGTGATACTTATACTTTAAGAACAGTTTGCGGGGGCGTGAGTTCGGACGCTAATTTTACGATCGGACAAAGAGAAAGTCTTTCTCACGTTGGCGGACAAGAATTTGATTATTTAACAAGTCCGGAAAATACGGATACGGTTTTTATTTGGGGAATTTTTATTATTATTCTTATAATTGTTGCTTTTGCGGGAATTAAAATATTTAATATTGGGTGGGGTAAATAAATGGTTGACGCAAATTATTTAGAGTACGGGCAAAACGCTTTAAGAGTAACCGATTCAATCGGCGATGTTATAGAATTCGGATCTCAAAATGGTTATGAACTTGGGACTTTAATCGCGATCTTTTTAGTAATGTTTTTTTTAATTTTGATTCTTGCATTAATGATAAAATACGGAAGGAAGTTATTACCATGATTGATATTTATCGATTTAAGATAAAAGGGGGTGTATATTGAATGGCTACAACTGGAAGTGTTGACGTAAACCTTGACAACTTTAAAGATATGATAAATAACTCGTCAGATCTTGGAGCAAATGTTACTGGTGGAGTTGCAGATCAAGGAGATTTAATCGGGTTAGCAATCGGATTAAGTATTGCGATTGGACTTTTATTTGGTGTAATTGTTTTGCTATTAGCGTTTATCATTACATTAGTAAAGAAAACCAAATCAGTTGGAAAAGCATAATAGCTTTTAGAGTAAACGGGCGTTTTTGTCGCCAATAATAAACTTTTTATACTTGAAAGGACTATAATTAAGGTATATGGATAATAAATTTAGCTTGATTTTTATTTCGATTTTGTTCGCGTTTTGTATTTTTCCTATTGGAGTAAACGCAGAATATTATCGTCCTGATGTAGATAACGGTTCTTGGAGTTCTTATTACGCAGGACTTGAAGATCAAAGTGCGTCATCATTGGGGTATTATACTTATTTAGAAAGTGGAATGGTTACTTATGATCGTGATTTTGAAACCGAAGCAATTAATTTATCTCTTACAGAATGCTCGACGGAATGGTGTATCGGCGGAAGTGGGGGGCTTAATTCTGCGGAAACAATAGGCACGGATTTTTATAATGGAACAAAATCTTTTAAAGCGGATATTGATACTTCGCAGAATGTTTATTTATTTAGTAAAGATGAAATCGTGGGAGATAGTAATATAACTTTTTTTTATAAAACAAATTACTCGGGAACAAATGGGAATTTTTATTGGGGATATACCGATGACACAAACAAATTTTATCAAATTGGAACTATTGCGGACGAAGTTTCAACTTGGACTCAAGCGTCTTATGTTATACCAGCAGGACATTTTCGCCCAATGTTTTATATTGAGTCGGGGAGCGGTTCAAACAACTATTTTTTAATTGATTATATTGCAGTTCGAAGAAATAATATTGGGACTTATCGAGTTAATTCTTTGCCGGATTCTTGTTCTTCAATAGAAGGGTGTTCAAATATAAAGTATCATTTACCTGCGAGTAATTTAAAGAAACTTTATTGGGTTGCCGATTATGTTGCGGGAGCAACTTGTATTTATAATTTAAATAAAGCGATTGGATCGGCGGGAAGCGACGGTTTTTTAACCGAAGGATTAAACGGAATGTATTATTTAGATATTAGTTCGGCAGTAAGTTCGGGAACAGTTGCTGATTTAAATATCGAAGCGTCTTGTTCAAAAAGCCCTTATAATTCAAAAAGTTTTATTGCACAACCAAAAATAAATAAATATGGAAATTTAACCGGTGGTAATTTCGAAACAGATTTTGATTTAGCGCTTACAGAATGTTTAACGGATTGGTGTATTGCCGGAAGTGGGGGGCTTAATTCTGCGGGGACAGTAAATACAGATTTAACAGAAGGCGGAAGATCTTTTAAATTATCGATTGGTACTCCGCAAAATGCTCATATTTTTTCACAAGATACAGATTTAGGCGGTTCAACAATTAGTTTCGATTATAAATTTTATTTTACTGGCGCGGGTAGTCCGAATTTTTATTGGGGATCAGTTGACGACGCGAACGCTTTTACACAAATTGGAAGTATTGGGACTGCGGTTTCAACTTGGGCAAGACAATCTTTCGATTTACCCATTGGAACACGTCCCGCTTTTTATATTGAGTCGGACGGGGGCGATCCAACTTATTTTTTACTTGATAATGTTGTATCGACGGCAATAAAAGAAACAAGTTCTTTAAGCGTTAGTAATTCGTTAATTTCAAATGTTGGATTAAAAGCAACTACTTATAATTTTTATGCCGATTATGTTGACGAATATGATACTCCAATTAGTTCGGGTGATTGTAATATTTCGATAGGATCTTCGGATTATTCAATGGTATATAATGCGACTTCGGGAAAATTTGAATATTCAAAAGCGTTTATTGTTGAAGATACTTATTCAGTTAAAACCGAATGTGGAAGCGACGGATATAATTCACAAGACGATACATATTCAATAAAAATTAGAGCGTTGACAAGCGACGTTATAACTTTTAATCCAATAGAAAATATTAATAGTTATGCGATTGACGATTTTAGTGATAGGATAGATATATTAATCGGAAACAATCAAGACGATGTCATTTTTAGTATTCTCGCAGATGACGACGCAACTCCGGATTATTATTTTGATATGTATAAAAACAATGAACAATACGGAATTTATGAAAGTTCGGACGGTTCGAACTGGGTTTTTAGTGAGTCTTTAACTTATGGATATAGTACAAGTTATAACGATCCAGTTCAAAAGATCCCTAATAGTTCGGGGTATTATACTGGTTCTTTTAGTGCAGATCTTACTTCGGGAGTTTTAACTTATTATAAAATGAAACCGTACACAATTCCAATTTATTTTAATACTTTACAAGATAATTCGGAATGGGTACATTTTAACCAACCAACAATATATAACGACGCGAATAATTTTGTTTGGGATTTATTTCAAGATTCTAATTATTCAAATATTCGAAGTGAGTCAAGGAAATATATTCCGGAATTAACAACAACAGATTTTAACGTAGGATTAGAATTCCAATTTACGGCTTATGCGTCAGTTGGGACAGATTTAGAAATTGGTTACACTTACAATGGCACAGATGTAACCAAAACCATAACCCTAACAACCGATAAAGTTACTTATAGTGTACCGGTTGCGCCGTCAGATTTTGAAAGTCATCTTTTAATTAAGAGTAGTTCTACAACAAGCGCAAGAATATATATTACAGATTATTCAATAATTCCAAAAGCATATTTTATTGATAGATTAAATGTTTATGATAGGGACGGGAGCGATTTAAAAGCTATTCTTTACGGGGGCGAGTCTGATATTTATGTTCAAGAAGGAGTGCCAATCATTATTCAAACAAGCGCGTACGATAGAGAAGGGGATCTTAAAACTTTGAGGATTGAGTCTTTAATTGGTTCGACAGTTGTACGAACTTATGATTTTGATTTATCGGAAGCAACCGAAGAAGATAATTTATTTATTTGGCGTGAGTCTTTAGAGGCAATTATTGATTTAAGCGGTTCAGTAGTTAGTCCGTCAGGATTTAGAAGTGCAACTTTTAAAGCAATTTTAATTAATACGGCGGGGCAAGAAGTAAGCGAACAATTTAAGACAGTTCGATTAATGCAATTTCCGTTTTACCCTAATGATATAGGATTGGCTTTAAGTTCTTTAAATAATAAAGTTGGAACTAACCCAAAAATACAATTTTTAATGAATACATTAAACCCAAATGCAATTATTGGACTTGAATTAAAGATATATGATACAAACCATTCAGTTAATGATCCTAATTTTTCACAAAACATTTATTCAAACGAGATAGGGTGTTCAAATTATGTTTATTGTACAAAAAATATTTATGTTGATAACTGGGTTTGGGAACAAGCAACAAATTACACGGTTCGATTAACCACTTTATTAAATACAGAAACAACAAATTATAATAATAATTTAACTTCGAAATTTATTACAGTTTCGGCTACTTCCGGAACTTTAGAAACTGCAAGACTTTTACAAGTTTATGAAAGACGAGCGGACGCGGACAAGAGTTATTACACACAAGTAGAACCAATCCCTTTAGTATTTCAAGCAAGGGACGATTTATTAAGAAATTTACAAGACGATATGCTTCCTTATATTCAAATTGATTATTACGCGGATCACGTAACAAAAGACGCACAAACTACAAAATTTTATCCAATTAAACATTATTACGATAATTCTACGGGTTACAATTATTGGTTTTGGAATAGATATTTTTATTTAGATAGTGGCGATATTTTTGATACTAATTCACAAATAGATTTTAAAGTAACGGTTGACGTTTCGAACGATACAATTTCAGATACAGATAATTATTCTTTAGGCAATAAATGTTTAACTTATCCGTCAAAATATAATCCGGCTACGTTTTTAATGGATTGGAGCGGACGATCGGCACTTGACGATTTTGATTGTACAACTAATAATCCTTCGTCGATTGTTTTGTATGGAGCGTCGCAAAGAATAGATATTAATTCGAGTTATGTACCCAAATCGGGACAAACTCAAAACGTTTTATGTGTTAGGGCAAACGAACCATTTAATCCTCGAAATGATTTTGGGGACGACTTTGCTTGTGCCGTTCTTATAACTAAAAGCGAAGAACAAATTAATACTATTGATATAACTATTGGTAACGACGCGTCAGATGTTGGGGTTACTGGGGGCGCTAAACAATATATGGACTTCGAGTTTGCAGTTGACGATCTTTTATTTAATGATGTTTGGGCTACTGCGACAACTTTAACCGCGCCTAATGGTGTCGAAAGTGTTGGAAATATTGGGGATTTATTATATTTAGGTTTTTCGGAAATAATCCCTTCGGCTATGGACGGTTATGATAACTTTTCCGATTGGTTTGCAACTGCGTCTTTCCAAAAAAACACGGCTTTTGACACTAACTTTTTTGCTAATATTCACTTTTTAAGTAGTGTTGCTTTTTTCAAAGTTAGAGGATTAAAAATTATTAATCAATATGATTATTTAAATTATGATCCGGAAATTCAATCGATCCCCGCTTCAAAGTTTTTGACTTATGCCCAATCAAAAAATCTTTATGTGCCGATCAAAAAATCACAAATAGAAGTTTACGGTTCAAATTTAGAACCAATACGAACCGAAATTATTGATTCGCCGTTAGTTATTTCTTTACGTCCGTCGCAAACTGGTTATAGTGAGGACGAAAACGGAATAAGAATTATTCAAGATAATTTACAAAATATTAAAATTACAATTACTTCGGATATGACTTCGGCAAATCAAACAAAATCAAATAGGATTTATTTACCTATGGTTTTCGGTTATGCAGTACCTTATAATCCTTCTTTCTTCGATATACTTTCAGGAGTTGGGGACGCAATAAATAATCCAGTACCGGCTTTTACAGAATTCTTTACTCAATATTGGTTTTCAATCATTATGCTTATAGTTTTCGCTTTGGTAGTATCTTTAATTTATGCTAATTTGAGAAGTAGAAACGGCGGGACTACAATAGTAAATAATCCTTTTAATCGAGGCGATTCTCTTTGAATAAAAAAGTAAATATAAAAGATTTAATTGTGGAAGAAAAACGCGAGATTGAAGAAAAAGATCGTTTGGACATAAAAAAAAAAGTCTATAAAAGTAATGTAAATCAATCTATTCTTACGGACGAACGCGGAATTATTGGTATTCTTGCGGGGGTTGTTTCGGCAATCGCTTTAATTGGGGGTTGGGTTGCACAAGGGACAGAAATAGCGCTTGCGTCTTTACTTTCAATAATTAGTATTTTAATGAAAAATCCAATAATGGCTTATGTTTTTGTTATTTTTTTTATGTTTGGGGATATTGCCTTAACTGGTTCGGTTCTACCGGCGGGTTTTGTTGGGACAATAATTTCGCAAGTTTTGAGTATTCTCGGACTTAATATTATTGTTACTACTCCAATGTTATTAATAATTATTGTTATTACTCCGCTTATAATTTATGCTTTTGCTCATTCGGGCAAATAAGGGCTTGTAGATTAATTTAGCCCAGTCTTATTGTTTGTTTTATTTCGGGTTGGTTTGTAGAATAATGTCTATCTAAATTATTCTCGAAATATTCTTGAATTAGACAGCATAAGTTGTGACAGAAGATTTTTAGTAAAACTTCGTTAGTTTGTGAAGTAAAATTTCTACTCATTACATCTTTACCAAACTTTTGTTTTATCATTGAAAAAGTAGTCTCAACATTACTTCGCTTATGATAATGTTCAAAGAAGTCTTGTGGTTTTTCTTTGCAGTATTGATACATCTTTGCCCAAACCATTGAGCCCCTTTTCTTTGGCAAAGCATTAGTCTTAAATGGAATAAAATATATAGCTTGACAATGTGGAGTAATGGAAGCTCATCCAAACGCTGGGAAAAGTCCGGTCACAATGAAGATTACTGAGTGATTTATGACAGCAAAGATCTGGAGTCCATGGGTTGGGGCGAAAGCCTGACTGCAATGAAGATTACAGAGCAGTTTATGACAACCCACCCGATCTTTGGAAGGCATGCGTTCGATTCGCATCATTGTCCTATTATATAATTTATTCAATTGTAACATTTATAAAGCCCTGGCTTTTCCGCGGAAACTGTAAATTATTTTGTATCTGCTCGGTATAGCACTTCCAAATAGTTTTTAAAGGACTAATTAATCTAATCTTAGTATGAAAGATAAAATGCAAATAGCCTCACTTTTTTCAGGGTGTGGTGGACTTGATCTTGGTTTTACCCAAACAGGTTTTGAAATGGTTTATGCTAATGATAATGCTTCTTTTTGTTGGGAAACTTTTGAAAAAAATCATCAAACAAAAATTGATAGAAGATCAATTGCTGATGTTAAGTCCAATGAAATTCCTGAAGTTGATGGAATTATTGGTGGACCCCCTTGCCAGAGTTGGAGTCTTGCAGGAGCCATGCGTGGAATAAAAGATAATCGGGGACAGTTGTTTTTCTCTTTATAGGGATAAGTAATTTTAAACTTTGTAGGTAATTTTGATTTTTCAAAATATTTTATTACAACTTCTTTTGGTTCATTTTTTAGAACAATGTAATCGGTTGTTCCAACAAGATAATCAAATAATGAAATCACATGTTTTCTTTTAGTAGAACATTTTTTCAAAAATTTAACTGTATGTTTCATCAACGGGGCATAAAGATATTTAAACTTTATTTCAGAATCAAGATTCTCATACTTTTTCAGTCTTGGATTAATCTTCTTAACCCTATCTCCAAAGGCTTTCCAAATCTTTGCATACTTTTTTCGATAAGCGAGATCTTCTTTGCCACCTTTTTCAAAACCGCATTGTTGTGCAGTTGAAGGTAACCTTGGATGACATAAAGCGTCATGGTGATGTTTTAATGAAAAGTTCTTGAAATCAACAGTTCCATCTTTATTAGAAATTGCAACTTTAATATCGGTTGGGTCTCTTTTCTTTGCTTTGTCATCCCCAAGTCTATCAATGGTTATTGAATTAGCATTATCAAACCAGTCTTGTTTTTTAAGCCATTTAGTAATAACATCAGCCCCTTTGTTAAAATCTGCTTTTGTCTTATCGTCAAGATCTTTAAAATAAGCACTATCCCGAAAATTTAGCTTGTCAGTATTTCCACTTGATTTAGTTTCAATCTTTAAATCTTTCTTGAAAAGGCGTTGCATTTCAATAGCAACACAATACTCTAAAGCACGACCTCTTTCATTAGAATGAACCATATTAATTGAAAGGACAAAAAACTATATTAATCTACACACCACCTAAAAAGAACATTAATCTACAAAGCCGGCAAATAAGGCTTTGTGTAAAAAGAGGGAATAATCATTGACTTTATACACACTCAGCCGACTTTATACACAGAACAGACTACTTACACAAAGCCGGCAAATAAGAAACATTTATATAGTTGAATAGCGTTATTTTTGTTAATGTATAAACGAGTAATAACGTTTACAGTAGCGTTATTGTTATTAATGACTTTTGTGTCCGCCGTTCAAGTTACGGATATTACGCAAGGATTAGAAAATAATTCTGTGGAAATTAATTCTTTAAAAGCAGATCTTACAGTTAAGATAACTCAAATAAATAATAGACTGGATCAATTCGCAACAAAAGAGGACGTTACCGTTATTTTAGGGGGGCATTTACAAAAAGTTAACGAAATAATGGATTGGTTTCGTAGTATAATGATTGTTTCGTTTATTGTTATTGGTTTGGCTTTCTTAGGGTTAGGGTACTCGATATATTTTTACTTAAAAGGACGGGGGCGTTTGTAAATGGCGGAAACAGTCGAACCGACTCCGCAAGGAAAAAAAGGTTTCTTTGAAAAAATGAGTATTTTTCAAAAGGTTCTTTTATTTGCCGGAGTAATCGTTGTTCTTGTTATGAGTGTTTCGCTTTTAATGGGCGGGATTAAAGATTTTTACCAATTTTTCTTTTATATAATTGTTTTATCAGCGGTTGTCGTTGGCGGGTACGTCATTGTAAAAGCAACAAGTATTATTTTTGCGCCTCGTTATTTTAGTCCGCGAGAAGATTTACGAACAAAATTATTGAATATGGCGCAAGATTATAAACCGGATAATGTAGCAAACCTTTATTTTATGGGGGATCTTGGAAAACGTAGAGTCTTAGCCGGAAAAATATTTGGGATTTTAGGGTTACCTTATTATTCTGGAAAAGTAAGAAAATATGAGGACGATGTTACCGAAAATAAAAAAGTTGTTCACAGAAAAGGGGACGTTGTTTATTCAACAGTAAAAGATTTTCAAGGTAAACCAGTACCACTTTATGACGATATTAAATTACAAGAGGACGGGGACACTTTATTTATTATTAAAAAAGGTTGGTTTTTTATGGGAAAAACTCATTTTATTAGAGTTAAAAAAGAATTACATTCTACTTTAAACGGGGACGTTGACGTTTACGATATTAATCCAGTACCTTATGGTTTCTTTGAATATCCATATAAACAAATGCAAGAGAGCGTTTCTCAAATTATGATCCAAAACCAAATCGAAACAATTTTAGCAACTCACGAACATCAACACGATTTAATTAGCCAAAGTGTAGATAGTGCGATTTACTTTAATCCCGCTTATCGTATGCAAATGAAACAAAACTCGGAAATACCGGAAGAATAAAAAAAGGGTGTTATGAATGGACGAAATAGGAATAAGAGAAGTACCGGACAAGTTTTATTATTTAAATGAGGACGGGACTTTTAACAAGAATATTAAAGAAAATAAACCTTTGGAAAATGCGAAATATTGGGCGGACAAAAGTCAACAGATCGGTTTACTTATGTTCGCGTCAATGGGAACTTTAGTTACCTTTCTCGTTGTTGAAACAGATATTTTTAATTTCTTTTGGGGTATGTTGTGGGGTGTTTAAATGCCGGTTATAAAAATGATATTTTCAGAATTATTTAATTCATG
>Ga0307928_10003910_pt1 | contig 11344 bp, 15 predicted proteins | sample AceLakmetagen232_FD_201815 | JGI IMG/M metagenome (GOLD analysis project Ga0307928, IMG submission 201815) | Saline water microbial communities from Ace Lake, Antarctica - #232 | ecosystem: Environmental > Aquatic > Non-marine Saline and Alkaline > Saline | place: Antarctica: Ace Lake...
AAGAGGATTAAGATGAAGAGATGTAATACATGTAAGAAGATGAGAGAGGATGATGAGTATTACTATTCAGGATTTAGTGGACTTGAAATGAACAAGTGTAAATACTGTATAGTTTTATCTTCTGTAACGTCTACAGAATCCTCTCAGAAGAAGATTGCCGCGCTTAAAACAAGTTACAGAATACAAAACAAGTTAGGGAACAGACATAGATTTAGTTTCTTTGATTTGATATGTATGGCGAGACAACATAAAGAGAATAAAGCAAATCATGGGTATGATGATATTTAATTGTATAGGAGCCTTATATGACTGGCATAACTTTTGAGGAAGCTAGACATAATATTGGTATAGGATACTGTGCAGGAACAAGTACTACTGGAACTAATAATATCAACATGGATAAGGAGTTTTATGAGATATATGGGGAGTAAACGGCTTTTAGTAAAACACATTTTACCAATAATGGAAAAGAAAAGAGGAGATAGATCTTGGATAGAACCATTTGTCGGAGGTGCTAATATGATTGATAAAGTAACTGGTGGTGTTAGAATAGGTAATGACATTAATTATTATTTAATAAAACTATTCCAAGCTGTACAGAAAGGGTGGGTACCACCCTCCACTGTTTCGAAAGAATTGTATTACGAAATAAAAAATAATATGCAAAATTATGATCCTGCACTTGTTGGATTTGTTGGCTTTCCTTGTAGTTTTGGAGGTAGGTGGTGGGGAGGTTACGCTGCGTATAAAGAAGTTAATTATGCTAAGAGTAGTTCAAGGGCATTAGTAAAACAAGCACCTAAAATAAGAGATATTGAGTTTAAATGTGGGGATTATAAAAATTTAGAGATTCCTCCAAATAGCTTGATCTATTGTGATCCTCCATATAACGGGACTTGTAAGTATAAAGATAGCATTAATTCAGAAGAGTTTTTTGATTGGTGTAGAACTAAGAGCAAAGCTGGGCATATTGTTTATGTTAGTGAGTATGAAGCTCCTAATGATTTTGAATGTATTTTCGAAATTGAAATTACTCATTTTATGAAGACAACAAATAAAGATAAACAAATAGAAAGACTTTACAAGACAATATAAAAGTTACGCTGGCGAACACGCGCACATATCTTCACACATAAGCGGAATGTTACAGGCGAACACGCGCATGACTATGACAGTACATAACTATAAGATATCAAATAACTATAAGAAAGGATGACCTATGCCCGCACAATTCTATAAAATCACACTAATAAAGTATAAGAAGGCTCTCAAGGACACTGGTGGCATTAAGAGTAAGATTTGTAAATCACTTGGTATCGTGCGCACAACTCTTGATAAATATTTAGCAGCTAATCCAAAAGCTATGACGTTCTATACTGAGGAGAAGGAACGAATTGGAGATGTAGCAGAAAGTGTCCTATTCGAAGCTATCAAGAATAAAGATCTTAAAGCTGTTAAATGGTATCTTGGACGTATGCATAAAGATAGAGGATACACAATACAGACAGATGTAATGGACGTCACTCCTAAGAAGGAAAGTAAACTAAGTGATGAGGACGTTAACAAGCTCATTAAAGATTTGGAAGCTGATGAGTAGTGTTAAGTTTGACGACTTACCTACTCACATTCAGAAACAAATGGCGTTGTCTTCGCCGTTCATTCTTGGCAAGTTTATTCTTGGTTATGATAAGTTCGGTATCATTCAGAAGGAGTGGAGTGATTGGATACGCAAGAACGTGGACGCAAACAATCTAACTAACAAGAAAGTGTTGCGCATGTATCCAAGGGAAACTTATAAGAGTACGTTCTGGACGGTAGTATTCTCAGTGTTCATCATAATAAACAACCCTAACCTAACCATACTTATAGCATCATCTACATTCGGGAACTCCACTGACTTCTTAAGAGAGATAAAAGGCTGTTTACTTAGCACACGATTCGTAGAAATCTTTGGTGACTTAACTGATAGAAATGATTGGACAGCAAGCACTATAACTGTTAAGAGGGATGTTAATAAAAAAGAAAGCACAATATCTTGCACAGGTTTAGGCGTAACACTCACAAGTAAACATTATGATATAGTGTTGCTCGACGACATTGCTAGTACATTGGATAGGGATTCAGGACCAGCTAGAAAGAAGACCCTAGAGTTCTTTGGCGACATATGGGACTTACTCAAGAAGGATAAGACGTTCTTTATGATGGTAGGTACTCGTTGGCATATAAAGGATATCTATCATCACATTATTAGAATCATCAATAAGAAGCTAATTGATGTCGGACTCGAACCAATAGATATAGAAATTAAGCCAGCGTATGGTACAGGTAAAACGATTGACTTCAACGATTACGATGCGTCTAAAGAGAACTTCCCTACTATCTTAAATAAAAAGAAGCTATTGGAGTTGCGTGCGTTAAAAGACATTAGTATGTTTCAAGCACAATATCAGCTCAATCCATTATCAGGTAGTGATCAAATCTTCAAGAAGTTCCATTACTATACTCATCAAGCAACTAAGTATAAGTGCTTTGTTATATATACCGACCCTGCATTAAGTATAAAGTCAGGTGCATGTTATTCAGCAATTGTATGTATCGGAAAGATTGATGGAGGCATTAACGATAATAAGTGGGGAGTATGTTTTGCAGATATAGATAAACGAAGCCCAGGTGATTTAGTAAGGGCTCATAATAATATGTACATTATGGTTGAGGATGCATATCATAAGATAATTGATATCTTAATGGAGCAGAACGGATTCCAGGTGTTACTCAAAGACGAGATGCATAAACATGCACTTGAGCTTAAGCGTAGCATTCCTACAGTAGGGAGAACAGCTAAGCTTAATAAGACAGCAAGAATAAGTGCAATGGAGCCTCAAGTTACAGAAGGCTTTTTACTTTTTAGAGATGATTGGAGAGAAGCTAGTGGTAACTATAAACTTCTAATAGAACAGATGGAGTCATTTCCTCAAGGTGAAGTAGATGGACCTGATGCTTTAGAGGGAGCAGTTCATCAAAGTAAGTATGTAATTATATAAGGAGGTTATATGAAAAGACTCAAAAGGAACTGAAAGACTCATAGGGGCATTGATTTATTATAGTCTTATTAGATGCAATTCTTTAAAAGCCAAAAAACAACTAATGATGAGATAGAAGTAGCTGTTAAAAAAGCTACGGATATCGTAGTGGAGAAACAACAAGTTGATATACATAAGGCTGTAGAAGCTGTGGAGCAAAAAAGCCAAGTTGATATAGATAAAGCAGTCGAAACAGCAATTGTTAAAACGATGACAGTTTTAGAGAAGTCAACTCAATCAAGTTATAATTTAGCTTCTGACGAAGCAAGAAATAAACCTGAAGCAAAACTCACACAAATACAATTATACGAATCATACCAGTGGACGTACAAGGCAGTTTATGCCATTGCATCCAACATTGCTGGCCTTCCCGTGAAGCTAACTAGTCTTACAGATCCAACTTTAGAAATAACAGAGGGACTAGCATATGATATAATACAGCGTCCTAATCCTGTTTATTCTTGGTATGATCTAATAGAAGGTTATATAAGTTATGCTGAACTTGTAGGTGATTCATTTATGGAAATAGGTGGAGAAGCTGGTTATCCTCAATTATATACAATGAGAGCTGATTGGATGGAAATTGTTCCAGGTAAAGAAGAATTAGTAGAGAAGTATAATTGGAAACCTGATGGTATAACGAAAGCTCATTTTACTCCTGACGAGATTATCCATTTTAAATATTGGCATCCTCGTTCAGAGTTATATGGACTGTCAGCATCACAACCAGTTAGAGCAACTATGATTGTTGACGCATATGCTCAACAATATCAAAAGAAGTTTTTCGAACAAGGATTCGGTGGTACAACATATGGACATTGGACAGGTAAAGAGTCATTAACTCCTACAGAGTTTGCAAGATTAGACCAGGCGATGAAAATAGATATGACTGGGGTAATGAACTCACATAAGGTTCCTTTATTAGAAAATGTAGAGCTTAAATCAACTGGTAGTAATCCGAAAGATACTCAAATTGCAGAACAAAGAATTAGCAATAGAAATGATGTTTTATCGTCATTTGGAGTACCATTAGTAGTGGTACAAGTAACAGATGATAAAAGTAGCACATATAATAATGTACAAGAGCAGACAAAAGCATTTTGGCAATATACTCAATTACCTAAGATTCGTAAGCTCGAAGAGGTACTTAATTATTGTTTCTTCAATAAGCTTGGAGTCAGTCTTAAGTTCGACTTAAGTAACGTAGCTGCATTACAAAAGGATATCAAAATCCAAGCAGAGACTGCTAAGGCAGTTGTAGATGGTGGTATATTAACACCTAATGAGGCTCGTGAGAAGTATTATGATTTAGAACCACTTCCTGGTGGAGATATATTGAAGTCTGCTTCAACTCCTAGTCCAACTAATAATGCACTTATAAACAATGCTATTCCAACTAATCCAGGTATTCCTGACGGGACAGGGCCTTATGGTCGAGGATTAGGGCCTGGTGAAGGTAAAGGGGATGGTACTGGATTAGAAAAGGCATTGCCTTCTAAAAAAAAAAATAGCAAGGTTACAAGATACGAAAGTTTACTCGAAGATTGAAGATAAGAATTTTAATAAGTTAAAGCCGTTCTTTGATTTGTATTTGAAACAGGTTCTCGAGAATATGGGAACTCCTAAGTTAAAGAAGTCGTTGTTTCAACAAGCGACTGCAAACTTAACTGAAGCTGATACTGTATTACTTCGCTTACTTAATGATATTAACTCAACTGGGTTAGATTCTTTTGTTAAGGCGAACTACTCAGAGATAAGAAATGTTCCAATACCTGATGGTGAGTTTGCGATGGCACATAATGCTACTAAACAAGCTTCTGCTCAGTGGGGACTTATATCTAAGACTTCAATAATGAAAACGTTGAACGAAGGTATTGAAGGAAAGATAGAGGCTGGATTAGCTAGGAAGGCAGGGGTAGCTGAGATAAGTAGAGATATTAGGAAGTTACTTATTGGAGAGAAGAACAGTAGATCAATAGCTAGGACAGAAACAGCTAGGATATTTAATACAGCTAAAGCAGAGGCAATGACTCAGATACAAACAAATGGACATGGGACACTTAAGAAGTATTGGATTCCTGGAGCTTCTGGTGATGAAAGAGATTGGCATACAGCTTTAGGAAGTTTAGAACCACAAGAATTAGATTATGAATATGAATTAATAGCGCCAGATGGATCAGTTGAATTTGCAAAACATCCACACGACAGTAACTTAAGTGCTATAAATGTAATTAATTGTCGTTGTACAATAGGTGAAATATTTGAGGCAGGAGTATAAATGGAATTAAGACAAAAGTGGGCAGGAGTTGTAGCTGAGTATAGTTTGAATAAATCTTATTCAACATTACAGAAGGCAAGGAACTTGTTAGAAACGATTGTTAAGTCAGGTGATAAGTTTGAACCTTTGTCCCGGCTGTCCAAACAGTTAGTGAAAGCAATTGAGAACAATTTAACTATAACAGTTAAGACTATTTGTACAGGGAAAGTTGTTGATATGGCTGTATTAAGTATTGCGAAAGATTCTACTCAACCTCGTGAAGGTGATAACCTTGAGACATGTTGTCTTGTAAAAGGTGATATAGATGTCGGTAAGAGCGTGCTTATTAAAGCATGTTCGCCGTCAGTTACTAGAGATGCCTTAATGGCATCAGTTAGTTTCCCTACAGATAACGTCATAGAGTACACGGTAGAAGAGGAAGTAAGCCAACCTGATGCTGTACCAACTATCTTAAGAAAGGCTGAAGACTGTGGCATGATTGACAATACTGCACGTAAGTTCTTGGCAGAGATTGGCATACAATTCCGTAAAGCATTACCTAAGAGTAAAGATACAACTACTAGATGTGATGTTAAGTTATTTAAAGCAGATGCAACGCTTGAGGAAGGTATCATTAAAGGAGTAGTATATAGTCCTGAAGATGAAGACTTGCAGGGGGATATAACTTCTGAAATAGAGATTGAGAAGGCGGCGCATGGATTTATGATAGATTATTTAGACCTTAACTTTGAACATCAGCTACCAGTATCGAAGAGTGATGCTGTTGTAGTAGAGAGTTATTTAGCGCCAGTTGATTTTGTTGCTAATAATACATCGATTAAGAAAGGTTCTTGGATTATAACGGTTAAGTTATTTGATGAAGACTTGAAGAAGCAATATAAGAGTGGAGAGTTAACGGGATTCTCATTTGAGGGAATGTCACAACTAGGATAAAATATGGCACGTAGAATAAAGAACATTGTAGTAACTGCAATAGCCCTTTGTAAGAAAGGAGCTAATAATAAGCAGGTATTTATGATGAAGTCCGATACAAACACAATGGAGGGGAAAACCATGGAAAAAGAATTAGCTTTAGAGCTTGTTCAGGCAGAATATGTACCTGATGAGATGAGAGAGAAGATCATTGATTCATTAAGAGACGATGTTAAACAGCAGGTACAGATATATTTGGAAGCACTTGCCGATATAGAAGGTAAGAAAGAAGAACCTAAAGAAGAAGAAGAAGTAGAAGATAAACCTAAAGAAGAAGATAAAGAAGCAGATAAAAATAAAGACAGCATTGATGACACCAACACTGACAATACTACAGTTCCAGCAAAAGATGTAGAAGAAACTCCTACTGATAAAGAAAGCACTGATGAGTTAACTGATGAGGATTTCGATGCAGCATTTAGAGCCAGAGCAGAAGAAGAAGGCCTAAGCGACATGTTGTCGTCTGAAGCTTAAACAACTAAACAAGGAGTCAGAAATGACACAAGCAGAACAGGATAAACTAGTCGAAGCAGGAATTGCTAGACTTAAAAAGAGTAAAGTAACTCGTAAGGGTTCTTTCGCTACAAATGCACTTCATATGAAGAAAAGTGCAGACGAACAAACTTCTGAGTTTCAGAGTGATGCAGATGATATGTATATCGCCAGTACCATTTTGAAGAAACCTGTACAGGAGCTTAAACTGTATAAGAATTTCAGAAACAAATATGATGATTCAGAACTTGCGAAAGCAATGAACTTGTCTAACATGAGTGGGTTCATTCCTACTGACCTTTCTCCTCAGATCATCAACATGATTGATGTTGAAAGAAGATTATCAAAAGTATTTAAAGATGTTCCAATGCCTACTTCACCTTATGAGATTCCTCGTAAGAATAACCATACTACTGTATATAAAGGTGTTGAAAATACTGCACCTACAGAAAGCGAAATTAATACAGATGGTTATGGAGCAACTGTTACATTTACAGCTGAAGAACTTGTTGGATACACAACTCTATCTTATCAGTTGGACGAAGATGCAATCAACGATCAGCTTGCAATGGTTAAAGAAGATTTAGCTATAGCAATTGCACAGGGTGAAGAGTCTTGTATCGTTAGAGGTTGCGAAGATAATACTATAGAATCAGATAATGATTCTGCTACTAATTTGCTTCGTGTAGTTGATGCTGGGCTTGTTGCAACAGCTATCAATAACGGCTTCACCAAAGATATGGGTACCTTTACCATAAACAAATTACTTGAAATGAAGAGTTCTTTGGGTAAGTATGGTGTACGTCCAGAAGATTTGGTTTGGATTGTTTCTCCTACAACTAGTGATAAACTTATTACAGCTGCCGATAGTAATAGCAACACTTACTTCGCAACTCTTGATAAGATTGGGGCTTCTGCTGGTAATAACACTGGTATGGTTGGACGTATGTTTGGTTCAGATGTATTTGTATCAGCAGATATGCGTGAAGATCTTAATGCTTCTGGTCTTTATGACGGTACTACTAAAACTAAGACTGGTATCATTTGCGTTAACAAGAAAGCATTTGGTATTGGGCGTAGACGTGGTATGTTGCTTGAAAGTGACAGAATCATTGAGAAGAGAAGTCATCAGATTGTTGGTTCAATCAGAATGGATTTCCAGTCTCTTTATTCTTCTAATCAGAAAACAATTGCTTACGGTTATAACGTAGCAGTATAAGTAGTTGTTTCGTATAAATGTTTAATGTTAAGTGGGTGTAAAAGCCCACTTAATTATACGCAGGAGGATTAGATGGTTATAAAGAAAGTTTCTACAGGTATTTACAAAGATACTATTTACATTCAAGATGTTGGATGGAAAGCAGTTGCTATTGGGTTTAACGGCTGTCAGGAAGTAGATGCTGCTGTTGGCAAAGCACTTATCAAAGACTATCCAAAAGACTTCGTAGATACTGGTGCTGGTTCAATAGCATTTCAACAAATCCCCCCTATAGAAGAAAAACAACCTGTACAAGATGACAGCCAACTTATAGACGTTGGAAGCCAACTTATAGACGTTGATCAAGAAGATCCCATTGAGAAGGATGCAGAACAGGCTAAAGCTAAAAAGGGTTATTACAAAAAAAAAGATACAAAGAAAAAGAGGAAATAAATGGCAGACGGATACGGAGCATTTAGTTCATATACAATAGCAGATGTCAAAGCTTATCACGGTTATGGTGATACAGATAAGGACGCTCAACTTACGTTACTATTAGACATGGTAGCAGATGAGATAACCGCATATTGTCATAATGACTTCTTACTTAAAGAAAGAGTTAATGAAGAGCCAATTATACCTAGAGGAAGAGACACATTCTTCACTAAGTATAGACCTGTATCAGCGGTAGATAGCATTACATTAGACGATGTACTATTAGATACATCTACTTATTATTTACACAAGAATACTGGAGCAATTGAGAAGGTTAATCATAGTAACTCATACATTGGTGGACATGATGGATGGGGTGGTTATTGGAGTACAGTAAGAGGTGATATTAAGATCACATATACTGGCGGAGTAACTTTACCAAGTGATGTACTGATGGTATTCTATGAAAAGATTGGAGTACGTGCAGGTATTAAACAGAAAACATATATTGATAACGAAGGTATTGAGCAAGTAGTTATCTTAAAAACAATATCACCTGAACTTAAGGGAGTATTGGATAGACATATGTTACAGAACTTTTTTCCTAATGGGAGTAATTCATAATGCTTACGGTAGGAATTAAAGGCAACAGTAAAGACGTAGAGAAGGCAATTGGTGCTTTTATTAATAAGTTTCCAAAAGTAGCAGATAGTTTAACATATGAAGCGGCTACTAAAGGGAAGAAGACGATAATAAAGAATGTTAATGCTACGACGGAAACAAGAACTGGAGCATTAAAGAAAGGATTTGTAGTAGAGAAAGAGGGAGTATCGGAATATGAGATTAGCAATATAGCGACATCACAAAGTAAGCCGAAGACTCCTGGACATGAATATTATGCAAATCATTTGGAGTATGGAACGAATAGAGGGATAAAAGCTAGACATTTTGTTAAGGATGCTATTCCTGAGATTCAGAAGAAATTTGAAAAGAGATTAAGACAAGCGATGGATAAACTTTGGAGTAAAAGATAATGGGTGCAGTAAAAGATTGTTGGACAGCTTTTAAATCACAGCTTATAAACGATGCTGAGCTGTCTACATACGTTGGAGGGAGGTTCTATCCTGCCCAGGATAAAATCATCAACTCAAACTCATATCCTTTTGTAGTATATAATTTAAGTGATATTCCTACAGAAGAATATATAGGTATTCCAAAAAGTAAATATGTTATGATGAATATTGAAATATGGGGTAAAGTAAAATCGTCAACAAGTAAAATTACCAACTGTTTAGAGATAGATGAATTGATAAAAGATGCGATTGAGAAAGATTTACAACTTGGCGGAGCTGGGACAATAACTAATATAGATAGTTCTGACTTTATCAACTTAGAAAAAGATATAAGAGAAACAAAGATAAGCTGTACGATTACAAGTAATAGATTTACAGCTGGCGATAGAAGTTAAACAATTAAACAGGAGTAATTTCGATGGACATTAGTAAGTTAAAGAAAGTCGGCATTTCGGAGCCAGCGGTTTTCGGTACTGCGAATTCGAGTTTCACAAGAGGTATGTATGTAAATTCTCTTTCGTGTAATCCAAGTCAAGCAGTAGATACTATTAATGAGACTACTGGTTCTCTTGCAAGCAAAAGAGTAACTAAAACAGGAATTGATTATGAGCTTTCAGCTTCATTCCCATTAGAAATTGGTGATGGATATGGAGTTGGTGACTGCTTAGCAAGTATATGGGGAGTTGATACTGGTGATGGATATGGCGCTACACAATATACTCATACGTTTACTCTCGGTAGTACTGTAGAACCTCCATGCTTTAATTTTTGGACAGATAAAGATGTAGTTAATACTCAGTTAATTGGATTTAGACCTGCTTCAGTTAAATTCTCATTAACACAGAATGATGGATTTATTCCTGTAGAGATTGGTGGAATACTTCAGACTGAAGATAAGACTTCCTGTACCGGTGATCAAGATTTATCCTTTACAACTCAGCCTACATTGTCGTCTTCACAGGCTACAACTGTTAAACTTAATGGAGTACAGGTTTGTTTTGAAAGTCTTGAAGTAACTATTACTAGAGAACAGGAAGCTACACGTTGTATTGGAGCTAGTCGTGTAATAGATAAGCTTGCAAGTGGTAAAACATTTGGTATTGCTATTAGTGCAGGTGGACTTCAGTTCCCTAATGAAACTGAGAGAGATAAATTTATGGCAACTACTAGTTCAAGTTTTGAATTAGAATTAACGGATACAGAGACTGTTGCTAATACAATGAAAATTGTAATTCCTAAGATTTATTACCAAACATGGGAAGGTGCAGATATTAATGAGTCTGATTTATTGAGAGTTAGCATAAGTGCTATATCCAATGATGAGGATAATGCTGTAACTCCTGCATATATGGAGTTAGTTAATGTGCATCCAAATGAGTATGACGATAATAGTGCAATATAAATAGTAGTATAAGACAATTTTAACGGAGGAGCTTTATAATGGCTACAGATAAAGAAAGGTTAGAACAGTTAAGTAAAGTCAACGAGGGCAGTAATGTAGAAGAGGAGAATGATCTTCAAGTCTTTCTACCTACTGCCCATATTTTCACATTAGGTAAAAAGAAGTTTGAAGTAAAAGAATTACCTCTTAGGAAGATGGCATTGTTGTTAGAGTTAAATCAGATTCCAATGGATACATCAGATAATCTTGACAAAGTTATTCTTATACTTTGTAAGTTACTTGGAGAAGAGAATCAAGCACTTATAGATGAACATATGACTTTGACTAAAGCATTAGAATATGGTAAGATGTTAACTACTGTAACATATGCTTCTATTCCCCAGGCTACTGAGGATCAAAAAAAAAGTATAAGTT
>Ga0307928_10003911_pt1 | contig 11344 bp, 14 predicted proteins | sample AceLakmetagen232_FD_201815 | JGI IMG/M metagenome (GOLD analysis project Ga0307928, IMG submission 201815) | Saline water microbial communities from Ace Lake, Antarctica - #232 | ecosystem: Environmental > Aquatic > Non-marine Saline and Alkaline > Saline | place: Antarctica: Ace Lake...
AAGAATCCCAGTTGAATATGGGAATTGAGATTGAAAAAGAGCACACTGATGATCCCGCTGAGGCTAAGAAAATAGCTAAAGACCATCTTAAGGAAGATCCAAAGTATTACACCAAATTGAAAAAGATGGAAGCCGGGGCCTGTGATGAGGCCGTTGCAATCAAAGACGAGTTAAAGGATAAAGTTGTGGTAGCCTATAAGAAGTACAGGGAAACTGGTAAATCTCGAGAAGAGGCTGTCCAACAAACGAAAAAAGATTTTGAGGATGTAACCGCTCCAGAAATTCGTAATATTTTAAATATCGAGGGAGTTAAGGAGTCTAAATTTTCGTTTATGAAGAAACAAAAGCCTCTTTGGTTGTGCAATGAATGTTTTAAAACCTTCCGAGCTGATGAATGTGCTTGTACTTTCTGTGAGAGTACAGATGCAGAGAATTTGTTAGAAGGATATGGAGATCTTGCGGGCTCTACCAAGGAAGTATTTAAGGTTACTTGGAAAAATACTGAGACTGGAAAAGAAGAATCAATAAGGGTGATGGCTTTTGATAAAGAAGATGCTAAAAAAGAAGTAGAAAAGAATCCAAAAAAGAGGGTTAGTAAAGTTGAAGGTCCAATAAAATCAGCGGAAAAGGGAAATGAAGCCCCTTTTGAGCAAGTTTCGGAAGGATCCGATCTTCAAGAATCAGTATCAGAACTTGTTGGAGAAACTCCTGGTATAGATATTGAAAATCAGAAAATTTTGAATTGGGCCATTGAAAAGAATATTGTTTCTAATGAATGGCCTTCGGTAGAGCAGATGATTGATGTTGTAGCTGGTTTGGATGTTATTGATAAGTCCGGTGTTGAGGATTCCGATGGATTGGATCTTGGTGAAATTGAAGCAGTATATCTTAAATATATTTTATTACCAAAAGCAACTGCAGCTTATGCAAAGTCAGTAAGTGAATCATTTGACTATACTGAACAAGAGGGTGTTCCAAAAGCAGGCAGAACCTATCTTATTCAATCCAGCAGTCATGGTTGGAAAGATGGCAATTATAAGGTTACTGAGGTAGAATGGTCTCGAACTCTTCGAGGTGATTTAGGTAAGTATTTTAAGGTAGAAGGTGATGATACCTGGTGGCTCGCTAAACTTTATAATTTTAAGGAAATTGATGTAGAAGAGGCTAAGATTAAAGAGTCTATTGATGTGGGTGAACTTGGATTCATATCTCTTGATGGACAAATTGAATTTGCTGATGAAGAACATCGGGATGTCGCTGATGAGGGTCTTGCAAAATATTTGAAACATGAAGAGCGTGCGGAAATGCGGGATAAGTGGGGTACTGAGGCCTGGATTGATACGTATTCAGATTTGTCCGGAGCTGTCAGGTATTCTTTTACTCCAGATAGAGAACTAATTATAAGTTTAGTTCAACCTGTAACTTCATCTCAGATGAGCAAAATAAAATATATGGCGGATCTTGTAGATTATGATTCTTTATACTTTGATATCAAAGAATTGGATGGCAGCGAGCAAGCCGTAGATTTATATAAGATAGTCACTTCTGGTACTTCTTTTCCTAATTTTGTAAAGGAATTAAGAAAGTATAAGTTGATAAAGGAAGGAATCACTGATGAAGCTAAGGACAGAAAAGAAGTTGAGCCTTTTAGAACGATAGAAATTGTTAAAAGTCAATTAGATCCAGATATGTACAATATTCGTGTAGTGTCGCTGCCAAAAGGAGATATTGTAATCTTGGATACTAAGCCTAATTCAAAAGCAGCTATGGCAAGAGGTAAAGAACTCGCTGATACTTTGAATGCAAAATTTTTGGGGATTATTGATGAGAAGAAGCTTAAAGAGCAGAGGCATATTGATTCAAAGTTTGAAGAAGGGGATAAAGTTGAGGCTTTGGGGGATACCTATGAAATTATTGCTATAGGTAGAGACTATTTGATTGTTAAAGATTCCCATGGGGAAGAAACTACTATAAAGAAATCTGATGTGGTTGAATCCAAACTCCAAGAGTTAACCAATAAAGGAGTAGAACTCAGACTACAACATGATAGAGATACAGACGAGTGGGTGGTGGTTTACTATGAAAATGGTAAACGTAATGAGGATAAAACCTGCTACACTGGTGACAAAGAAGATGCGGAAGCAACCATGGCAGCTATGCAAAAACAAGTTGATGCTAAAACTCCTGGTTATAAAATTGAATCCAAACTTAAAGAACAGGAAGAGGACTCTTTTACAACCATAGCTAAGGGAATTACAGATAAGGCAGATGCTGAAAAACTTGCAAATGAAAAAGATGGTCAAGTTGTAGTAGACGAGGATGATGAAAAGAAATTTGCAGTGATCATGAAGGAAGAATAATGCAAGATATAGTTGAAAAACTTATGAATGAGGATCAAGAAGACAGATATGATCCTAAGAAAAATCTTCGCAGTAAAATGATAGATATGTTTTACACAGAGGGGTTTTCACTTGTGGGTGAACGCCAAGCTGCTACAGGACGGTATCTAGAGTTTAAGAAAGATGATGATGTTATCAAGGTATTCATATAATGGATGAACTTCTTGAAAAATTAGTGATTATGGAAAATCAAATAGAGTACAAGTATATATCTTTTCGTGTAATAGAAGAGAAGCCTAAAACAAAAGTGTGGGGCTGTTTCAGTAAACACGGTGATAAGCTTGGTGAAGTTCGATGGTATGCCGGATGGCGACAGTATTGTTATTTTCCAGAAATCGGCACAATTTATAGTTCGGGCTGTTCAACAGATATAGCTCATTTTACAAATCAAGTACAGATAGGTCATAGGTCATAATGGATGAACTTCTTGAAAAAACATTAATGGTAGAAGAAGGTATAGGTAAGTCTTTGGCTACTGCCGCTGCTACAGGTATTATTGGTGGGGCTGCTATGTTAGGCGGCATTCATAAAGCTGCTTCTGAGAAACCTTTTGAAAAGTCTCCTGAGGAACCCGCAATAACCGCCGCGGCTGAAGTATCTAAAGCAGAACCCGAAGCAGAAAAGGCAGAGACAGTTGATATGCTTGTAACTGCGTATTGCCCTTGTGCAAAATGTTGTGGTACAGGTTCACCAGGCATAACAGCCAATGGTCATAAAATACAACCTGGAGACCATTTTGTAGCCGCGGATAAAAGGTATCCGTTTGGTACAGAGTTAACTATTCCCGGGTATAATAAGGGTCAACCCGTGAAAGTTCTTGATAGAGGTGGAGCTATAAAAGGCAATCGAATAGATGTGTTCTTTCCCACTCATCAGGAAGCACTGCAGTGGGGCGTGCAAGATTTAGATGTTACAGTCGTTTCGCCTCTGGGAGAAGCCCGGGGCCATTGGCGAAATTGGGAAGAAGAAATTTATTGTCCCGTTTGTGGATTTCGTTGGCATGCAAAAACATTAAGAAAAGATCATCCAACTGCTTTGAAAAATATGCGATGTCCTGGTTATTATGATGAAGGAGGATATCATGAATGTCCTGGGGATTTAAAAAAGTATGACAGATAGACTATATGAAAATATGCTGAATGCGGATAGAAAGCCATTTTCGAAAAGATTAGGTAGAAAATCTGTGCACATATCCGAGTCTTCTATTGATTTCGCGAGGGACGGTTTGGATGATGCTATCTGGATCAAGGAAGATGATACATATATTTTACGAGAAGATGTGAAGAAAAAGATACTTGCTGTTCTTGAAAAGTATTCGGATATCCCATTATTGGAAATTGCTAAAGAGATTCGTATAGTAGGCTCATTGGCAACAAATCAGTATTTGGATACTGCGGATTTGGACATTCATATTGTTCCGAAGAATCCAGATGATTGGTCTGAAAAAAGTATAAAGTTACTTATGGATTGGTTTAATGATCATCGGGATGAAATTGATGGATTTGTTGAAAAACACCCGACGGAGGTTTATATTCAGTTAAATCCAAACCAGGATTTTATGAGTGATGGATGTTATTCTGTATTAGAAGATAAGTGGATGGTTGGGCCAAAAATTGTTCCAACGTCGACGGACCCTTATGATGATTTTTCACATATTGCTGATATTGTTAGGGGCTCAGTAAAAGATGCAGATGATCTTTTTGCAGAACTTAAACGGGATATTATTGATTACGATACAATTAAAGTAGCAATGGAGAAAATGTCAGGGGAAGATAAGCAGAGATTGCTTCAAAAATTACAAGACAAACTTAAGGAACTTGAGTCTGGTATTGAGGAATTGTATAAGGAGCGAGGTGAATGGGTTAGTGCTCGGCATAATGCTTCTAAACCGGCAACTCCAGAGCAGGCGTTGAAAGATGTTGAATTGGCCAAAAATTGGAAAGATGTGAATGCAACTTTCAAATTTATTAATAGATACCAGTATCTGAGAACTATCAATAATTTAGAAGAGCTTTTAGCAGATGAAAAAATTAGTTCAGATGAAGTTCCTATTATTAAGAATATTATGGGGATGAGATAATGCCTACAAATATGATACCCCGTGGAACAATTGATGTTTTACGAAATTACGTTGATGTAATTATGGCGGCGGTGGGAATAGATTGTACTTTGTATATTCCAACAGATGCTTCATTCAATGTGGCGGAAAAGCTAGATGTATTTGCTAAACCCAGTGATTTTACATATACAAGTTACTCAGCAAAAGTGTTTATCAACTGGTCTCCCAATGTTTATAAATTAAAGAAATTAGGATTGTTTGTTGAGGGTCAATTACCAATTTTGGTATGGTTTGGTAATAAGGCTACGGTTATTGATGATGGCGAAGTTAACCCTGCAGGGACTGTAGCAGCTATAGATACTTGTTTGAAAAGTTATTTTAAGATTGAGCCAGAGTTTATTCCAGAAAATTATGAGGGAATTGAAGCATTTGAATTAGTTAATGTTGCTTCAAAAGGTTTTCAGGACGCTATCATAAGAAAGATATATAGTGCCGTTCCACGCCGGGTTCAGATTTAGAGAGGGAAAATAATGAAGTTGAAAAAAATAAAGAACGATTCTGATACATCTGTTGAATTAGATCATAAGAATGGGGCTAAGACAACTTTGCCTCCGGGTGCATCATTAGAGAATATTAATATCATTAATCTTAGTGAAGTAGAAGGAAAAGTTAAAACCACTTCCGATCTTACTGAAGTTGTTGAAAGTGAAGGAAAACAAAGATTGGATGAGTAAGTTTAAATGCAGTATGTGATTAAGTTAGAATGCGATTTAAAGAATGAAGCAGAATATTTTCAACACCAAGCTGCTGCATTGGCCGCTATGAAGTTATATACTAATTATATCTCAATTAAGGGTGATATATTTGGTACCGGCCCCGAATTATTTGCAGAACAGTGGCTGCGAACGGCTTTTAGTGACTCTGATATATATTTTGAGAATTTAATCTTGATATATTTTATTAAGATTTTATGGGGAGTTCAACATGGCAAGTAGTTCTTTACTCCAGTCATATGATAGTGCAATGAAGGTTCTCCTGTATGATAAATTTGCTAGTATACTAAAGATAGATACTCAGTCGAGTTCAGAAGAAGAAAATATCAATTTGGGGATATTTAATTTTCCAAAAGATGTTGCACAAAGAGTTTCTGCTGAAAAAAGAGGGCAGACTTTTTTAGAATTTATAAATTTTTGGAGAACGGGTGCAAATTTTAGTTGGGAAAGAAATAGATCTGTTCTGGCTAGAAGAGGTATGTGGATAGGTGATAAAGATACCGAAGGACGGAATACCGTTCATGTACAAGCAGTTCCGATTAATTTGGTGTATGATGTATGGTTTTGGAGCGTAGACCGAGATAAAGTATATCAGATTGTTGAGGATTATACATTTTGGCAACAAAACAATGCCAAGATTACTCTTACATATACGGACGTTGCTGATAATGAGTATACATTAACTCCTGATATTCATTTTGGAAGTATAGTCGATGAATCTACTATTAGTGAGCAGTATAGAGAAGGTATAATGCATGTATTTAAAATGCCTATTCAAATGGATGCATGGGTGTTAAAAGGTCTTTCGTATAAAACAATTAGTAAAATTAAGATAACTTTTTATGATAAAGATGATCTTAGTAGTGTAGCAGATTACTCAGAAATTATAGTGGAAGATGATGATCAAGATACAGAAATGGAAGCTGCTCTTAAGTATTTTAGTAGGTCAATTTATGATGATTATTCAATAGATCTTACTGCTAATTCAATAAGTGTTCGAGGTGATTTTGCAAGTGATTTTGTTGCTGAAGATAGAATAGAAATATGGGGTTCAACAGATAATAACGGGGTTTATGCTGTTTCAAGTCTCGGTGCAACATATGCAGATAATATAACAACAATTATACTAGATGAAGCACTGACTAGTGCGACAGCAGATGGAACAATTTATAAAGGATAGAATAACATATGTTTTTAAGTTTGTTAGAAAAAACTACCAGCATTTCCGAAGATTTATTCCATGTTAGCTATGAGAATAGAGGAAAGAAAATAAGATTTTCTCCAAGAATACCAGATTCTGAAGAAACTGCTGGAGAAGAAGACGAGACAACTCCTCGAATTAGTTTGTCTCCTACGATAGAAGGATGTCTTTCAGCGATAGCACCCATAATTGATACAGATATTTATTACGTGTATCAGCTTATTAACAAACCAAAACTTTATAAGCCAACTAAGGAGCAAGTTCCAGATGTAGAAAAAACCGATGAGATTTGGGCATTGACTGATACTGAATTGGTTTTGATTTATAAAATTAAATTTACGGAACCAATGGGTAGATTGGATACGGATTATTCTAAATTTGAAATTATAGAAGAGTATAGATAAGGAATAGTATGTTTGTAGACTTGTATGATTACATTAGGGGGTACGAAAATGCCTTGCTCTTGAATGAAGTTCTGTCAAAAACTGAAATAGAGCGGATGAGAACTGAAATAGGTACTCCGGAGATACTTCCTTGTACATTTGATGTATCAATTCCGGGCTGGCTCGAAAGAATTGGATTGTGGGGTAAGATAGATATTCGACATAAAAATCCTGAGAAATGGAGAGGTAAGAAAAAAGTAACTCAGGCTCAATTTATAAAAGGGTTGATGCCTGATAAGATAACCCAATATTTTGGTAAGTGGGAATTCATTAAGAAGGGGCTGACAAAAGTTGAATGCCAGCGTACGTATTTCGGGATAGATGGTAAGAAGTATGTGGAAAGGTTTTTGGTTACTATTAAGCTTAAACGGGAGCTTAGATAGCATTAAATTGAAAAAAGAATTGAGCTGAGAAAGATGATAGAAAATTGGGATCAATATAAAGATTTAGAATATTATCCAGACAGAGTCTGCAAGTGTGGTTGCGAAGGTAGAATAAAAGTAAGGTCTTCTCACAAATATGATGGTATTCCTCAGCATATCTATGGGCACGGAAAGGGGAGAAATTTTTCTTTAGTAGAAGAGGTAGAGGCAATACTAAAGGGTGAGAAAGAAGCTCCACTCTGCGAATGTAATTGTGGTGAGAGAATACAAGTACTGCTACAGCATGAGTACGCCGGGATTCCTAAATACATCCATGGTCACAATGGTAAAGGAAAACCTTCTGCTAACAAGGGTAAAGTTAGCCCAAATAAGAATAAAACTTGGGAAGAAATATATGGAGTAGAAAAAGCGGCTGAGATGAGAGAGGGAGTTGTGGAGTGGACTAAAACTCCGGGAGCAATAGAAAAAGCAAAGAAAACTCGAAAAGAAACTTATGAGAAGAATGGTGGATTAAATCATCCGCCTGATTGTACTTGTTGTATTTGTAAAGCTAAGCGGGGTGAAACCAAGGGAGAAAACAATCCATTCTATGGCAAAGGTTATAAGTTTGAAGGTGAGAAAAATTCTAATTGGCAAGGGGGAATTTCAAAATTTCCCTATGCATTTGAATTTAATGAAGAATTTAAAATGCTGATTAGAGGAAGAGACAATCATATTTGTCAACTTTGTGGTAAAACGAAGGAGGAAGAAGGTCAGAACTTGGCCGTACACCATATTTACTATGATAAGATGAATGATTGTACGAATGAATTTGATTTTATAACCCTTTGTTTCGGATGTAATAGTAAAGTTAACTTTAATCGTGAATACTGGACAGAATTTTTTAATCAAAAACTACTAGTTTTGATAGAGGAGAATTAATATGAGCAGCATTTTTTTAAGCCCGGGAATATATGTAACCGAGAAAGATATTTCTGAAATTGCTCCAATGATTGCAACTGCATCAGCGGCGCTTGTAGGTTACTCTGCTAAAGGGGACGTGGATAACATTCGGCTGATAACTACTGATCAGCAGTTTATTGAGCAGTATGGTGAGCCAGATCCATCTTCAGGACATTTTTTCCATTACGCAGCTTTAGCTTATTTAGCAAGGGGCAATGTATTGTACTGTTTGCGAGTAGAGAATAGTGCTTTGTATGGAGGTGCCGATATAATGCATTCGACTTCACTTGAAGATAGTCGAGCATTTACTACCGGGGCTTCAGCCGCTACGTTTTCTGCTCCATCTGGACTTGAAGACGACTGTGTAATGCAGATTTTCGGGGCGGATCCAGGTGTATGGGACAATAAGATCGGCATTACTATTACCGATGTCAAGGGTGGAGATGATGGTGTTCCAACTGATCAATATACTTTTATAATTAATGTATATTATCAAAATGACGATGGTGCTTATGAACATGTTGAAAGTTTCAAAGTATCCCGTAAGGTAAAAGTGGATGGGTTTGGTAAACAGCTATATCTCGAAGATGTGATTAACGGGGTAAGTAGCTACATTTCCGTTGCAGATAGTGATCTTGCAGATACAGCTTTACCAGAAGAATTGGCTATTGTTCCTGCAACGGCAAGTAGTATTATTCTTGCTAGCGGTTCTGATGGAAGTGAAATTTCCAATACGGAGCTTATAGCAGGATGGGATGAATTTTCTAATCCAGATGATGTGGATATTAGAATTCTTATTAATGGCGGTGAAACAGAAGAGCCCGTTCAGCTTAAGATGAAAACTGTTGCAGAAGCAAGATTTGATTGTATTGCAGTTCTAGATATGCCTTATGCTTCTACCAATACAGTTGAAGATATGCTGACTTTTAGAAATACTACTCAGAATTTTAATTCCAGTTATTGTGCCTTATATACTCCATGGCCTAAGATATATGATGCGTATAATGATCTTTTGATTACAGTTCCCCCATCGGGTCTTGTAGCAGCACAGTTTGCATACAATGATTACGTAGGCAATCCTTGGAGCGCTCCCGCTGGATTTACTCGAGGCGGATTGGATGTACTTGAAGTAGTTAAGTTGGATGGTAAACCATTCTCTCAAGGTGATAGAGATGTACTTTATCCTGCTCAAATTAATCCTCTTCAAATGTTTAGGGGCGAAGGAAATGTTATTTGGGGGCAAAGAACTGAACAGGCTAAAACTTCTTCTTTAAGTCGGGTTAATGTTAGACGACTTTTGATTGTCATAGAAAAAACTTTAGCAATTAGTTTGCGACAGTTTGTTTTTGAACCAAATAATGAAATAACTCGATTTAGAATTGAATCTTTATTGGATGAGTATCTAGATAACTTATCTGCTCAAGGAGCTTTTCAACTCGAGGGTGGCGATAAAGGATATCATGTTGTTTGTGATGAAACTAATAACACCCCAGCGACGATAGACAATTTTGCATTGAATGTAGATGTTTTTATTAAACCGGTTCGTGCTGCTGAGTATATTAAATTACAAATTATTCCAACAAAAACGGGTGCATCATTTAAGGAGCTTATCGCTCGCGGGATTTTATTTTAAGCTATAGCTATTAGAGTTCTTATAGAAACAAAATAAAAAAGGAGAAATTTTCATGGCAAAAATGAGTGCAGAGGATTTTAAGAATAATCTTAATAATCCAGCTAGATTATATTTATGGGATGTTATGTTTACTAATCCCATTGGAGGCGGAGATGCCGATGCTCTTGAGTTGAGGTGTCAAACTACTAATATTCCTGGGAGAAGTGTTGGTGAAATTCTTGTACCTTTCAAGGCAACTGCAGGAATAAAATATCCAGGTAAACTTACGATGTCGCATTCTTGGCCGGCTACTTTTGTGGAAAGTACTGATAAGAAGATATTTACTGCTCTTCATGCTTGGAATCAGGCTATTATGGATGCTCGAACAGGTTTAGGTAGACCAGATATCTTAATCAAAGCTAATATTTATCTTCGATTAATGGATACTGCTGGAACTATCTATCAAAAAATTAGATTAGTGGGTTGTTATGTTCAAGAGGTAGCAGATACTCCCGTGGCTTATGAAAATGAAGGTGTTATTATGTACGCCGCAACATTTTCCTATGACTATTGGGATGAAGCGTAACAATTAATTAAGTAAGTAGGTGTGTAGAAAATGCCACAGAAAATTGGATTTGACTTATCTAGCTTGGGTGCCGGTTATTTGCAGAAAACTTGGATGCTCCAAAGAACATTCAATTGGCAGTTAATAATGCCTCGTAATTTTAGAGGAAATATTGGCTTTTTGGTTTCTCAATACTGCCAGGATGTAAATTTTGGCGATTATCGTATGTCAGAACTTTCTACGATGAGATATGGGGCTTACCAAAGATTTTACGCAGGGTTGCAGAGTATTGATTCTGTTACTTTAACTTTTCTTGTACCAATAGATAATTCGGTGTATGATTATTTTTATTCTTGGTCTGAATTAATTGTAGATGTTCATGGTCATTATCATCCTAAGAATGAATATAAGCATCCTATCTATATTATCATGTATGATAGAACCGGTATTCAAGCTACTAAGTTTACTTTAAAAGGGACTTTTCCGATAAATAAAGCTGCTGCAGGGTTATCTTATAATTCTGAGGGCGTCTTAATGTTAACGATGCGTATGAGTGTTGATTCTATAGAACCTAGTAGTTTTCTTGGAGATATTCGAGAGGGAATAACAAATGCTATTCAAGGTGTTGTAGGTAAGGTAGGAGGAGCTCTCGGATTTTAAAGTATTGGGATCACTAAAGTTAAATAGATTATACCAGGTTGGAGAACTTGGTTATTGTAGTAAATGAATAGATAGAGAATTTAGTTAGAGAGGGAAAGTAATGAGTACATATCTACCAATCAATCTGCCTTCAAAATGTCTTCCGTATGAGGGTGTTAATCCAGAGGATATTACAATTCGGGCATACACCGCCGAGGATGAAATTTTCTTATCTGAGATTAATCCCGTCAATCTTGAATCAAAATACCTTATGGTACTTAAGAAAGTACTGCGAGGAATAGATCCCAAATTACTAACTCTCGGAGAT
>Ga0307928_10003912_pt1 | contig 11342 bp, 18 predicted proteins | sample AceLakmetagen232_FD_201815 | JGI IMG/M metagenome (GOLD analysis project Ga0307928, IMG submission 201815) | Saline water microbial communities from Ace Lake, Antarctica - #232 | ecosystem: Environmental > Aquatic > Non-marine Saline and Alkaline > Saline | place: Antarctica: Ace Lake...
ACAAAAGCTGAATTTATGGCACAAAATTCTAATTTAGTTGAATGTTCCTTAACCGATCCAAATTGTAATTATTTAATTACAGATGATTTGAACTCAACTACGACAAAGATGAAAAAAGCTGAACAAAAGGGAATTAAAATCGTTACTTATGGACCATTAACTTTAGATACTTTTTAAAAATAAATACATAATAATTTTTTTATTACAATAATCATTATTATATTTGTACTATATTAAATCATATAAATTATGAAATTCAATGAACATTTAAATTGGGAAGTAAAAGAATTACCAGTTTTTATTGGTTATCCAAACACAAATATAGAAACTAGAATGGATATGCTCGAAACAAAAAACAAAGCATTAGTTAATGACTCAACAAAAGATCTATTATCTATTGTAAGTCAAAATTATGCACCATGTAAAAATAAAGAATTTGAAAAAATTGTTGAAAAAATTTCGTCAATAACTGGATTTGAAAATGATGGATATGTTTCATTTAAAAATGGAATACGAGTTCTTGGTTATTTAAAAAATGCTAATGACATTAAAGTTGCAGATGATAGAATAAAACATCATTTAGTTATTGGTAATCATTTTGATGGAAAGCATTCTTTCTTTGTTGGAACTTCAATGTACGTATACCGTTGTGAAAATATGTTCTCAAGCGTACAAAAATTAACTAACATTAGACATTCAAGTTTATTTGATGAAAGAGTTAGTCAATTTTATAACTATCTAAAACGTCAATTTGAATCTGATACTGAAAATATTGAAATTTTAAATAAATTTGCTGAAACTAAATTAGATCAAGCAACAAGAGATCATTTAGTTAAGTATTTATTTAATCTTAAACAAGAAGACAGATTAGATAAAATTTCTACAAGAAAAAAGAATAAGATGATCTTATTAAATGGTTGTATTGATAATGAAATAAAAGATGTTGGGAATACATTATGGGGATTATTTAATGGAGTTACTTACTATACATCTCATAAAATAAATTCAAAGAATGCTATTTATGGGAATCTATTTGGCACTGAATACTTGTTAAATGCAAGAGCATTTGACTATATGAAGAAAAAAGTTTTACTTTAAAATTAATATTATTAACTAAAAATTATTAAACATGGAAAAACAAACATTAATTAAATTAAGCACAAGAGCTTGGCATTACAAATTTATGGCATGGGCTCTTGGTTCTCTGTCTCCAACATCAAGTAATATGTTCAATTTGTGTCCATATTTCTGGTTGTTAATCTTTTCTTTAATCGCTTCTCCACTTATTGTAATTGTGAAGTTCTTTAAAGTACTATTTGTAGCAATAGATTCATTTATTGAAAGAAAATTTATGATTCCAAATGCTCAAGGATGGTATGAAAATCTAACTAAAGAAGATGTTACAAAAATGTGGTATTGGAATTATAGTTACGGTTATTCAAGTAAATATCTTAATAGATTAGATAAAACTTATGATGAATTACTTAAAGAATTTTATGAAAAAGATACTGGAAAGAAACTTGATAGTACTGATAGTTCGGAATTTCGAAATTGGGCTAATGCCATACAACAAGAACTAAGAAGAATAAAAGCTTTGAAAAAGCCTAAAACAAAATTAAGTGATAAATTAGTTAATTTTTTATCTAGTAAGCTTGATAATATCAAAGAATATATTTCTGATTGGTCTGCAATAATTAAATGGACAAAGAGATTTACTGGGCTAGTAATCACTGTAATCGGATTGTTTTTAACTTATTTTATTGTTACTTTTATAACTAAGGGAACAATTTGGTTAATTGCAAACTGGGATTGGACTATCGTTTTATATATTGTGCTTGGATTATTAGTAGTTGTACTATTTGTTGTTATTATAGGTTCATGTGTTGAGTGGATAGAATATATGAAACGAAAAGGAACTAAGTTATGGTATGTTAAAGTATTATATTATCTAATTGCTATTCCAATAGTATCTGTATTTTATCATTTCTTCTGGAGATTCATTGTTATACAAATAATTTATGGAGCATTAAAAGCATTCTGGAGAGGATTTGTTTCTTTTCTAGGAATATTTGGTGAATATTTTGGTACTTCATATACTGATTATTGTCCTGGTATCGAATGGGAAAGGGAGTAACATCCTTTTCTCTTTTTTAAACTTTAAAACTTATAATCATGATAACATTTATAATTTCAGTAATATTCTTCTTTTTATTATCTACATTGATTTTTAAAAAAAGATTAAAAGAAAATGTATTTCTAACTATTCTAATAGTATTTTTTGGAACAATAGTTTCTACAACTATTATTGGTTCTATTCTTATTGATGATGTTAAATATGAAACTGAATTAGTAAAAACAAAAGTATTAAAAATAAAGACATCTAAATTATCAGATTCTATTAAGGTTAAGGGTTACATTTATGTTGATTCTATAGGAACATATAAAAAAATAAAATTTAATGATTGTGAATTTTCAAGTACAGCAAATAAATTAACTTTTAAATATCTTGAAGAAGATACTATTCCAAAATTTGAAAGATATAAAGATATTCCAAGTATAAGCTCAAAATGGATTAGAGCAAAAAATTTTCCAAAAAAGAATATACAATATATAGTTTATCTTCCAAATGATAGTATACATAATATGTTGGTTGATATTGCTAATAACATTAAAGAAACATTCAATGAAAAAGACTAATTTAATTAAAACAGTTTTCAAAAAAGAAAAAATATTCTGGAGAAGAAATCAAAAAATGAGAAAAGAATTATCTTGGGTGGGTTTTATAATAGCATTAATTTTCATTGTTCTTGGAAGAATTGCTATTGTTTCTATGTCTTTTTTATTTGAATGTACAATGTGGATATTTAATAGAAATCAATTTAAAATGAATTTACAGAAACTTAATACTATTTAAAACAAAAAATTATGGGAACATATAACACTTATGGCGAAACTCAAATAAAAGTTGGGCATGTATCATGTGCTTATTTTTCTATTGGCGATAAAGTCGATATTCCTGATGGAATTTATGTTGATCACAATAGTGCAATAATTGTAAAAGATAGCATATTTATTGCAGAATTTGAAAATATAATTAGTAAATGGGGACACATTATTGAATGTGATAAAATAATAGAACAATTTGATTATATTAAAAAAGAAGTTAAAAAATTAAAAAATGTATAAAATAATACAAATAGATTATCATTATTATTATCAATTAGAAGAAGAGCTCAACAATAGAGATTTTGAATTAATTCAAATAATTGATATAAGTTCAAGTGGTGATACTGAAAGAATGCATAGAGCAACTTGTTTAATGAAAAAAATAAAAACATGAAAAATCTTGATGATCATTGGCAAAGAAAATTTATTGAAAAATATAGAAAAGATTTAGGATGTAACAGTACTGGTAGTGAAATTTGTTGGTGCAAAGTATGTGTTACTATTGAAAAAATAATTGACGATACTGTTGATCATATTATAGAAGTAATTAAGAACCAAAAATAAAAATATGAGTTTAAACTGGAATAGCACAGACACTTATTATTTTGTAGATCAGAAATATAAAATGATGCTTCGACAGAGTCACAGCTGGAGTCCACTTGACTTCGGAGAAGGAGATTCGATAGGCAGAACTTTTATTTCTTATTTTAACTATGACGATAAAAGATTTTTAGAAGGTATAGAAAATTGTTGGGTTAAAAAAGAAAGTAATAGATTTTGGAAACTATTAGGTAAGAAATATTATTATCAAGGATATAGATATCCAACACATTATGATGAAGATATGTCAAGAGATCATCTCAGTTATACTATCTTTGCACTTATATATAGTAAATATTACTCAAAAGAAAAACTTAAAGAATTTATAAAGCATCTTAAATTCAGAATTAGCAAAAAATTTACATTTACTATAAATCTTTGGCTTTGGACAAGAGCTGCTTATGGATCTAAATTTTATGAATGGTTATTTTATACTATTGATATTCGATTTTTTAAATTTGTTAGATTGTGGAATAAAATAATTTATAAAATAACTCCATTTAATGAAGAAAGTTCACAAGAAGAATGGAATAAAACACAAGATAAATATAAACCAAAATCAAAAAGAGAAATTAAATTTGGTAATCTTCTTTATCCCATTTATTCTCTTCATCAACAAGCATGGAAACTTCATTTTTTACGAGACTCAAGAAGAAAGAAAAAATTGCAAAAAATCTGTCTTGATATGGCTCCCAAACATAATTATGTAATAAAAATGTTGTTAGGTGATAAAAAGTCTTTTACAAAAGAAGATGTATATAATTACAAAAGTATGACTGGTAGTAGATATACAGGAATTTTAAATCCACAATTGAACGATAGAGATATTAACATTATAACAGATGAAAAACTTATAGAATTTAATATACAAGATGTAGATTACGTTAGGAAACTTTATTTAACAATATAAAAAATGGAAAGAAAATTAGCAACAATAGAAAAAATTTCAGAAATTCATCCCATTAAAGATGCAGATGCTATTGAAAGAGCTGTAATTCGTGGGTGGGATGTAGTAATTAAAAAAGGTGATTTTAAAAAAGATGATCTTTGTGTTTATTGTGAAATTGATTCAGTTATGCCCGAAAGAGAAGAATTTGAATTTCTTCGTCCAAGAAAATTTAGAATAAAAACTATTAAACTTCGTGGGCAAGTATCGCAGGGTATTATATTTCCATTGGATATTTTACATAAAGATAATTATAGTGGAATATGGGTAGTTGGAGACGATGTTACAGAATTTCTTGGTGTTGAAAAATATGATCCACCCATACCAGCTTGTCTTAGTGGAACGGCTTTAGGAAGATTTCCTTCACATTCTATTAAAACAGATGAAGAAAGAATACAAAATTTAATAGAACTTTATGATGAATATAAACAATATACATGGATAGCAACTGAAAAATTAGATGGCTGTCTTGATGAAAATACAATTTTAGAAACAAACAATGGAAAGAAAACTATTAAAGAAATTTGCGAAACTAAATACAAAGGAAAAGTTAAATCTTTTGATTTAAATACTAATAGAATAATTTATAAAAGAATAACTAATCATTATATTAAAGAAAATAATCCAATTATAAAAACTAGATTAATTAATGAATTAAGACCAAAACAATGGTTTAAAATAACACTAGAAAATAAAAAAGAGATAATCTTAACTGAAAATCATGAAATATGGATTTCTAATTTAAATTGCTGGAGAAGAATTGATGAATTAGATTCAACAGAAGAATTTTTACTGAAAAATTAGTTATTTTTTAAAGTTTTTCTATAAAAAATTTTATTTTTGATATATATAAAAATATATATGTCAAATAAAAAAAGAAAATGCCCATTTTGTAAACAAAAATTTAATGGTGGAAGTCCCCATATTTATAAATGTAAAAAAAGACCATTAAATAAAACAAAAGATGAAATTAAATTTGAATTTTATAAATATAATTTTCCAAAAATAAGTAATAAAGAAATTCTTTATAAAGAATATATAATAAAAAAACATTCTTTACCAGAATTAAGAAAAAAATTTAAATTAGATTTTAAAGCTATCTTGTGGCTGATAACTTATTTTAATATAAAACAAAGAAATCTTTCAGAAGGATCTTTACTTGGAGTAGAAAAAAGAAAAAAATATTATAAAAAAAATTTTAATGTTGAAAATTGTTCACAAACAGACGAAGTAAAAGAAAAGAAGAAAAAGACTTTTTTAAAACATTATGGAGTTGACAATATAAGAAAATGGAAACCATTTTATGATTATATTGATAAAGTTATTCAAGAAAAATATGGAATTAGTAAATCTAAATTACTCTCAATTAAGGGAAAAGAATTTTGGGAAAAGTTAACAGATAAACAAAAAGAAGAGCGACTTAGAAAATCTATGCTTAGTGATGAAGGACAACAAAAAGCACATCAAAATAAAAAAGGTTATAATTCATCTAAATTAGAAACTAGAATTGAAGAAATATTAAAAGAAAATAATATAACTTATACTTCTCAATTTATTATAAAGAAAAATAAAAAAAGAAGATTTTATGATTTTTATTTAAATGAATATAAAATAATAATAGAAGTAAATGGAGATTATTGGCATGCAAATCCTAAAATATATAAGCCAAATGATATAATTCACTATTGTTTTGGAATGAAAAAAGCAAAAGAAATTTGGAAAAGAGATGAAGAAAAAAGATTAATTGCAGAAAATAAAGGATATAAAGTTATTTATATTTGGGAAAAAGAACTAAATGAATTAAAAAATAATAAAAAAATATTAGAACATTTAAAATTAAATTATGAAAATTAAATCTATAGAAAAAATAGAAAATACTTCTAAACTTTATGATATAGAAGTTGAAAAAACTCATTGTTTTTTTGCTAATGATATTCTTATACATAATTCTTCAGCGACTTTTTTTATATATGATAATAAATTTGGAATAGCTTCAAGAAATCTTAATCTTAAAGAGAATGATAAAAATTCTTTTTGGAAAGTTGCAAGAGAGCTTGATATCGAAACTAAAATGAGAGAATATATAAAAATTCATGGTATAAAAGCTCTTACTATTCAAGGAGAACTTATTGGTGAAGGTATACAAAAAAACAAATATAAAATTAAAGGGCAAACTGTTAAATTTTTTAGAGTATTTAATCCAATTGAATATCAATTTGTTCCTTATATATTTGCCTTAGAAACTATTAAAGAAATGGGGCTAGAAAGTGTTCCCATAATTGATGATAATTTTGTTCTTCCTAAAAATTATGAAGATCTTATTGAATATGCAAATGGAAGATCTATGCTTAGAGAAACTGCAAGAGAAGGAATTGTTTTTGTAGCTGATCAAATTATTAATACAAATGCAAGACCATTGGAAGATTATCAAGGAAGATTATCATTTAAAGTTATTTCTAACAAATTTATACTTAAGCACGATTCATAGTCAAAATATAAAACTTTTTAAAATAAAAATACTTTTTTAATATTTATATATGAACTATAAGTATTAAAGGAGAATTATGAATGATTTTTTAATTTCTATTTTTGGAGATTTATCTGCAGGTAACTGGATGACATATTTGTTTTTTGCAACATTGGGAGTATTAGTTGCAAGTTGGACAGATATTAAAACAAGAAATAAAACTTCTCTTTCAACTCCCAAAAAATTTAGTTTTTCATTTTTCTTTCAAGATAACTTTAAGAAATTTGCTGTTACTATCATCTTGATTTATATAAATTTTAGATTTTGGGAGCAAATTACAGCGACAGAATTATCAGAATATTCAGCATTTCTTGCTGGATTGACTTCGGACAGTATAAGCAATCTAACGAAGAAAAACGTAAAACAATTACAGACAAATCGTAAAAAATTATTCGATCATGATTAACAAAACTATAACTAAAACATTATTAGCAACAATCTTAGCAATTCTAGTTGTATCATATTTCATTTTTAATGGAATAAACAAAAGATACAATAATAACATAAATGAATTAAATATTCAAGAAACTATGTTGAATGATTCGATTAATGACTTAGAAGCCGAAAATTCAAGAATTGAAAAAAGAATAACTACATATTTAGACAGTATAAATAAACTTAATACTTTAATTAATGAACAAGAAGAAAATTATATTAATATTATTAATGACTTAGAAAATGAAGTAGATGAAATACAAGCATTAACACCAATTGAATCAGTTAGTTTATTATCAAATAATTTATCAGAAGAACTGAATGATAGTGTTAATTTAACATTATATAATGATAGTACTACAAAAATAACACCATTACATACTAAAACAATTAATATAGTATTTTCAAAACGTAATAATCAAATTAAAAGAATAGAAACTCTTACTGATATTATTGTTACTAAAGAAGGAATTATTACTTTACAAAAAAATGTTATTAATGATAAAGACTTTCAAATATCTAATTTAAATTTAGAACTTAAAATTAAAGATCAAACTATAGATATAAGAGACAAAAGATGTAAAAAAGAAATAAAAAATGCTAAGTTTAAATATGGTGTTAGTGGAACTTTAGTAGGTGCATTATTAATAGTAATTTTATTATGATTGGAGAATATAAATGGCAGCTGTAAATGAGTATAACATTTCTATTTACGACGGAAATCCCAGGACTTTTGCTCAAGTAATAGCATCTGGATCAGATCCTACTCCATTTGCATTATATGATAGTGATGGTGAATTTACAGCATCAGCACCAAAAACTGCAAAATATTGTGCAATAAAATTAGGCTACCCAATTGTCGATATAGAATTACAGGATTTAAATTTTTTCGCCTGCTTCGAGGATGCAACTTCAGTATATGGATCAGAAGTAAATTCATACAACATTAGAAATAACTTATTAGATTTGCAAGGAATGCCAGTTCCTACAGCATCAATTTCACAAAAAGATGTAGTATCTTCAATGGGAAGAATTATACAAGTATCGAAAAACTATGGGAATGAAGCTTTAAGTGGTGGAAATATTGATCTTAAAAAAGGTTATATCACTACAACTACTGGAGAACAAGATTATGATCTACAAGAATTGTGGGCTGATGCAAATGAAGCAAGTCAAAGTATAGAAATAAAGAAAGTTTATCATTATGCACCAGCTGCTAAAATGAGATATTATGATCCCTATTCTGGTTTTGGTTCTGGGACTATGGAATTAATGCAACAATTCGGTTGGGGAAATATGTCTCCAAAAGTTCAGTTTGTTATGGCTCCAATTTATGCTGATTTATTAAGAATGCAAGCTATTGAATTTAATCAAATGATAAGAAAATCTTCATTTTCATTTGGTATTCATAATAATAAACTTAGAGTTTATCCAGTTCCAACTGATGCACAAAAAGTATGGTTTGAATATATAGTAATAGCCGATAGAGATAAAATAACTATAAGTAAAAGTGGGATGATATCTGATTATTCTAATGTTCCATATAATGATATTACATATTCAAGTATTAATGATGTAGGACATACATGGATTAAACATTATACTGCAACATTAGCAAAAGAAATGTTAGGTAATGTGAGAAGTAAATATTTAAGTCTTCCAATACCTGACGGTGAAGTAACTCTTGATGGTGAAACATTACGATCAGAAGCACAAGATGAAAAAGAAAAATTAATAGTTCAATTAAGAGAAACATTAGATGAAATGAGTAAAAGTAAAATGATGGAACGAAAAAAAGAAGAATCAGAATATATGCAAGAAGTAATTAAACACATTCCGCTAAAAATATACTGTAGATAAAGTTATGAAATTAAACATATTAATAGAAAAATATAACAAAGTTTATAAAGACAATTTTAGACCAAAACATTTCAAAAATATTGAAATAGTTACAGGTTTATACAGTGAAATAAATAATGCAAAAAATTCTATTGAAGCATTTAAATTAGTAGTTGATAATTTAAAAAAAGATAATAAATATTATTCAAGAGCAATTGAAAGTGGATTAATTATTGAAAGATTAGCTTTAAAATATTATATTAGACAGCAAATAAAAGAAATAAAGAAAATAAAAGGCATAGATACTAATTGGTTCACAACATTAATTAAAACAAAGCAAAAGTTATCGAATATATTAATAAAAGAAAATAATGAAATAAACAAAGGATTACTAAAATATATAATAAATGAAATCGATAAATTTATAAATCCGCAGAATAAAGACTTTAAAAATGAAGATTTTACAAAATGGAAAGAAGAGAATCTTGATTTTTTTATTAAGCAAAATATAAAGCTTATGATAGAAAGTTATACAAGAGAAAAGAATAGAATAAAGAAAATTTTAATTGATATGTAAGGGAAAACATTGTCACTATACGGTAGAAGAAACGACATCTCATTATTTCGATCTATTAATCGAGAAATAATTCATGATATAATCGATATTAAAGTTGATCTATATAAAATTATTCTTGACGAAACTGAAGATAATTTATATGGAGAATCTCAAAATAAAAAGTATTATACACCAATTAGATTGCATTGTTTAATATCTACTGAAGATCAAGATACTGATTCTACTGATTTCGGACCAGATAAAACTCAAGTAATAAGAGTTGCTTTTCTGAAAGATGATATTATAAAATATGAAACTCCGATCGATGTAGGAGATATATTCAGCTGGAATGATAAATTTTGGGAAATAGATGCAGAAATCTCTAATCAATTATTTCTTAAACGAGATCCTGTTACTAATAAGTTAATAGAATTTATAGATAATTCTGGCTGGAGTGTAAGTATAATTTTTGCTGCACATGAAGCAAGACGTGAGAAATTACAGATTGAAGAAACACGTTTCGGAGCAAATAATGACTAAACTAACTGAAATACTTAACAACATCTTAAATGAAGAGCTTCTTGGAACAATTAAAGGCTATGAAGTCTATAAAAACCCAAAATCTATAAAGAGAATGGATGGAAAAATGAGAGCAATTAGTGATAAAAATGGAGACTTATATGTTGTTGATGATTATGGAGAACATGTAACTCATCTTAAAATAGTTAAATGGTTATCTATAAATGGATTTGTTAATATAGGTGTTAAAATTATCCGTTGGCAACGATTAAAAAATTCAAATCTATTTTATTTAGGTTCAGGTTATACAAAAACAAGTAAAGATTTTCTTGAAAAATTAATGAAGAAAGTTAAATCAAAAAATTCACAATATAATTTTATTCTTAAAAATATAACAGATGTAGAATAATATGACTAAATTGACTGAAATACTTAATAACATCTTAAATGAAGAACTTGTAGGTGAAATAGATTCTAAATATGAAGTTTATAAAAATCCTAAATCTATAAAAAGAATGGAATCTCGGTTAAGAGCAATAAGTGATGCAAAAGGAAATTTATATATAGTAAATGATAGTCATAATATAATGCATTTAAAATTTTCGATATGGTTAACTAGTCATGGAATCTCAATGCCTAGAAATGTTTGGCATAGTAAAAAACATATGGCCTGGAATAGGGAAGCAAACACTAATCGTTTTTATCTTAGCGATTCTTATACAAGGACTCAAATTTTTCAAAACAAAAATCTTTATGAAAAATTAATTAAAAAAGTTAAATCAAAAAATTCACAATATGATTTTGTATTAAAAAGTATAGAAGATTTAAAATAGAATGGCTGAAAAGAAAACATATCAAACTATACAAGATAGAAAACTTGCTGCTTTAGATAGTGGTAAAAGAATTGCTCATGTAAGACGTGACGATGATGCTGTAAAAGATTTACATATCGGGTTATATGACATAGATAACGC
>Ga0307928_10003913_pt1 | contig 11341 bp, 15 predicted proteins | sample AceLakmetagen232_FD_201815 | JGI IMG/M metagenome (GOLD analysis project Ga0307928, IMG submission 201815) | Saline water microbial communities from Ace Lake, Antarctica - #232 | ecosystem: Environmental > Aquatic > Non-marine Saline and Alkaline > Saline | place: Antarctica: Ace Lake...
ATAGACAAATGATTTAAAATGATCCAAACGTTGACCAGCGTTGACTCCAAACGTTGACCAGCGTTGACTCCAAACGTTGACCAGCGTTGACTTTCTGACCCTCGGTGCTCCAGATGTTCCAGAGACTCCAGAACCATAGGGACCCACTAGATTGGTTCTACCCACGAATATTTAATTTTCTGCATAAAATGGAATTAAGCTTCTTTGAAAGACTCCCATTGGAGTTGGAATATATGATTAGTGATCTGATGGATTTTGAGGACCAATGTAGGATGCGAGCGGTATCCAAATATTGGTGCAATTTGAATAATATTCATGATCCTAATAAAGTTATGGCGCAATCAGGGGATGAATATAAATTTAAGGCCTACATTGGCATGACAAGATGGTACAATACAATAAGAATACCCAAGGGTGGAATTGTTCGGTCCTGTACTATGATGTTGAGATCTCTTATACGTACGATTGAAATATTCGGAACTTATTTGAAATTATATGCCGACAATGGTACTTATATCCAAATAGAATATGAAAATGACATGCCACTCGGATATTTGGAATCAGACAGATTTATCTGGGACTCTACATGCGAACATCCAAAGGGAGTCAGAAAGAAATATATGCATTGAAAAATGTATTTCACATAAATTAAAAAAATACTCAATGACATTAAATCTAAAATTATATGACATTGAAGAAAGAATAAGGATTTTCACCCGCAACTATTCCAACGAGACTGAAGTGTTAGTATGTGAGCAACATCATCTAGAAAAGGTTGTAGGTGATTACCTTGGAGGTAATTTCAAAATGACACTTGTTGACAAGGGTACGGTAATAATCTTCCACAATTGTTTGGGAGATTACATTGAATATCACAGGGGTAAAAAGCATGGATATCTCCACGAAGGGAAAGTTTCGAGTATAACAGCTTGTACTAGAAACTTTGATACCATTGTGGAGAAATATGATCTCATTACCACGTATGTTGAAAGGGTATGTGTGTCTATTAATTCCACTTCAGAAAAAATAATCCATCGTTTTAGATATGTTCGGGCGTTTAAAGAAATTGGAGTACCAGGACTTTTGCATTATGTGGCAAAGAGGATATTAAATGTCGCATTGTCTGAATTGAAAATTGAAAGAAGATTAGTACCCTACACCCCAATGTCCATTGCATTAAATTGTCCTAGGCTGAGGCTAAGTCTAAATATCATGCGAAGTGATCATGAAGGTATAGAAATAATGAAAAAGTTGCATACACATTTTGGATCTGAAATATCCACATAAACTGTATTCCATCCATATAAAATGGCATCTTCGAAAGAATACAAATTGTACAATATTGACGAAAGAATAAGAATCTTTCTGAGTGGTCGTAATGCGAGGGATAGAAAAGTAATTTTATGTAACATTGATGATTTAGAAAAAACCTTGGAAGATTACTTTGGATGTACTTTCAGAGTAATGCTTATAATACATGGAGATCGTAGAACTATTCTCTTTTACACTTCGAGAGGGGACTTTTTAGAATACTATGATGGAATTGACTACGATAAAGTTCATGAAGGTAAAGTTTCAACTCCAAAAGTCTGTCGCAACAATTTTAATGCGGTTGCAGAGAAATATAGTCTACAAATTCGTGAAGTTACCATCCTTGATGTGAGTGCAGAGAACCATTGCACAGACAAGGATGATTCATTCCATACCGCTGTACCAATGTTCGAAGGGAGTGGCGTGGCAGGAGTTTTCCATTACATAGAAAAGAGGCTAATTGGTTATCCAAGCTCTGAATTAAGAGTTGAAGCGTTACTTAACCAATGTTCCAAACATGCCATACAATTGTATTATCCTAGAATTCAATTAATAGTGAATATTATGCATTTTGGTGGAATTCCAAATCCCAAGGTGATGCAAGATTTATATTCGCATTTCAAAATTTTCAAGTCTAAATAAAAAACGATGGAAAAATATGATAAAGTTAGAAGAGGTCTTAAACGACAGTGCGAAGAAAAGTATACAGCGCATGCGGAAGCTGACGTGTACTACACAAGGCATCTCAGGTATTCTACCTATGTGGGATTATTCCTGAGTGCCATTGCCGAAGCAGGTATATTCACAATCATGAATGACAAATGGTCTAATATATATGTAAAAGTTGGTATAGCTTTATTGATCGGGATAAATATATTGACTACTTCGTACATTTCCTTTAGAAATTTATCGGATAGAACTTCCAAGCATCACTCCCATTCCATAAGTAATAAACGTATTTTGGATAGGATAAAGATGGAGAGCATGAAGCCGGAAGCGAAAAGGTATGGAGAGCCAGAGTTTACAATAGATATCATGGGCGACGTTACCGCACTGGAGAATACTGAACCTCTAGTGCCAGGATTTATATCCAAAAAGATTCATATGATGGATAATATCAACATTTATTACGAATCTAACAGTAGCGTTAGTGATGATCTACTTGTGGTTTAATAAAAATATTTCAGGTCCTACATTAGGACACGAAATGAATTTCTAAATGTATATTCTACGTGCATTTAGAAAATGTCTAAATCCGATGGTCTAACAGGTTTTTGTGGAGAGGAAGATGATAAGCAATCTACGGATTATATAATAGAATCATTGGTCGCCAATCTTGAGAAAATCTGGATGGAAAAGGTAGGGAATAACCCCGATGTGGTAAAAGAGGGTGTGCTGACGATCAAAATCCCCTATTTCCTATCGAGCAAAAATGATGTAAAAGATATTATTTTTAATAAAGAGGCGATATTGTACGTGGATGTGGAAAATACTCTTCCGACAGATTTAACTACAAGGGTCAAGAACGAAATAAAACGCAATTCAGCTGCATGTGAAATTCTATATAAGGGCAATCCCAATCTCTATATGAAAACCAAATTTGACGCAGTTTGGAATCCCCGCACCCAAAGAAACAATACATATTGAATATTTCAGGTCCCGCATTAGGACACGAAATGAATTTCTAAATGTATATTCTACGTGCATATAAAAATGCCAGCATACAAAGGTAAAAAGAAGTCTTGGGTTCGTGTTGATAATAAATATGATGCCAAGAATTATTTTCGAGTGAGACGAACACCAACTTCGAGGATAACTCCAAATTCTGTACATGTGAGATCGGTTTTACTTGACCAGGTCAAAGAATCATGGAATGAATTAGATGTATTAAAAAGAGGTAAACTTGTAATCACCATTTTCGGAAATGTAAAAATAGGGGAGGATAAATATATATATACTCCTGTAAAAGTTGTACTGCGCATGATAACAGAACTTCCATCAAATTTGGGTAAAATAATTAAGATACATTTAGCGAATGTTTTGAAGAAATTTGCAAAAGAATACAAAGACCCTACCCTCTACATTGAATGTAAAGTTGGCATGCGATGGCGCACAAAAAGAGAACATTGAATATTTCAGGTCCCACATTAGGACACGAAATATTGTTTACAATCCGAAAGATATCATTGAAACATTGAATCTAGAACTTGATGGAGGTTGTTGAGATGAGATATAGCTACAGTTCATAATTAAAGAACCAGACATTAGGACTCCAGTACCAGGGATGGAGGTTGTGCCAGGAGGAACTACACCAGGTTGATCTTTACTAACCGAAGCTCCAACATTGAAAGCGTTAGTAAATCCAGGAATACCAGACATGTCTATATCAAACGTAGTCAGAGTATTTATGGCCAATTCTGTTATTTCCACACCGACGTATACAATAAATGTCCTTCCCACCCTAGAGTACCAGGCTATGAGATTTGTAGTGGATGTGATATTAACAAAATTTGACAGCACTGGTATAAATTGTCCACTGACGATATCACCGTTGAATAATGAAATTGATTTGGCTGTGACGACGTCCACGGATATATCTGCCCAACTCTTTTCTGTATCAGCTAAAGTTAGATTTGATATGCTCATATTTTATATGTATATATTATCTCGGGTCTCTATTCAGAGACATGAGATGTGTTTTTAATCTTCTTGATAAAATGTTATCTGTACGGCTATTTCACCTACATTTGTGGGTCCAACAATCTGCCACGTTAATTTTAATCTGTTCGTTCCTATTACGGATGTTAATTCTGCCACAACACCTATGCCCAGACCTGAAACTTTAATACCTACGCCAATGGCGTCCAGTACGGATGCAAAAGATATGTTGGGAAAGTCATTCAGTTCGAATTCAAAAGAAGAGGGGTTTACAGCCACGTTTTCTGATGCTATGGCTTCAAATGCAACATCATATGTGGCTCCTGTTTTGGAGTATATACATCTTGGTCCTGTGATCGAGAATACATTTACCAAATTTGATAAAGTGGGTATGAAATTTCCATACGATACTTCACTACCATCTAGCACTAATGTGCCTATCTTTATATTCGAATTGGGATTCTCAACGGATAAGTTGCTGATTGACATTTTTATACACTAGTCAATCTTTTCATCATATATCTTCTCGTTAACTTTCTACCTCCTAGTAATACACCTCCTCTCTTTCCAGCAGCTAGCTGCCTCATTTCTTGTTGATCCATTGGATAATATTCACCATCTTCACCTAGAGCCAATAGAGGCGCCAAAGTAGTTGCGGCTTTTAATGCTGGAGGTCCGTATTTCTTCAACCCTTTCCACAGAGTACTACCAAATCTTTTAATGCTATCCAGGAAATTTCCTCCATACACTGTATCAATATCTTCATAGGGGATGACAGGTCTTCCAGCTGCGTTCAATACATCATCTTTCGTTACGATTCCGATTTCTTGTATTGCTCTGTTCTCAGCAATGATCAGGGTTCCTTCGGATACGACGACTACATAGAGAGTTGGAATGATCGCTCTGGTTCTATTTTTATTGGTGACTGTAACATTCATTTGCATTTGGAACGTTCCTAGCTGTCCAGGGGCTTGGGTAGCGGTCAATCCAATATCTTTTCCGAAAGCAAGGTTCAGTACTGATCCTACTGTTCCTATTGTAGTTTGGGTGGCTCCTATGGTTCTAGTTGTATCGCCCGACCACTGAGGCCAAGATAGTGTACATCCGTTCCTAACGCTAATGTCATATAAATCTTGTTTGGATGCGGAGGCCAATAGTCCAGAGTTGTTATCCCAATTCAAGTTGATATTTTCAATTCCAAAGTATGTATCAGTCGTAGTAAATGATCTATCAGCATTTCTTTCTCTTGCGAATACATAAATTTGCTTAGGTATCGATCTTAGCTGAATATTTGCACCGGGAAGAGTTATCGAAGCTCCAGGCGCGATTGCGACTCCAGCATCCGTGGGATACCTGTCTACATTGTAGAATGGGTATTGAATTATTTTTGGAATTTTCTGAGTACTTTTCATGGATACATATTTGAAGAGCATAGTAGGCTGTCCAATGGTAACGTTTACAGATGTAAGAGTGGATCCTCCTGCATTACTGTGACACCATAGTCTAGACAGATTAGGCACAAATGTAAAATTAAAAGAAATCTCTTGTACGCCCAACAATCCTGATTGCTGAATCTTACCCCAGATGAATGGAGATAGGAATAGGTTTTCAGTCAGCACGGTATTCACCGTTGCAGTCGTATTTGTATGGTTTGTAATTGTATATGGAAATGCTCCCCTTGGGGTTTCATATGAATTGTCTTGATATCCTGCCAGAGGATTATTCACTGCACCTGCACCATCAGCGTACTCTTGGTATTGGTCTTGCATACTTGGGGATGTGCTGTAAAAGTATTCTTGCGCTGAATGACATTGGTTGTATCTCATAAGAGGATCAATAAGATCTGACATGTTGATGCTCATTGAAGAATTGTTGATGGTGACAGTTAGAGTATTCGTAATATTACTTATTGGAAAAGCTCTAATTGCATCATATCCGGTCTGTAGAAGGTTGGAAGCGGGATTCACGGTAGTGCCAACAAAATCTATTGTGACTGGGAGTTTCATTTTCAAATTTCTATCCATCACAGTTTGAGGGGAAGGCGTGGTCGTAGATAATTGGGCAGAAGAATTAGAGAATGATGAAGATGTGAGTGGAAAGTAATTTACTGTACTACCACCTTCAAACACTGCATAACTCCTCTCATTATTTACATTGATAACAGGATCAATCGTACGGGCTAGTTGGAGTGGATATTGGGATTTACTCATTATATATAACTATGTCTTTTTAAGTCGTAGGAAATATGTTTCTTCTTTATAAACAACAATTTAAGCTCGAAGAGGCTATTTTGGTTCAATAAGAATGGGATCAGAAATCCATCTTTGTCTTTCCAGAATACCTGTATATCTATTTTGGCGAGTGGCGCGGTCGAAATCATATTGACAAGCCTATAATCAATATCCGCAGTTGGATTGAAAACATATCTTTCACTTTGATCTCCAAAATTAATAAGCAGAGGAGTGAAATCGGTTAATATCGGTCTTTGTATAACTCTGCCATCATCGGACTTTACACCAATGAATTCACTTACAACTGGAATAGTATTCGATAGGAATACAATTGAAGATAGATCGAACCATCCAGGAGCAGATGGATAATCTTCGGGGGTTGAAATATAAAGAGGTGGTACAGATGGGACCAAGTTTGGAGGATTATAATAATTGGATGGGGTATCTGTCACTCTGAATCTGAAGAATCTACCTAAAATAGGTGGAGCGGGAGGATCAAAGAAGAATGGAAACCCTGAAAAAAATTTATCATATATTTTATCACCAGACCATATATCTATTCGGGTAAGATCTGGAACAGTTTCCAAGTAAAATGCAGCCTGGGCTATAAGTCTTATGGTCTTTGTTGCATTTTCGTATTCAAAATAAGGTGCTTCACTCCCTACTGGAGGGGCAGCTAAATCATTGAAAGCTCCAAGCAGAGCAGTGTTTACCATTCTCAACATGTCATTCTGATGTTCAACATAGTAGTATTCATCTTTTGGATATATACCATTTCCATTAGGTACAGGAGTATTGAATGCAATAAAGCTTGGAGTATATATGATTGGATATTCTACTACATCTCCATTGTGTCCCAAAGTTACTGTATAGATTGTATAATTTATGCTAGGTACGACTATTCCTGTGGATACAGGAGGTGGATTTGCTATTTGATCAGCTACGGTTCTTATTGGCATGATAAATATTGGTATTGCAGATCCTGATATATTAAATTTCGCCACTGACAAGTAATATTCACTTGGATTGTCAAGGAGGGCCCTATTTCTATTTTCTTCGTATGAAACTGGAACTCTGAGATCTGTCACATTTCTTGGACCGAACACTTCTATATTTAGGTATACATGGTCATTGTCGTATATGGTATTTAAAGACATTCTGTTAGAATGACACTAAGTTCGTCAGAAGTTAAATCAGGTCTGTTTTTAAATAGCTCATAGAATTCTTCGTCGGCTAAATTTTTGAACAGCAATCTTATCAAACACCATCTCCCACATGTAGCTTCTTTGTCTCCCTTGTTCTGCATTGGATACGGAAAGTATTCCACTGGTAATCCACTTTTTATTAGGAGATATGTTAATCTTGGGTATGTAATTCCTAGGCTTTTTAGATATGGACTCTTGAAATCTACGCCCTGATCAGGTCTTTTCCCATATGAATCAAAATAATGTATTCCCTTGTGATCTCTAAATAAGCAGGTCCAATGTCCTATCCCAGTAGGATGTTCATAAAATAGAATTACATTATTTGATCTTTTGAATAGCATTTGCAATGTTGGAGTGCCCATTAATTGTCTATATGTCACAATATTCACATCTCCTCCGAGCTTTTGCATCAATTCAATGTTATTCAAAGGTTTTTTGACAAGTTTTTGCATTTCGAGTTCTTTATATAGAACATGAAATTTCATAATGCTTAAGTTCTGAACGCCCAACAGGCCATTTCCAGCCATAGCAGTAATCCTGGATTAGCATCGTACAAGGGTTTTATAACATCGAGTTTAGTTTCTCTGGCATCTCTTTCTGCTTGTGATAAAAGTGTTGAGTCGCCACCGGCGGTAAGGAAAGCTGCGGAGAATGTCAGATGAGATGTTATCCCCCATGCACTGGCCAATGCAAGATATTGTTGCTGCTGAGCGAGCGTAGAATATACATACGAACTCATATTTTTAATACCAGAGATAATATTATTGAGTTAATAATCTGACACCAGTTTGATATAAATAATATCTGGGATGATGCGTACTCAGCATAACCCATCTGGTAGGTAATTGGACTATACGTTTTATGTCATCTTTTTCTAATCCCATATACACTTTCAGACAGTATTTGATAAAATATAAGGATCCGGTGCCTGGAAATATAACTATTTTATTAAGTTCTTGCATAGTCACCCTTGAAGAACTTCCCTTATTCAACAGATGGCTAGTCATAATAATGTATATATTATTATGTCTTCCAGTCTGAAGAAGATCATCCTGTATTTTTAATACTTCTTTGCGCACCTTGTCATCTCTTATTGTATCACAATCATCGAATATACACAGACTGTCTTCAAGGAGTTTCCCATTGACGTTGTTTTCAACAACTTGATCTAGATTTATCCGGATGATACCTTTTACAACATCTATACTCTGATCTTCATCTACTTTTGAGAATAGATAAATCTTTTTCTTGGGCCAAAATCTTTTGAAATTCTTTGCATAGGTGGCACAAAAGACTGTTTTACCAGCTCCACTTGGCGCGCCAACATATATTACATCTCTCTTATCAGGGTTGGGGATGGGCTCTATGAGACCATTGAAAAGATCTAGTGCCTTTCCTTTATCATTTTTGGCTCTTATTCCTTCTGGACCTTCTTCAGTCCCCTTCCTGAGTCTATCTATGAGTTCTTCGTTGTCCCATGCCTTCTTTTTGGATCTATATTTTTTATCAGTGTATTCGATAAAATTTTGGGGTACATTGGAATGATTGGGGTTTTCTGTAATACTTATGAGTTTTTTCTTATATTTCCCTCCCCTGATGAATCCTATTGGCATACCTTTATTAAAAGTCAAATACATCTGTTTTATACATGTCAGATAAAATATATCCTTTCATGAATTCGAGCATTTTTTGCAAAATTTGCAAAACAAGAGATACATTTCTGTCCACATGGCTCATTAATTCTCTAACCTCTAATACCTGTCCATCTCGATCACCCATATTCACAGCTCTGGTCAACAATCCTTGTAACTTTCTAAATTTCGGAGATTTTGTAAAATTTGCATATTGTATTTGCATATCTTCGATGCTCTGTTTTGTAACTTTTGCAGAATTCAGATCTATCATCAGACCTACATAGAATAGACGATTTATTCTCTTTGCATATTTTTTATCAGTCCAAGGTTTTCCTCCGGATTGGTAGAATAGCATGTTTATTAAATCTTTTTCCAGATATTTGAGAGATACGACTCTACCTTTTTTCTTCATCTTTTTGAAATTTGTTTTCACAAAATCATTCCAATCATCAATATCCATCATGTTGGCGTCTTCTCTTCTTGGAAATGAAATATCTATGAGTTCACCATTGCTTGTACCTTTTCCAACTTTGAAATGTACCTTGGTCCTGGCCAAATCGAATACAATTCTACCGCCTCCTTTATCAAAATTCAGAGCTAAATTGAGTGAATTATAAAATACATTTGGTTTTCCTCCTTCACTGTATACTCCAATCCTACCATCTTCGGTGGTTTTGATCAACACGTCTGAAGTCTTTGACATTCTTACGCTCTTTACGCCCAGTTGGAGAGCTAATTTCATCATTAAAGATTTCTGATCCATCCTATTGAAGAAGGGGAAATATGTAGATTTGTTTCGCATGTATTTTCTTCTTATTTTGTCCAGTGCCATCATTGTCCTCTTTTCCACCATCTCCAATACATATTCATAGTGGGACAAATGGGGATTTACATAGACGGAAAAGTCATTATCTGATTGTCTGAGGTATGGATCGTATGCATTGATTACAATGTTCACCAATTCGGGCATAAACTTCTTCCTATTTTGATTTATTAAATGCAATACGTTACCTCCTTTAAAAGCTAGGAATACCGCATCATCTCTGAGCAACAATTCTCTGCGTACATGTTCCAGTTCATTCTCCACCGTTGACATTGTCAAATCAATGAACCGTCCAAGGCTAGCTGTGGGTAGAAAATACTTGTTGACAAATTCCGTAAGTACATCCTTAGTCGCCTTGTCAGGATCAGAATAATCATCGATTTTATCGTACGTTTTTATTAACTCCATTTTATATCACTTTTATTATCGTTACTATTAAAAATGACATCTGAAAGAGTTACCAATCGTATAAGAGAAATGCTCGACGATAGTGACGAATATTACGACAGTGATGAATACCTTGACATGGGTGGAGTTCAACTTGGTGGAGCGAAAGATGGGCCCGGAGGTGTCCCTGAAGCTCCACCTTGGCCAACGCCTAGGAGGAGATGGTGGAAAAGAGGACCAGTTCCAACTCCGAAACAGGAAACATTTCCTGAACGCACTCCTAGAGTTCGACGCAGACGTAGGAAAAAACCTGTAGAAAAACCTCCACTTTGGGAATTGCCTAGACGCATTCCTAGAGGTCCACCCAAACGTATGAAAAAACCTGGAGAAAAACCTCCTGTTTTGATTCCTTTAAAATTAGATCTAGATCTAATTAGACTCGCAAAAACAGCGAAAATACTTATGGACCAAGCTAAAGCTCTAAAACTTAAAGAAGACCTAGCTAATAAAAAACTTAGAGATCAAGCTATTCTGTTTAGAGATCAAGATCCAATTGAAGGTTTTCAAAGGAAAATGCCTAGGACAAGGGCCAAGCTAAAATTAGTAGTTAAGCCAAAGGCCAAGCCAAACTTTAGCAACTACAGAAGGCCTGCTAAATACAAGCCTTCTACAAGAAAACCAACTAAAAACCCTGTTGGCAGGCCCAGAAAGGTACATATGAAGAATCCCGGCGAACCTTTATATGGTCTATTAGCTAGAAGGTTTCCACTACACAAACCTCCTAACATTGGACTAAGATCAAGTATGGCAAGTGCGCTTATGCATTCTGGTTGTGGCATGTCCAGAAAGCAAGCTTGGAATGTTATTAAACAATTTTATGAATTACTCGAACATGAAACAAAAGGAAATGCTCTTCAAAGAAAGCAAGTAGCATATCAAAAACTAAGGAAAAAACTTATATCTGCTGGCATGGATATTGAATAAGTCATATATTTATCTCACAAATTTGTGAGCCGAATTACCTGAATTGGACTTCTCTGTAAAACTCGCTTCTAGTCCTCACTATACCTTGTACAAAATCGAACATTACTT
>Ga0307928_10003914_pt1 | contig 11340 bp, 13 predicted proteins | sample AceLakmetagen232_FD_201815 | JGI IMG/M metagenome (GOLD analysis project Ga0307928, IMG submission 201815) | Saline water microbial communities from Ace Lake, Antarctica - #232 | ecosystem: Environmental > Aquatic > Non-marine Saline and Alkaline > Saline | place: Antarctica: Ace Lake...
GGCGGCAATCCCAAGCCCTCACCGCAGACAGGACATGTCGCATATCCATCTTCGTGCATGATCGGATGATCACATTCTTCTTTCATGTTGTGCTCCGTTCTGTCGGGCTACGCGGTGAATCTATGTAGATATCACCCTCATATTTCCAGTCACAATCACAACAGGCAGCCTTCCTGAAATTCAACGCGATCCAGTTGTGGCTGCCGCACTTCGGGCAGACAACCCACTTCAGGTGTTTGTGTTTCATGATTTCCTTTCGGCTTGTTCTGTCGCTTCTATGCGAATCTTGATTTCGTCCTTAACCTTCATCAGCCGTTCACACTCTTCCGATATCTGGTTGATTTTTGCATCTCTCATATCCATCAACTGTTCAAGGGAAACCAGCTTCAACATGTTCACGCTCGGATCACTCATTTATCCGCTCCCTTCTCTGTCGTTACAGAGAGAATGTGAAGTCATAGAACTTCGCCAGCTCTTCTAACTGGGACTCATCTTTGAGCGTCATTGTCCAATCGTCTTTGGCGACTTCTTCCTCTATGACATCCAGAACGATTGTTGGCATGAGTTTCGTATCTTTGATATAGCATCGGCTCATTGTTCTGCCGTCCGCTAGTGTCAGTCCGCCGCCCCAGCAAGATCCGGTCTGTGTTTTCTTCGTGTAAGCGCTGATATAGTATGCCTTGCTAACCTGTGCGTCTTTGAAGACGGACGAATTCCTGCGGTTCTGAAAGGTCTCGTGGCCTACTTCATTCCACTCATCATCCAAAAGCGTAAGTGGTGCCAGGGGTTTGAAATCTGCGAGCTTGCGGAAGAGGCTGACAGTCATTCCTGCACTACATCCACTGTGGCCTTGTTGTGAGAATACCTCTATAAGTTCAAGCGCTGCCTTGCCAAGCATTCCGTTGTAATCACTGTCCTCCGACATCATCCCGGCAAGTTCCAATTCTTTCTTTGCATGTTCTATTAAGTTGCTCATTCTTCACTCCCTTTCTGCCGGATTATCCGGCGTGTTGTCTGTCGGATCAATATGATACTCTTTCAATTCGCTCCCTTCTCTGTCGTTACAGAGTCTTTCTTCCACTTCGCAAGGAACATGGCCAGCTCTCTGCGCTCAATTTCGATCGCTCCGGCGTTGACTGCCAGTCGGCGTTTACTCAGGCATACATCGAAATGAGGCACGCGACCGGGCTTGTTCTGTAACCAACGGCATGAGATTCCTATCCGGTCAGCCATATTGGTCAGTTCATCCATGGTATCAGCGACCATGTGACACATGACCATATCGCGATAAGGGAGTTTCGCGTTATCAATATAAACGCTCATTGTTTCACCGTGAATATGTCCTGGCTGGCATCCCATTCGCCGAGCCCGGACGACACAAGTTCATTGAGTGAATCTTTAGCATCTTGCGTGCATTTGAACCGGCGATTATTCTTGCGCATGAGTGCTCGAACAGTAACCGACCCGCCGAATATGTTGTTGATCTTATGAATCAATGTCGAATGTTCTTTCTCATCATAGATATAACTTGCAAGTCCGTAGACGCGAATCTGTTCATTCAAAAACCAGCGGGCCAGTAGGACGCCTGCTTCGATGGACTTCCGGGACACTTCCGCGCTTGCCCATAGATCGGGAATGCCGTCATTGCGAGCCTCTGCCATGACGAGGCCATGATGACAGAGTGCCATGCGTGCTGCGATTATGCGCGACTTACTGGCGAAGGTTTGGGACATTTCATCCATCTTCATGATCTCGGAACTTATCGAGTTGAAGAAATCGACATATCTGGCCTTTGCTGTAGGACTCAGTTTGAGCACATGCGGAGTAAACCTTTGATTGTTGGGATCCAAGGATGCAAACGGTCGTGTGCGTATCCACATAATTGATTCGTTCCAAGCATCTTGTTGATCGACTCCCACTTCTGTCTCCGTCCAACTCGTCTTGCGGATTGGTGGATGCGCTATCAGTAGACGAGGCACCAATCCGGAGGCAAACTTACCCGGATCAAAGCATTCAACAAGGACCTTTGGCTGAATACCGCCGATGATACAGACAGACGCGGCAGGGATGAACAGTTCTTCCGAATTCGTTTTCCTGTCAAGCTGGTATTCGTTGGCATCCCAGCATTCTAGCCAAGACTGCTCATCTCCACCGGACTTCTTATAAGCATTGAAGCTTTTAAGCCAACCCGCTAATTCGTTACGGTTGACGCACAAGCCTCGCGGAGTTGCCGCCAGTCGAGCGATAACAGACTCTATCGTCGCATCTGAGACTATGAGCCTGCCCTGTGGGTTGAGCATTAGATCTTCTTCGCCGATGTCTTCCATGGTGGGATTCGCGCGTAGTGCGGCCGTAATGGCTCTGAGCGGCCCAGACTTGTTTGTACCGGACGCACCGACAATACCACCCCAGAGTGTAGGAGGGACCTCGAAACCCTCCTTGAGTTTCAACCTGAAAGCATTACCCATGGCTGTGGCCACAACGACGAGCATCGGCAAGCCGGTGAAAGCCGGATCCACACAATGCGCCTCTGCTGCCTGGTACCCGTACTCTGCCGCCTTTGGTGGAAAGCAATCCATGGGAAACGGTATAAATTTGGGCTTCTGCGTGCTGATAGGGACAACAGGCGTACTATTCTCGATTGCCTCGATCTTGCCGTCAGGCATAATCTCGACATTTACCATGTGTTCCTCCCTCTGCTGGCCAGCAAGGATGTTCGTTACGAATTGCTGTCCGAGAGCCTGCAGGGCGTCTTCATCCGAGCGAAGGCCGCATTCATCCAACAGCCAACCGCGGGGTTTCTGTCCTGGCGTGCGTCGCGCTTCTGACACTTTACGCTCGAAATCCTTGATATCACTGGGTTTCGATCGGTCCCATTGCGGATTACAACGTGGGTTGAAATCGTGCCAGAGCAGCGATAGCGCATCTCCCTCGCTCAATTCAAAACCGATGACCATGGCGCGTGCAGCCCAGAGCAGGGCATCGTGACCGCCTGCGCCCTGTATAGCGGCCTCACACTCCTGCAGGTACAATGAAGCGCGTTCTATTACTGGCGTGCCTCCAGGGCGTTCTGGCGGGCGGGAAACAGGCAATTCCGGCATCTCCGGGGCGTCCTTCTTGACCGCACAAATAATATCAAGAAGAGCATCCGGCGCCACGGCAATAGGATCGTCATCGAGTCCACATGGCCACTCATACCGTTTGCCATTCGGATGGATAGAAGGCGCGACCATGATATAGCCGCCATTGCCTCGGATATCGAGGCCTATGTGGCCGTCAAGTGTCGGGTGCCCTTTCAGCAGGTTTTGCCTGTTGCGAATATCTCGGTCGGGCATTTGGAATAGCAGATGTCGACCGCCGGTACCTGTTTTCGCTTCAAGCGTATCCGGTAATATCCCGATCTCTTGTTCTAGAGCAGTCAGTGATTTGCTTCCTTCGTCGCCGTCGACATCGAGCACGAAGAAGTCTGAACCGCCACCGGTGGCAATGCCGATATTTGCCTGCGGGGTCTTTTCCCACCAGTCAGTAATTGCCTTCGGAATTTTTGTAGCTTTGATTTGCCATTCTGTAATGAGTGGTTTCTTGCCATTTGGAATAAGAGGAAAGACTCTCCATCCCATTTCCCTGGGGTACATTAGTGCGGCGTCTAACATTTGACTTCTTCCAATCTTGCGAGGGTGAAAAGTATACATCGAGCTATGAGCGCAGTCATCAAGGGCCCCATGATGGGGTCCTTCATCATTGTCGTAAAGTATTCGGCAACATTGTCCGTACCATTCGGGCTGTCACCACTATTGAGGACAGCTATTCTGTTAAGGCACCGATCGGAAGAGGACAATAGCGACATAAACAAGTCATCATTGAGCATATCTGCTTCGTCTTGTTCTAAGCTGTAACGTTCAGGCATTACTCTCCTCTGTGTCCTTAATCGCTCTAAATATCATCTCTGCCACCTGTGGTACTATAGCGTTTCCGAGGCTTCTAAGTCGGTCCACCCGCATGGGAACCCCATTAGCCACTCGACCCACGTCGGGTTCAGGGAGCCACCTGCGGCGGTGCTCAGATTTGCTCCCGTTGTGCCCGGAGTTGATGCTTTTGTTTTCTCGGGCCCTCCATTGTTTGCCCGTGGGGTCGGCCATATCTTCGCTTGTGCCGAGAGCTTCGGCTCGTTGCGACTGTTTCTGGCAAATGCTCTGTCCGCACTGTCCTCGGCAGTTGGAGTGCGCCACATTTGTTCTCTCAATACGTCCCCCACTAAGCTCGACCGAGTCAACTGGCTGTGGCAATTCTCCCTCTGCTTCGCATCCTGTGATGTGGCGGTGGCCCACAAACCAGATTCGATCTCGTCTGTGGTGCGCGTCGACGGCGACTGCAGGAATAACAAACGGCTGAACGTCGTATCCTGTACCTTCCAGGTCAGTACACACTTGCTCGAATACCACCCCATCTTCGATACTAAGCAATCCACGAACATTCTCAGCGACGATCCACGTTGGCTTGAGTAGCTGTATAATTCTAAGCATTTCCGGCCAGAGATGGCGGTCGTCTGATTTTCCATCTCTCTTTCCAGCAGCGGAAAAAGGCTGGCATGGGAAGCCCCCGGTGAGCAGGTCGATCCCTTGAACGCCTCGATCGATAATGCCGACTCTAGGTTCCTGTTCTTGTCCGCACAGCGATTTGGGTGTACTCGACCGGTCATTCGACTCCTCGGCGTTGGTAGTAACATCTCTCACATCCTCCACTATTGGCACATCCGGCCAGTGTTTAGCCAGCACCCGCCGGCAGTAGTCATCCTTCTCGCAGAAGAATACAGGCTCCCATGCATCACCCCATACACGCTGGGCCGCTAACTCAAAGCCGCCTATGCCCGTGAATAGTGATACGTGTCTCATCACTCTCCCCGTGTTGCTGTCGCCAGTTCATAATCCATGATCTCTGCCCTTTTCCCTGTGCGTTGTATCACTGTAATCGTTTTTGTAACATTGCGGATACGATCGCCAAGCAGCATATCTTCAAGAGCTGTATTAACCGTGACCGTCGTGGCTTCTTCTTTACCGAATCGCGCCATCCACCAGCGTCGAGCTTTCTTCTCACCCCATCCACTATGCCCCAAAAGCACCCACTCAAGAAACACTGACATACCGCAACGATATTGAACACGAATGCTGTCAGGTTTCCCGATCTTGCGATGACGCGCGACTGCGACATCAGATACGTCAAGAATCTCGGGTTCATTACCGAGGATGTTGCGATTGCTGGCTTCCGCTTCGTGCATTTTCTTTTCACGTTCTACTGCCTCCACACGTTCAACTTCAATCTTCGGTATTTCCCATCCACAATTAGGGCAAATCTTCACGGCCCATGAGAATGAATCTCCGCAGTTCTGGCACTGCGCAATCTTGACCTCGCCAGCTTCGATACAGTCTATCGGGCCATGTTCATCGATACAATGAGCATAATCGAGGACTAGGCAATAATCCTTGTCTGGGTGGATGCGAAAGCCGCGGCCAACCATCTGCATGTAGAGTCCTTTTGAGAGTGTAGGGCGTAGCAACACGATACAGTCGACACGCTTCGCGTTGTATCCCTCGGTATAGACATTCACATTACAGATCATGCGTATGCGTCCCATATTGAACGCCTCGGCAATCCTGTCACGCTCCGCTGCCGGCGTCTTACCGGTCACTACCGGCGCCTCTATGCCGTATTTGCGCAACTCCTGGGCGACGTGGTGACAATGAGCCACATCAACGCAGAAGATCATTACGCTTTGGCGGTTTTCCTGGTTAATGATTTGTATTGCAGATCGGACGGTCTGGGGTATTAACTCGCTTGAGTCAACGATTTCCGCGAGACTCTTCGTAGTGTAATCGCCACCGGAATTCTTCTTGACCGCGTCAAGATCAGGCTGTATGTCACCAGTTTTTGAGCGCAATGTGCACAGATATCCTTGTGCGATTAGATCCGCGATACCCGCCTTGTAACAAACATGGTTAAGAATATGGTCCTTGTGGCAGATTGGCCCGCAACCCATCCGGAAAGCCGTCGCAGTAAATCCAACAACACGCAGATTCTTGTTAGCCGCCTTACATCCCTGAATGAATTGCCGATACTTTCCCTCACCCTTGGCAGGAACACGATGTGCCTCGTCGATAATCAGGCAGTCGAACGCGGGAAATTCACCCCACTTGTCGTACACGCTGTCAATGCCGGCATAGAGAATTGCGTTGTCCATATCCCGCCGGCGCAGCCCTGCAGAGTATATGCCGATGTCTCCGGTCGGCCATAGCCCGAGCAGTTCCGTCGAGTTTTGTTGTACCAGCTCTTTGCGGTGAGCGAGGATGCATACACGAAATGGCGGATAAGCCGCTTTCCATTGCTGTATCGCCCACGCTATCAGAACCGACTTGCCGCCGCCCGTAGGGATGACTACACACGGGTTATCGTCACGCTCAATGACGTGCTTGTCGAGCGCCGCTAACGCTTCCTCCTGGTACGGGCGGGGTACTATGATCCCGCCCTCGATCGATGGAGTTGCGAATAGGGATGTTGTCATGTTAAAGGTTCCCGTCCTAATTGTGTTGCAAGCATTTTCTCTGCTTCATATAAACTATTGCCATCCTCTTCCATCACGGTTAACCCTGTTCGTATTAAATCGTGAGATTCGCGAAGAAGAACGTCTTTGGGCGCTAGCGATTGATTCTTCAAGGCGCACCAAACGCGCATTTCGCTGCCTCCGTATTTGGTCTTCGTGCCGTTTTCAGCCCACCTAAGTACAATCCCAGCCTTCCGAGCATTGACTTTCACTGTCTCCCACATTGCGCTCGAAATTACGATTGAATCGCCAATCTTCAACTTCTGCAAGAGCGGCCCCCAAGGGCTTCCTTTTCTCTTCCTTTTGTGACTCTGACTGCCCAGAGGGTTGCGCGGCGGCGGCATAGGAACGCCCGTGTCAATTTCAGGCATTACCATATTACTCATCCAGCTCACTATCTCTGTTTCCTTCGCGCCTTGCGAGCCTTCTTAGCGGCTCGTCGTTTTTTCATCACCCGGTTATAGAATGCGTCGGTACCGGTATGGTTCAGGTCTGCCCTGAGTTTCAATGTCCCTTCGTGCTTACTCATTCCTTTCCCTTCCATATTGCTGCATAGTTGTCGGCTTTGTATATAACGAGTAAGATCCTGCCACCAAACTCATAAGCGGCATGAGTATCGTTTTCAAATGTGTTCGTCGGGTCAGGGAACGGTGCCCCCACTTTGCAATCGCCCAAAGCGTTTCCTATTTCCTCGTCAATCAAGGGATATTCAGAACTTCCATCCCACACTAACTCTGATTCTTCGGGCGGGTACTGGTCAACAAGGTTAGACGACCCCTGCCCGAAATTGTCTCCGAAGAAATCAACTTCCATTATCACTTCTTGTACAAGCGGGTTCTCTAGTACCTTTGCTGGAAAGAACTCACTTGAAACATCTGCGACAGTGCCCTTGAACGCTTCTTTGACCGACTCAACCTCTCTTGCGCCTACCAATGGACCCGGCGTCCGCATCAGCTCTTCCATTGTCCACGTTCCATCACCGCCAGCGCCATGACGCCACACAGCGCCATCGTCATTGTTCTTGAATTCAATCCACGTATCGCCGGCATCCTCTACAGTCGCGAAATTCACGAGTCCAGGTATCAACAAGAAGTCCGGGCATCCTTCATGCTGGGCCTCAACTGATAGGTCGACCTTCTTGCGAGCACAAGACCAACGAGCCCAAGTCTCTTCCTTGTCGATCTCCGGCGTGGCATGACAGCACATCCGACAATCTTTTCGCGCGACAGGGACTGCAACCTGGCCAGTGCCCCAACATAGATCCGAAGCATCGCAGAACTTGCAATCATATGAATCAGGTCTGGACGCGTAACGTTCAGGCGGCTGTGGCGAGCGTATGATTCTCTCTGCTTTGTCCATTATCCTTGTGAATGCGGCTGCAACGTAGCGCACACGCTCGGAGTGAATTTCGTCAGTCGCTTTCTTCTTGCAGAGATACATTGCCCTTGTCAGGTGTGCTAATCCCATCCCCGACATCACTTGTCCGTAATGTTCAGGTTTCGCCTGTTCAACACCGTCTTTCTTGACCTTCTCGAAATCCTTGGACTTCTGATCTTCCGTGCCGCCCATCGTCTTGAATTCCAGTAAATGCCACGTCTTTGGAGCTTCGGGCAATCCAAGCGCAACCCCATCCGCATAATTCACAAAATGACCACCAAGCGCATGGAACGCGAACTGTCGATCGGTTTCGGGATCAACACTCATCACTTCGCATCCAATACCGGCCAGCTCTTCGAGGAAGCGAGGCTCTTCAAGATGTCCGGTCTTAAATAGGCGAAGCATTCTGCCTTTAGGGGGGATCACTGTATTGCAGTACCGGAATCGATACCATAGATAGCGTTCGCATGGTTTCCCTATGCTTGAGCCGTTAATCTTGCGGCCAGTGCCTTTCCTTGGCGCCCGGTCACGCTTTTCGTGCCAATCGTAGATAGCTTGAACGGTGGCAGTCTCTTTAGGTAGTAGATCTGCGATATCGGGCATACCAGTCTCCTGTGTGGTGGTAAAACGCCCCTGCCATGTTCCCCGCTGGCAGGGACGCGGATGAAGCCTACGCCAGTTTCAGAGTAACGCTGACCTTGGCCGGCACAGCCAGGACGTGTTTCGCGATCTTTGCGAATGCGTCTGGATGATCTTCGCGGAGTTGTTCATACGCCTTCTTGTCGAAAGCCCAGCTGGCAGGCGTTGGATCTGTCATCTTGAGTGGCTTGACTTCGTCAGGCACACTTTCGTCTGCGCGAATAGCCTCGACGTCAGGCTTTATATTCATAGCACGCTTGACGATGACTTTCAGCGTATCGCTTACATCGACTGTTTTGCTTGCGTTGTCACCTGTTTCGACCAAGGCGGCAATAGCTTCTTCACATTCGACGCGCGTCTTGTGGGCGGCTTTTTCGGTCTGTTTTGCTTCGTAAAGCTGCACTGCTAGTTCTTCGAGATTACCCATGACTCTCTCCCTTATGTGGTGGACTTAATTATGAAACCGGCTTCGCACCGGCCAGGGGGTTACCGTTATTGAAAGCGTTCTAACCCTTAACGTACTCGCTTCTTTCTCTGTTACTTTTCCCAGGGACGTGCAGAGGGTGTCGCCGGCACTACTGGTGGAGGCGTTGCGGTCGCTGTCTTTGTCGCGGCTGCAGGCGCTTGTGTAGCTGTGGGCGTCGCAGGCGCAACCGCGTCTTTCAGCCCCCGATAGCCTTTAACCACGTTGTCCAGGTCGCCGTCTTCTTTCTTATCAATCTTGACGCTGGCCTCAAGCTGCCCATTAAGAAGCTGTGCTGCGTCGTCGATGTTGGCAATGCCCAATGCTTTCGCAATCTTTGCCAAGTCGATTACCGCATACTTTACGGCTTCCGGGTTCTTGTTGACGATGTTCAAACGATCGAACATCTTTCGGCCGTTATGGTCGCCGCCCAAGACAGACATTTCCAGAAGAATGTAGGCACCGTCGCCTGCTTTCGTCTTCTTGACTTCTGCGTTATCGATCATGACCGGGTACCAGCCTACGGGAATCGGCTCAAAGTCCGCCCCATCGACATCGTCCGGGTTGATCCCGCCGCCTAACAGATCTCCAATATCGCCCATAACATTTCTCCTTTGCGTGGTGGTTTACTTACATTTCGGCCGCAACGGCCTTCTCGAACTCTGACCAGTCAAGCGGAAGCTCGTACGGTATCTGACCGTAGACGCCTCTACCGCCGCCTGGATGCGCGGGGCGCTTCTGTGTGAACAAAAATCGCTGTCCACCAGTCGAGTCAATACCGCGCTTCTTCTCCTGCTTGAACCCTTTGTCCTCCTTCTTTACTACTACCTTTGTATTTGCGAAAAGAATCGTGTCAGCCCAGCGATACATAGTGTTCGCGGCTTTGTCGTTGACATCGAACATATATTGATCGTAGGACTCCGCTTCAGGATCATCGAACCGTTTCACCTTGACGTGGCCGATGATGATGCTGGCCATGTTCTTGTGTTCTCGAAGTGCATCGAGTCCGTCGAGAATGCCACGCCAATATGCGCAGGCTTCCACGTACCCCTTGCCGAAACCTTTCATTACTAACTCGATATTCTCGACACAATGTGCATCACATACAGCTTGCCATAATATCGGTTCGAGAGCAGACGCGCTATCAAGTACAACCGTGCCATACTCGTGGTCCTCGGAATAGAGAACACCGATCGCTTGCATTATTTCATCGTACGTGTTGCAAGTTGGAAATGATGCAACGTCCAAATCGTCGATACCTTCCTCACCCTTCACGGGGATGAAGATAGGTTTATTGATTCCTGTTTCGGCGATCTTTCCGTTTTCGAATCGGGTCCCGGCGGCGAATGCGCTTTTCCCAATCTTCTCAACGCCCAAGACGACGGCGCGAGGTGCGCGAACAACTTTGCCCTTGCTGATACTTTCGAGTGATATCATTCTGTGTCTCCCAATGTGGTGGTGGTGAACTTACTAGCTGATAAACTCCATGACTGATTCGCGAACCCAGCGGCGAACCTTCAAGCCTTTCACTTGACGGATTGAGTGGATAGGATTTGCCGGATCTCGTAGATGACGCCGCAACGAAACCCGACTTGTGCGAAGGACCTTGCACAGTTCAGTGTCGGTCATTAACTCATGTTCAGTGTATTCGCTCATGTGTCTCCTGTTTGTGATTTGTCATTGCGAAGACGAATCTACAGGCATTTTGGGCAGCACGCAAGCAAAAACATTCAAAAAGTATCAAAAAGGTACGCAACGGTCTTTATAGGCCTAGTTTGCGCAGCCTTGCTAGGCGTTTACCGTAGGCGGTAAGCGCTCCGCCATGAACGCCGCTTGAATATCGCACAGGATAAGTCTTGTCACCGTATCGTTTCACCGCGGCATTCAACGCCTTGACTCGATCGGTTTTGCTGAGGCTCACCATTGCTACTTTCGCCGCGGCCTGGTCTTCGTCTGAAGAAGATTTTTCCGTTGCTTTGTAGATCGCATTACCTGCATCGCGCATCATGGATTGTTGTTCAGTCTCTTCTGATTTAATGATAGATTCCAGTTGTCTTATTCGCCGGCCGTACGCGGATATTCGACCACCGCGTTCTATTTTCTTCGTAGAGTGGCCTTGCGCTTCTTGTTCCGCAGTGAGCATTTCCAAAATTTCTTTGTCCGTCATCCCTTTAGCTTTGAGAGCTGCAAGGAACTTGTGCATTTCGTTCCGGTCTTCACTGCTCGCACTAGGACCCGAAACGGCATGTATTCTGCCACTGATTTT
>Ga0307928_10003915_pt1 | contig 11338 bp, 23 predicted proteins | sample AceLakmetagen232_FD_201815 | JGI IMG/M metagenome (GOLD analysis project Ga0307928, IMG submission 201815) | Saline water microbial communities from Ace Lake, Antarctica - #232 | ecosystem: Environmental > Aquatic > Non-marine Saline and Alkaline > Saline | place: Antarctica: Ace Lake...
CGCTGGCGACGGTCGATACCGTTGGGGCAAACCCCGTGAATACGATCTGCGCTGTGCCTGGTGTTGCGGTAACGTGAGCACCAGTTGTGACTGTTGGAGCTAGGCCAGTGAATACTACTGCGGCCACTCCGGGCTCGGCGAGTACGTTCGCCGTGGTCGTGACGGTGGGAGCGTAACAGGTGATCGCAATGGGAGCCACGCCCGGCGCAGCTGTGACTCCAGACGTGACAGCTACCGAGGGCGCAAGCCCTGTGATCACAATGGGAGCTACGCCCGGTGCAGCTGTGACGTTCGCCGTGGTCGTGACGGTAGGCGCAAGACCGGTGATCACGATCGGTGCGACACCTGGCTCGGCGGTTACATTCTCAGTCACAGCTACCGTGGGCGCGAGTCCAGTGATCGCAATGGGAGCCACGCCCGGCGCCGTTATGACATTCTCAGTGACCGATACAGTAGGGGCGAACCCTGTTAATACGACATGCGCTGTGCCTGGCGTTGCGGTAACATGAGCGCCGGTTGTGACTGTCGGGGCTAGGCCAGTGAATACTACTGCGGCCACACCCGGCTCGGCGGTGACGTTCGCCGTGGCCGCTACAGTAGGCGCAAGTCCCGTGATCGCAATCGGTGCGACTCCCGGCTCGGCGGTTACATTCTCAGTCACAGAGACAGTAGGAGCGAGTCCAGTGATCGCGACCGGGGAGACTCCCGGCTCGGCTGTCTTATGATCGGATGCGGTAACTGTTGGGGCTAGTCCTGCAATAACCACAGGAGCTACGCCAGGCGCAGCTGTTACGTTCGCGGTGGTCGTGACGGTAGGAGCGGGGCCAGTGATCGCAATCGGCGCGACTCCCGGCTCCGCTGTAACGCCACCAGCACTGGGCAGTCCAATCGCCATCGCAACCATTGCCTTGCGATCACCGCTAGTCATTGACCACCCGGCAGTAACCTGTGCTGCCGTCGTCTGAATAAACGTACTAAACGCAGCGTGAGCTTTCACTGAACCGGTTATCAGCGTCATCTCGTCCCGCTCCACCGCTGCGTAGTCGCTCGTATTCGGTGTAAGCTGATCCCCCCCGGTCGAGGAACAGATCCCAAAACAAAGAAGAAGTGAGCCGTTTTGTGTGGGGATCAGTTCTACATTCACGTCGGTTCCGTCAGCGTCGGCATTGCCTGCACCCACTGAATGGTCCGGCGCACCAGACGCCACTCCTGTAGCCTCTACTACATACATGCCCGCCCTGTAGACTGACGCTCCCGTAAAGGTGACAACGACATCGTAATCACCTGCGCTCGGTAAATCTGCCTCACTGATCTCCCACGTAGAGCAATAGTTGCGACCAGACGCCGAGACGCCCAACTCGCAGTACTCAAGGATTTTGGTTAAGGCGACACTGTTAAGCGTCACGCCGGTAACAACGCCATCACCAGACGCAGTGTTATCTTCACTCACAGCCGAGACCACGATCTTGCGATCACTACCACCGCTAAGTGTGAAGTCAGCTAATGTCAGGGAACCAACGGAATCCCCGTCGTACCGACTCTCAAACCCTACGTAGGCAACAGCCATAGCTTAGTACGTTGCCGCGAAGTCCCGAATGGATTGCCGTAGCGCGGTGATCTGAGCGGAAGCCTCGTTGCCCTCTGCTTGTGTGAACACGTCACGGTCGGCGAACAAGGGAATGAGGTTTGCACCTCTTGACTTGATCGAGTTCAATTGACTGATAGTGGACTCAATCGCTTGACCGACATTGTGTAATTCATTCACCGACACGTTTCGTCTGCCTTCGATTACTACTCCCATAATTCCCTACTCCTTTGTCGTGAACATTCACTAACCCGCAGCATCCACATAATAAGTCGTGGCCGCCGCCGTTATGAAGCCGCCTGCCCACCACTCACAGTTAGAATTCCTGACGCATTCATGGCAATCGTGAGTGTGTTCGTGTCAGTCGCGGTCATGTCGGCTGGTGCGTTGTCCATGAGGTTATACGCTACCAACTGATCACCGGCGGCAGTGTCCGAAAAGATTTGAGCGAACCGTGCCACAATCGACCCTGCTGCTGCCGTGAACACTTCGTCCGCCGAATCGAACGTGATAGTGCCCGCAGCCTCCACCCACGTCACCGAAGCGAGCGGACTCCCTTTGGTGGTGTACCCGTTGGCGCTGGCGTGTTCATTGGTGGATGGATATGTGGTTTCCGTCAGGGTGGCGCAATCTGAGGTGGACAGATACAGCGCCATATTGAAGGTGTCGGTGTCCATATCGATCGTGCCGTCACCCATGTACTCGGGGAATTTGTTGTATCGTCTCCAGAGATCCGAAGCCATTGTCTAACCCTCCGTCTTTGGGTGGAGTATAGCCCACACCTTCAACTCGCGATCATACCGCTCTAGCGTGGCATCGTACTCTGCTAATCTCCTGCCGGCACCCTTGTTGGCTTGGAATGGACGCCATGACTTCTTGACCTTCCCTTTCACCCTTTCGTAACACAGTACGATTCTCTTACGGTGTTCCTTGAGGTGTGCGATATACGACGCACCTTGCCGCTTGCCCATCGCGTCCTCGAGCGTTCTTGCTGCCATCGTTTCAATCCTCCATCTGTATACCGACAAATTGCTGCCGGTAGCCTATGCGGAAATCCCGTTTGCACTGGTCACACTTCTTCGGCCGCATGTCGATTGTCTGTTGTGTCCCTACCGTAATGACGGAGGGACCTGTCACCGTAGTGGTTGCAATACCGACCAAGCAATACGGGCAATGAACCTCGACCACCTGGACCCTATTCGGGTCTAGACTTTCGAGGAACGTGTCGGGTTTCCAGTTTGTAATACCCTGGTTCATATTTCCTCCAACGCAAAGGGGCCACTCCTGCGAATGCCCAGAGTTGCCATCATACTCTGGAGTGTCTGCCCTTGAGTTCAGAAGCTCCATGGGTGTCATCAACCAGCGCCTCATGCTGGAACTTGTAGAACTGGTAGTACGCTATCGGTTCCTCGTAGTGACGCATCACGCCAGTGGCGATGGTCGCCACCGCGCCAACCACGTGCCAATCAGCATCGGCAGCGTCCTTGTCGTTACTGCCAAGCACCCTGCTGTTGATCGTCTCGTCCCCGGTGTTCTTCCAGTTGACTGAGATCGGGCCTGACGAGGTGGTCAGGAGGTAGACGCCGTATCCGTCAAGCTCGTTGCCGATCGGGATGTCAACGTAGTCGTTTGTCGTCGCCAGATCAGTCGATGCTGACGTGAACGTGTATGGTCTCGCCATATCCTACCTCGATGCCAATGGAATAGAGATTCTTACGGGGGGAAGAACAACATGTACTCGATGGACGGTCATTTGTCCGCCTTTGGTGTACGATATCTAAACGTATAAGAATCGAACGTCTAATATCTATACACCAAAGCGAACCAAAGAGTCAAGCCTTGTGGGGGAACAACTCCTTGCCTTTCGCCATGATCTCATGAACGGTCGCATCTTGCAGGGGCTTTGGTAGGTCGCTATACCTCTCGGCTACCTGCGCCTCCACCTTCTCCCGTTGGTCCTCGATCGACCGCTCTTGTCGTTGCTGTGCAAGGGTTTCCATCTCTTCAGGGCTGATCTCGGCTACCTTCTTTGGTGGTTTGATGCCGCGACCCAGCGGGAAGCCGAGGTTGCCTCGCAGCCAACCGAGACACCAGCCAGACACGAACCCTACTACCAGCATGAACGGTAGCAGTAGCCCTAGGACTGTTGTGGGGGTCATGACTGCAATCCCCAACTAGAGGGCCATCGCGCATCCAGTGGTAGATCGATGTCGAACTGCGTCCAGTAGGTGAGCCAAGAGGCCATCTTCCATAGAGTTACGTCATCTATCCGGCGCTTCTTCCGGTGCCAATGACGCCACCAAGCCTTACGTATCATATCCCCCTCCTCATGGTGAATTGATGGATCAGCCAGCAGAAGAGACACGCGGTGATGATTGCCCAGACCCAGCCGTCCAGCGTACCGGTGGTCATCGTGCCACCAACTGCGTACTCGCCGTGAATGTCGTTTCGAGTTCCGGCCCTTCATTGCCGAGGGTCCAGCGCACCCAAGGTTCCCTGTCTGAGACTGCCACAAACAAACCCGCAGCCAAAAGATCATTAGAGACCTTGGCCTGCCATTCTCGACAACCGTGCAGTAGGAGTTGCAATGTAGTCCTGTCCAAGTGGGCGTAGCAGCCAGGATGGCACCGTTCTTGATCTTCACCGTCCAACGCAGCGCCTTCGGGCTCCAGATCCCACCCCCTACACCCCAACTCCACCCAATCAAGCCACAGGTATCCTCGTTTCATATCCCCTCCTTAAAATGGTCTGTTGCGTTTCGGTTTCTTCTTTGGTCCCTGTCCAACGCGCACAGCCGGGAAGCCAGCCTTCTTCTCCTGCCGTGCCCGCTCGATCTGACGGGCCTTGTGCGTTCTCGGCTCGTCCTGATAGTTGAAGTCTGGGTCGGTTAGAATCAACTCGTCCGGTGTCATATCCGCCAGGTGAGGCCTACCCTGTGCCCAGTACCGGAATGCATCAGCGCCGTGATCCACCTGGTGCGGCTCGAGATCCTCAACGTCATGCGGCTCAATCCCACGTATCAGGCTAGTCAACTGCCGCCACAGTACCGGACAGTTGTCCATAACCGTCGCCAGCGGCCCTCCAGCCCGTTTGGCGAAGAAGTACGTGTGTAGGAGCTTCCAGCCCCTCTGACGCGATCCTGCGCCCTTCACGGCACCAACGATAGGCCATTTGCGGTCGTGTTCCTTCCCGTCTGCCCTGAACCGAGACATCATCTGCTCTATCGGATCCGGTCCGCCGTCGTGTGTCGCGAATGCGTTGGTGTCCCATGTCATCTTGCTGATCTTCTCGGCCGGTGGGGTCATCTCAGTGATCATCTGAGCTATCAGCGGTGGCGGGATACCCTTGATCACCAATTCACGATATACCGTGGAACGCGGACGGTCCTCTACCCCGGTGGTTGTCTCGATCCAGAGCGCGTGCGTGAAGTTGCCGTACCCATAATCGACCGCGACCTCTTTGGATGTCCAGCTAAGTGGCGGCCTGGCCTCTACCTTGTGGATGTTCTCGCGGAGTTCCGAGAACATGATACCGGCGATGATGTCCCAGTCGCCGTGCCGCAAAGCCTTCCGTATCTCTGGGTCTGACTCGATCAGCAGCATCAGCTCGTAGTTGCTGTTGTTCATCAGGATGTCGTTGCTGTCGAGCGTTGCTGGGATGTACTGCCGAGTATACTTGAGTTGTTTGCCGCTGACCGGATCTTCGGCAATCTCCACATACTGCTGGCCTGGCACCCGCCCTTCGATGAACCGTTCCTTGACCCATGAATTGCCCGATACCCACACAGAGCCCTGCTGCCGGATGATCATGGCGTGAGTCTCAGGCACTCCCAGGCAGATGGTTTGGTCGGAGTTTGGCACCGTCTGAATGTCAGAGCGTCGTTTGGTCTCCGTCTTGACGTTGTATTTGTGCTGGCCGGTCAGAAGCTCCGTGCCGCCAGACTTCACCTTCTTGAACGACACACAGTACGACAGTCCACGCCTGTTCTTCCGTTGTCTGCTCGACAGATGCACCACATACCCGAGCTTGAACGCCACCTCGCACACATCGTCAGCCAACTGCTTGCTGATGGTGTAATACTCGCCCGACAGTCCACGTCGCGTCCAATGCCCGTCGCCCTCCATCAAGGCCATCAGTAGCGCGTGTAACTCCATTGGCACAGCTTGTTTGAGCCTGTATGGTATGTGCTTCTCGCGAGACTTACCCAACCGCTTGAAGTGTGCCCACCAGTCGGCTGCGTACACTGTCGCCTGAGTATCCGACCACGACACCTTGAATCCACAGCAAGCCAGTAGACGGCGAAGGATGCGTCGTCCGTGCGGCTTGCTCTGCGCTATCAAGAACGCCTTGTCACGGTCGATTGTACAGCCTTCAGCCAGCATCCAGCCAACCAAAGCAGCGTAGTCCATGCCACACAGCGACTTAGGCTGCTTCACCTTGCGCTTCCGTGTCGGACAGTACGGCACGTCGAACCGGCCAACCCGCTCCCCATCCCACCAACCGGAGCGGAGAATCACAGCCTGCCCAGGCAATTCATTGAATGGTATGAGTGAGTGATTGGTGTCACGGTTCTGTTTGGTACCGCCGACCTTAGCTACACTGTGGTCCGGCGAGCATTCCATAAAGAGACCACGAGCGTTCACCTGAACAAGTTTTCTGACGTTTTCCTGTACGTGGCGCTGCTCGATGTGCGTCTCTACTATCTCACCCTTGTCAGTGATCGTCATTATCGGATCGCCGATCCAAAGGCTCCAGATGTCCTGCCATCCACGCGGAGTCAGAACCTCGCCTTGTCTGACTGGATGTCCCGGCCCGCCTGGATTCGATGCCGATCGCACGTAGCTGAAGATGCCCGTATCCTGCTTGAACGGCCGGCACCGACTGAATAGGTAGTCGTACACGCTCATATTGGGGTACTGAGTCAGTTCATCCCACGCGATGTAGCTGTACGCCTTGCCCTGGTACCGATACTTGTCTTGGTCGCGAGCGCAGTACTTGAAGTCGTATTGAGAGATTGGCCTCTTGCCGCGCATCACGTTTGGCGAGGCTGACTGGTCGCGGCCGTAGAATCGCCAGCTAGGCGGGCCGCCAGTGAAGACGCCACCCAGTGCCGGGAACGTCGCGTGGCTCATCTCGATGATCTGGGCAAGCTCATCGAATGTACGGCGGAACAGGACGGCGGTGTACCCTTCTTTGTCTACTTGCCTGAGACCCTCGTTGACCAAAAGAACCGACTTACCGGGTCCAGCCGCCCCTCCGAAGAACACCTCAGTAGCTGACGACTCGGTGAAATCCCACTGTTCCTGCGAGTACGGACAGAAGGCGTGCGGCCCACCGTGGTTTGGATCTCGGAGTTGGTTGGCCCTGCAGTACGGGTTGGTGAACTCTTCGACTGCGGCGGCAAGTTCAGGGTTGATGGTGGCGGTCACTGGTCCTCGGGAAGCTCCAGGCGGGGGGGGTGACCCGCACTGCTAGTTTCTGTATTACTGAGCGATCCATACTTGACTGGCGGTACATACCCGAACTCCTTCAACCACGCCCTCACGTCCTCGATGGTGGCGTCTTCAATTCCCCAACACTCCTTCTCAGCCACGCGCTTGCATAGCTGCATCAGCCCCACCCTTCACCCTACGCCACTCTCTAAGTAGATCCCGACGTAGATGCGATAGTGTGTAATCCAGGCCCGCCTCGATCTTCTCTGGGTCTGCAGTCAGCATGATGTCCACGATTCCCGTGACCCGGTCAACTGGGTCGCAGTGATGGAGCCTGCTTTGCATGTCAGCCATCGGTCTCCACCTCACGCTTGAAGAAGGCTGCACACAGTCCGTTGTCTTGCAGGATGACGACAGTCACCAACTCCCAGCCTTCATCGCCGTAGTCGCACACCCGCATTGTGTCGCTCTCTTGCTCATGTCCGGCGTTGAAGTGTGAGTAGTGGTTGTGAGTACTGACCATGTGTTCCCATTTTTTAGCCATCTGTCCCATCCTTCAGCAGTTTCAGCGGTTTGCGTTCGCCAAGCATGACCCCTGGCTGGGGTTTGTCCTTCTCGTCGCCGAGCCAGATCGTCTCGTTGTATGCACCCATCAGCTTGTGGGCCTGGTCGAGCGCCTTGACCTTGTCGTAGAACTCGATCTCAAGCTGCACCTCAATTAGGTTGTCGTCGTCCTTGACGCTTTTGTACACCGTCTTCGACTTCACCTTTTTGACGCAGGCCGCGATGTCTGGGGTCAGAGAATCTGAATCCATGAACACCACACCGCGATCAGGGTGCCACGCCACTGCGTCTCTGATGTCCGATAGCGCAATCCGCTTCACCTCGAGCATGGCGCGATCAGCGTCGAAGTCACAGCGTTTGTTACGAGCCTCGACTAATTCACGATATTTCGCGATTACTTTAGGGTTTTGTAGGAGGTGATGTCCTTGGACATGAGCGCCGGTCTTGGCATATCCAGCCCGAATAGCGGCCTTTGTGACGTTGAAGTCGATCACCAACTCACGAGCGAAGGCTTCTTGCTTGGGATTCAGCTTCCCGTTGCCGTTCTTCGCATTTCCATTTCCATTCATACTCACCTCCGAACAAATTCCGAAAATCTCACCCCTTGACATCTGAGGGCATATGCCCTAGCTTGTATTCAGCGCCTGGGCAATCCCGCCCGACGAAACAGGAGCAAAGACATGGCCCGCACCACTGAGACCGGCTGCAAGCACCCACCGAAAAGACTTTATTCATGGATCGCTGCCGATGGCACACTATGCGTTGGTTGCTGTGAATGTGGCGCAGTGCTGGCAGGAGGTGTATGATGCCCAGGAAAAGCGACATTCTCCCACATCTTCGCCGCGAACTCAAAGAAACCTGGCCCGCCGTAAAGTTCAGCGTTAAGCGTCATCGTGGTACCGCCTATGGATGGGCCGACGTGAGCTACACAGACGGCCCGAGCCGCAAGTTGGTCGATGCAGTGGCCTATAAGTATCAGGCTTGCTACTTTGACGGCATGGACGACGGCTACCACTCGACCGGCAACAAGTTACCTGACGGATGTTCCGGCATGAGCGGCATTCTTGTCCGTCGGGATCTTTCCCCTGCTTTTGAAGATAGACTAATCGCGACGGCAATCGACCAATACCCGCCCTTCGCTGAGTTGCTGGCGGCTGACGAGAACTGGCAGAACGCAACTGGCGACTGGATCGGTTCGCGCCGTGCGATATGCCACACGCTGGCCGAAGATAGAACCGCGAGCCTAGTGGGGTTCTTCCCTCGATGACTAAGACCGAACAGATCACCCTACTTAAAGGCATCATCTTGGCGTCGGGCCTCAGCGCCCGGCGCTTTGCGCGTGACGTACTGATCCGAGACGAGCGCACGATTCGGCGCTGGCTGGCCGGCGACAGCCCCATGCCTGCCGCAGTCATTCGGTTTCTCGCCAAGTAACCGTTCCCCTTAGACATGAACCAAGTCCGTCAGGAACGCTCTTTGATGAATCCCCTTGATCTGTTTCGTACACAGACAGGTGCTTTGTTTGCATGTGCCGTACTGCACTGCCGCCATTCTAATGTCTGGCAGTGCCGCTTTCAATCCTGCGACCCGCTTGGGGCCGAACTGGCTCACTTCGCCTAGTCTCTCTTCATCAATCTCAGCAAGCCAAAGCAGGCAGGCGTGGGCACATCTAACATGGTGGTGCCAGTCAAGAATAGTCTTCGCCCCGTGCGGTAACTCTAGGTCGCAGGTCCACCACGCAGCCGAGGGATTCTCTCGTTTGTGCCTTTCCACCCATTGCTTATGTTCGTATTCTTGCTGTTGTCTCCTCTCGGCTTTCTTTGACAGTTCCTCCTCGTCTCGCCGTTGGCACTCACAGCAAGTTTCAGATCCCCCCTTTAGCACATAAACGAGCCGTTGCCACAAGTCAGCTTTCACCGAACAACTCCCTCCAAGCCCACAGAGTGCCGGCGATCAGGATCAGTCCGCATCCAGCGATGCATCCCCAGAAGCAGACGCGGAGTAGGTCGAGGACGGTCACAGAAGCCGTCCGTCGTTGGTGTAGATGGCATAATCCTTCGACATGTTACGCCGTTCCCATTCAAACGGCCCCGTGTGCCACATGTCGCCGTTTTTATCCATGAACACACACCCCTCATCCCTGACGCCAACACCAGGCTCCCATTCCGGCAGTGTGGCCTCTGACACGAACTCAGGTTTCGCCTTCACCCCAAGGAACGCCAGTATCGGAGCCAGCACCGTCGTTTTCAGCCAGTCGCGTCGTTTCATGCTCGCCTCTCGAACTTCACGCCGAGTAGACGCCATGCGAGACGTTGGAGCCAGTTGGTGGGATATGCCCAGAGCATTGTGCGGGAGACGTGCTGGTTGTCTACCCACATGATGTTGTGGCCTTTGGGCATCCACTGCTGTTCTTGGGGGCCGTTCATTGCTGTCGCGATGCCGCAGCTAGTCGTCACCTTGCTGTCACTGAATGGAATGTCCATCATTCACCTCTCTTTGGGGTCCATATTGGACCAGCGGGACCGTGCGCCCTGTATCAGCGAGCAACGAGATTGCCGTCCGGTTGGTATGAAAGAGCCGACCTTGGAGCAACACGATCCCTTGTTCAACCTACGAGCCCTCTGCCGATGCGTCAACCGTTTCTGGCGTCGGCTCGTCGCGCTCTTGCGCCTTCAACAGCATCTGTTCAGCCTCTTCCCCTAACTTCCTCGCTCTCTCCATGTAGAACACGCAGAGAGCGGCGTCCAGAAACTGAGTCGTGCCCATCTCGATGAACTTGTCCACCGTTTCCCGGCTTGCTTTGCCACTTTCCCCCGTGATCTTGAGGTTGATGGCCTCCAATGCCTCGTCGTTGAACTCGATACTTGTCGCTGTCAGTCGTACTTTCATTCCCCCTCCAGGGTTATACCTCCATGAGTGTTTCAGCCAGCGTTTTCTTTGGTTTTGGTCCCGGCCTACGTGATGCTCGATGTCCGTCCGTTTTAGGCTCTCGTACCTTGTCGAAGTCGATCGGCTGCACCATTCGTGGTGGCTGTGGCGCTTCCCCGTTTACGTTGTCGATCACCTCGTGTGCGAGGACGGCCCACTGCTGGCCTCTTTCCGGCCTTTGTGTTATCCCTATCCGGTCGAGTTCCGCGTCTATCACGTCGCTTGCTGTCGGTTTGGGGCACTTGTCTGGTTGCTTCCCGGCTTTGCGCCATGCTATGTGACGGCGCAGGGTTGCGGTGGCTTCAGGTATTACGCTCATATCCCCATCCAGCGAACCGCTCCAGCGGCTCAAAGTGGTGTCGATGTACGGTCCCCGTGTACCTACAGCCATCCCACCCAAAACCCTCCACGCCGTACCGCATACAGCCGCACGCCTCGTCGAAGCCCGTCTTCACTATCTCCACTACAGCCCCGTACAGTTCACCGTGGTTTGGATATGTCAGCACTATCGCGTCACCGGCCTTTAGCCATACCGACTCCGCAGCCATCTTCATTGCAGCCACCTTCTCGTCGAAGGTTCCGCTTACCGCAACTATAGTCACCGGTATCACTAGGGCAGCTAAGTAGCTTCGTTCGTCAATGGAACCTTCAACGTCTTTCATTCCCACCTCCTACCGCGCAGCGGCCCGATGGTAATCTTGGCACCTTACGTAGTGGTTGATCTCGATCCTGCGTTCGCGGTCTGCCGTTGGCTTTGTGAAACCCGATCGGTTCCGTTGGTTCGATGCTCTGAACTTCCGCGCCGCCCGCTTCTGCGTGCGCTCTTTGG
>Ga0307928_10003917_pt1 | contig 11336 bp, 18 predicted proteins | sample AceLakmetagen232_FD_201815 | JGI IMG/M metagenome (GOLD analysis project Ga0307928, IMG submission 201815) | Saline water microbial communities from Ace Lake, Antarctica - #232 | ecosystem: Environmental > Aquatic > Non-marine Saline and Alkaline > Saline | place: Antarctica: Ace Lake...
GAGAGGTGCAGGTAACGACAAACGACTGGGGATGGTCGTGTAAGAATGAAATTGGAACAATAACAAATGCCACTTTTACATGGTGGGGAAGATGTGAGAATGGCTGGTTTAATAAAGCTCCAATAATGATTTATGCAACTACGGAAGCGGTGGGTAGTCACGGTGAGGATGTTCTTGCTGGTTCGCTTGGCTGGGATGATTCGTGGTTGGCTCTAACTGGCGAGACGAATGTAACAACAAGTCTAATAACTAATTCGGTTTATTGCCTTGTTGGAACGGCTGAAAATTCTTGTGACATTGATTTTGGCGGTATTACGAATACTGTTGTTGGTGATTTTGATTTTCTTGCAAGAAATGTTGATAATAATTTGAGAATTGACACGACTGGGAATTTTCGACTTGGTATGATTCTTGCGGAAACTAATAAGTGTATTGTTGGTAGTTATATTAATAACAATATTCACAACGATCCGAACGCAAGTGCAAGAGCTGGTTCGGAAGATTGGACATTTAACACTACGACTTTTCAGGGTATGGAAGCTAAAACGACAACTTATGTTTATAATTCTTCAAACACAACTTATACAACGACTTTAGATGAGCCTTTTGAGTTTGGAAAAGGTAGCGAATTTAAGTTTGGCTATGCTCAACTTGCGACTGGTGCTTATACCAATATGTTTTTTGATATGCGTGGATATGCTGGGATTCTTGCGACCGACAAAACCAGTGCAATCAGATTTGACGGTCTTTGTGAACTTGAGAACAGGGGCTGGTCGAGTGTTGTCAACTACGCTTTGATTTTTGATGGGGTCGATGATTATGTTGACACAGGGATTATGCCTAACGAAACGCTTGGGTTGGTGTTTAAGTATAAAGTTCTATCTATCCCTTCGGGGTTTAATACGGTGATATTCGGCTCATCCGGACTAGCGTTTGCCACCCCTCGATTATATCTACTAACGCTAAACGGAATGGTTTATGGGTTTCGATTTGGTGATGTGTCTTTTAATACAATTATTGTCCCCGAAAGCACAACAACACACACAGTAAAGATAGCCAACAAGACGTGGTTTTTTGATGGAATAGAAATATTGGATACAACTGGACTTTCTGATTTTGCATGTAATTTTACCATAGCAATTGGTGCTGTAAATGCTGGTGGAACTGCTGAAGTATTCTCCGAAATAATTGTCTACGACGATTTAACTATTACAACAAACGGAATCCTTGCAAGAGATTTTGTTGTAAGACCAAAAGGTTCAACTCTTTACAGCTCAACACCTATGTCGGAAAATGGATTTAGAGACCGAGTTACAGGTGAGGAATTTATAAATCAAGGAACAGGTGAGTTAGGAATCGAGGTGGTCGAATGAAAAACATATTTAAAATCACAATCGCCTCCATTTTAACCCTAGGAACAGTCATAGGTGGCTTATTCCTACGAGGCAAAAAGAACGTTTCATTCTGGGATAACAAAACAGAATTTAATCCAGAGCAGTATGGACAAGCAAATGTCTGGTTCTCACAACGCAAATTATTAATGCTCATTGAGAATGAAGTTTTAAAGGATACAAAATTGCCTAAATTCTACTTTGATTCAAAGATGCGAGAAGACTGGGGAGCTTACACCAAGGGCGATGTGATTGTGACAAGGAAGTTCACCGAGAGCGACATCAAGCATGAGGCAACTCATTTTGTTCTTGAGCACAATGGTCGACCTGCTGACCCGAATCACATGGATCCAATCGGCATAAAATATTATAGGAAATAATTATGATGATACTATTGATAATGACAATGTTAAGCTTTAATTTGCAGTTTACACCTGCACAGCCTGCCAATTTGACGTTCGAGCCAGTGCCGTTCGTTATGCCTTCCGAAGATTCGAGGGCGTGGTATTTGATGAATTATGATTTGGAAGATTTATAAACAAATAACGAAAGGACGAAAGTCATGGAAAACATAAGCGAAATAATAGCGTGGGTATTAGTTGGAGTTGGAGCATTGATAGGGCTAGTTATTTTGGCAAGACCTATTCTTGTTAAGACCAAAACAAAGAGCGATGACAAAGCATTCAACAAAGTAGCCGAGCCTGTCAATAACGTAGTTAGTCTACTCAAAAAAGCGTTTCCTGATAATGCTGAAATTCAAAAGATTCCAGAGATTCAGAAAATCGAAATTGTAGAGAAGCCAGAATGACCACGGCATGGTTCAAAATAATTCAGATAGCAGTCACCGTACTGGTGGCTGTTATCAACTTATTTTCAAGTAAAAAGGCACAAAACGTAAAGGCTAAATATGAAAAGAAGAAAACAATGGTTGAGAGCGATAAGCATGCTAGTGATCGTTTCAAGTCTGATGAGTTGTCGGACAGCAACAAATTCAGAGAAGATATTTAACAGAGACGGCATTTATGTTATCAGTCGCTCTAAGGGGCGTGTAGAGTTATATAGTAAGGACAGAGGAACAAACACCTTCTCTTACTATGGTTGGAAAGAATTAAACGATTTAGAGGGCTACAGCCTTCACTATGTGGATTGGAGTAAAGAACAATGATTAAATGGATTTTAAAAATATGGGCTATTCTTTTTGGAAGTAACCCAGAGCCTAATAACGAACCAGAACCAACACCAGACCCCGAAAAACTAAAGACAGTTGATAGAGTTTTTTTATGGATGGAGAGCGGAGATGCAGAACTAGAGGATATTACTAATTCAAAACGCTGTGCTATGAATCCGAAAGATGTAATTATTACTGATACTAAGATAAATTTAGTTTCAGCTAAAAAAGTACAGAAAGCTGGCGGGCAAGTTGCTCTATGCGTTCACCCGTGGTATTCTCCTTGGAATAAGGGGATGACAGAGAGCTTAAAACTGGTTAAAGAGTATGCTAAATACTATGATTACATTGCTCTTGATTATGAGGGTCCGCTAGCTAATGCAGAGTTTGCTAAGAGATTACAGCAATTTGGTAAACCTCTTATAATTGTTCCTATGGCAAGAGATGATGCTATGAATGAATACTATGAGGGACTAGCCGGGATAGAGGGAGCTATATTTGCATGGTGGAATTACAGTTCCGGACTTGTTGCGTGGGTTAAGTTTTTTAAGGACTACGAATTTAGACCGTCCTGTAAGCATGCAGTATTGTTGAGTATTGGTAATAAATACATCAAATATGTAAGTGATGAAGAGATTAAGAATATAATTGTGAATTTAAAAAATATCAGAGCAGGAAGTTTCTTGCCTAATAATGACTATGATACGTTCAGAAAAATGAAAAACGATTTAATTAAAGAAAAATAGGATTAATTCCTATCTTTAACACAGAAGGACGAAAGTCTATTATAATAAAGCATCCGAGGCGTATGCGGAAAGAAATAAAACAATGAAAACACTAGGGAGTACAATAGCGGTAGTGATAAGCATCCTACTTTGCGGATTAGCAATAGTAGGAGCAATACGAAGTCAGTTCGATTTATTCACAAAAGAACTTACATCATTCGGCAAGGTAATAGAGGGGTTGAGTTCAGACATACGCAGCATATTTGCCAAACTAGAATTAAAGCAAGACAAGCTACAATGCCAAGTTGATAGAGACCAACCCAGAAATCAAGTCAGAGAACAGTTCTGAAAGTCTACCAGGGTTTCTTCTTATATATAAGGAAAGCCAACCCCTGAAAACTTCGACAAATCTTCGCCAAATAGCTTTTTTATTGGGGTTGTTGTGAGGTGTTGCTAGGTGTTTGTTCTTTTTTTTAATTTTACCCCTCTTTTTTAACGTTTTTTGAAGAAATGTGAAGTTTTTTTGATTTTTTTGCTTTTTTTTCTTGCGTTTGTAGTTTTTTTCAACTACAATGGGGGCAAATTAAGAGAGATAGTCTTTCTTGAGTAAACAAACAAAGTCCTGGCGACAGGCAAAGGGGATATAATGAATGTAGACTTAAATATTATGGTTAATGCGGTTAATGAGCATTTCAAAAAAAATGAAGATCCTAGAGATTATCAGTTTTGGGATGAGTGTGGTTTTAAGCTGGCTGAAGGTCAGGAACTTGTTGTTACTGTTGTAAAGAATGGCGAGAGTACTTATCTTGATTCTAATGGCGAAACAGGTGATGATCCTGATTGGGCAGGTGATGATCCTGTTGAACAGGTTGAGATTGCCAGAGCTTATGGTTTTGAGTTTTGTAGGTTGAATGTTATTGATCCTTTGTATATAATTGTCAATAGAGAGTCTTGGGATGTTATTGCTGAGTTGGATAGCATTGAAGCTGCAAGAGAAACTGTTGCTGATTATGTGAATGATGATATGGAGAGTGATAGAGCTGAGACAAAGGAAGTTAAAGATCTGGAAGTGTATGAGAAGTTTTATCAGATTGTATACAAACTTTCGTCTAGTGGTGAGATTACAGCGTTTAATGATTAATAAGTTTATTCCCCGCTTCGGCGGGGGAGTGAAAGGTGGGTTTTTATGGGTAAGAAATCGAATTTGCCGACGTCGGTGCGGTTGAGTGGTGCGGAATTGGATGTTATAACCCATGAGGGGATTTTGGGTTTGACTGCTGGTATTCGTTCTATGATTGCTGATAATGAGATGCTTAAGTTGATTGTTGATAATTTGGAGTTAAAATTAAAAATTGCGGAAGATAAATGATTAGTTTTTGGATATAAATGGCTGGAGCTTTTTGCTCCAGCCTTTTTTTTGGTCTATTGGTTTTTTTCAATTTTTGGACCTGGCATGTCAGCAGATGTGGCAAATGTATCTTCGTTCACGTAGTTCATTGTTTTCTTTCCTCTCGCTGTAGCGAGAAATTATGTGGGGCGGCAAGAATGCCGCCCGTACTATGCGGTTAGGTATTGTGCGATGCGTTTGCCTGCTTTTTGGCCTGCGTCGCGGAAGCCTCGGATTGAATGGTCGTATTTTTTTTGCATTTCTTCGTTGTTCCAGCCGCCTGAGAGTAGGCGCTGGGCGAGGCTGATGCCGTCGTCTGCGGCGTTTGTGTTTGCTGTATGGCGCCAGCTGTGGAAGCTGATGCGGCAGTATTGGTCGGATTTGACTCCTGCGGCTCTCAGGATGTGCTGGTAGGTTCCTTTTTTGTTGCCGCTGATGTTGTAGCGTTCTGCTCGTGTTGGGAAGAGGTATTTGCTGTCGCCGGTGTTTATTAATGGGCGTAGGATGTCCATTACGTTTTCGGGGATGTAGGCGATTGATACTGTGCCGAAGCGACAGGTTTTGAAGTTTCTGTCTGTAATGAAGTTGTTTTGTATTTGATTTTTTTCGAGAAAGCAGAGGTCTTTGTAGCGTAGGTATGAGACTGCTGCTAGGAGGCTGATTTCGTACCATTCGCCGCCGGCTTTTTTGCATTCTTGTAGGATGCGTGGGATTTCGTCTGAGTAGAATTCTCTACCTGGTATGCTGTCTTTTTTTGTTGGTGGTTTGACGTATTTCCAGGGGTTTTCTTGCCATTGTACTTTGACGACTAGGGTGCTGAAGATTGACGAGAGCATGCCTATTTTGTTGGTTTTTGTTTTGCCTGTGATTGGCATTTGTTTGATTATGTCTGCGTATTCGTCGCAGATTTCTGGGGTGATTTTGCGGATTGTTGTGAGGGTTGGGTGGCTGGCTGAGAGCCAGTCTAGGAATGATTGGAGGAGGCGGTGTTTTGAGGTTAGTGCGTTTGGGGAGCATTCTGGATTTGTGTCGATGTAGATTTGCCAAATTTCGTCGGTTCCGCGTTTTTTTGGTGCGATTTGTTGGGTGATTTTGGCGATTTCGTTAATGAAGTGGTCTTGGTCGGTGTCGCCGAGTAGTTGGCGTTCAGTTTCCTCTTGTAGGGTGATTGCCCTACCTCTTGATGTGCATCCAGTTTTGATGTGTTTGTTGACTTTGTATTGGTATTTCCCTTTTATCTTTAGGGTTTTGCCGGTCTTGGGATCTATTGCTGGTATACGCACGTGTATGTAATATACTTGTCCTTTTTTGTATAGTGATGTGTACATTTTTTTCTCCATAAAAAAGCCTGACGCGACGTGGGACTGCATCCCTTGATCCCCGCAACACCACTTGGTGAGGATTGAGCCACGATCAGGCTTTTCTTTAATCTTTGTTTTTACGTCTTGTCTGGTCAACAAGTTGAGATGACGATCATTGCAGTTAATGATGTCGTGTAGTTTATGTTTTTTTTTGTTTGTTGTCAAGTTTTTAGTTGATTGTTGATGGGTCTTCGGTGTCGAAGACTGGCTCTGATGTACCGAGCCATACTGGTTGCATGCATGGTTTGTCTGTCCAGATGGCATGATAAATTTTGCGAGTTTTGATGATTTCTGCAACTTCGTCGTCTGTGAGTTCCCAGCACATTATGAGGTGGTTGCCGTCGAATTCTGCTGGTAGATCTATGCACGATTCGTGTGTTAGGTTTTTGTTTGTTTTCTCTGTTCTTATTGCTTCCATGGTGTTTCCTTGCTCTCGCTGTAGCGAGACTTTACTGGGTTGTTGTTGTGAAGAGTTCTTCGATTGTGTATTTGAAATCTTCGTAATTTCCTAATTTGCTGAGTTCTGCGTCGATGAAATCGTGTATGTCTTGTTTTTTATGGAAATGTGCGACGTATTCAAGGCTTTGTTTTGTGTGTTTTTCGAGTGATCCGTCTTGCATTATGTAGCCATAGTGTAGGGTTTTGCCGATGTAGTGTTTTTGGTGTTTCATTTTGATTCCTTTGTTTTTTTTGAGACGTGATAAGTCTCGTCTTTACGGGGCGGCAAGAATGCCGCCCTTGCGGATTTATAGTTTTATGCAGCCGCCACCGAGGCGGTAGTTTTCTTGTTGGGCTGGGGTGAGTTTTTCAAATTCTGCAAAAATCTTGTCGAATTTGCGTGTCCATGTTTTGTATGGATTTCCGTTTTTGAAAATTTGACAGACTCCGATACTTTGGCCTCTTTCAAATTCTACGCCTTGATAGAGGTATGAGGCGTTTGAGCAGAATATTGTTTTCATGTGTTTGGTTCCTTTTGGGGCGAGGCAGGCCTAGCCCTTACTGTGGGTTTTGCCACTTTATAGGATTACTCCTTCGAGTTTTAATAGCCTGTTGTGAGTAGCGTCAACAACTGTGTTTCGGTTGTCTGTACGAATCTCTATACCAATGAGTAGTTCTAATTTTTCTGTTGAATCTATTGAGTTAACGAGTTTTATTGCTTGTTTTGCGTTGCAGTACCTTAGATCTTCCCAAATTTCATGGCATTTACCGTGCGACATATATCCGTTATCTTCTTTTTGTGCGTTTTCTGCGATAGAGAATTCTAGTTTGCCACCACATAAGCAACATTTTCTATATTGTAGTTTCATTTGTTTGATTCCTTTGTTTTTTTAAGACGTGATAAATCTCGTCTTTACGGGGCGGCAAGAATGACGCCCTTACGGGTTTATGTTTGGAAGAGCCAGCTGATTGCCCTGGTTCTTGTTGTGAAGTCTTCTGTCCAGGCGTTGCCGTCTTCGTTGTCGATTGCGCTGACGATGCCGTATGGGTAGATGTGAATGAATTTTCCGAGTGGTTTTCGTGTGTCTATGATGTTGTAGGATTCGATTGAGTTTACTTTGTAATATGCTTGTCCTTTGTGTTTGTATTTTCTCATTTTTTTACTCCTTGGGCGACATTCACTGCGTGAGGGCATGATAGGTCGTCGCCCGTGCGTGGGTTGTAGTAGTAGCAGGCGGGTTGGTGGTATTTGACTTTTTTCTGGCCGCATGCGCTTTTGTTTGAGGGGGTTATGGCGCAACAGAAGCCGTTGCCGGCTGCGCGTAGGATGTGGTGGCAGTGTTGGCATTGTCGGTCGCGCGGAGCGGTGGGTGGTGGCTCTGTCCAGCTCATTTTTAGCTCGGCGGTGCTGGTGGTGGTTTTGGTTTGCTGGAGTGTTATGTGTCCGGCGGCGATGCCGAGGTCTAGGATGCTGCGGGTGATTAGGCCGTAGATCCAGGCGGGTGATCCGTTTTCGTAGTATTTTGTCATTAGGATGTCGTCTTTGGCGCGGTGGATCTCTACGATGTGATAGAGGCGGGATGGGTGGCGGTTGTTGTGGTAGTTTGTGCCGATTTTTATTTGGTTTTTGTTTTTCATGATTTTTCTCCTTTTGGAAGGGCGGCAAGAATGCCGCCCGTACAGTTTTTTTTGAGACGGGATAAATCTCGTCTTTACGGGTTAAAGTGTTCTGAGTTGTTGGGAGTTTTCTTTAAAAAGATGCATTTATTAGTTTTTCTATTTGGAGTTGGGCGTCTTCTAGTTGGTTTTTCAGAAGGGTGGCTTGTTTGTCTTTTTCTTTGAATTGTTTGATTATGTTTGCATGGGTTTCTCTTGATTCCATGATTTTTTCTTGGAGTTGTTTTGTTTCTTTTTGAAGTGATCTGATTATGTTACTTGGATTGTGTACGCAGTTGATTGCGTGGTTTTCTATGATTATTCTCTGTGTGTCTGCTTTTCCGCAGAATTCGCAATGCCAGTATTTTCTTGCTAGTTTCATTTTTTTCCTTTCAGGAAGGGCGGCACTCACTGCGTGAGGGCATGATAAGTTGGCGCCCGTACGTTAGTCGAGGCCGAAGAGGTGAACGTCTTGTTGTTGTTCGTAGGCTTCGGGCTCGGTTGGGTTTGTTGTTGTTTGTTGTTTTATTTTGTCAAGGGGGCTGATGTTTGGGTCGGTGGCGTTTTTGAATGTTGTGTATTGATCTTGGAAGTGTAGGTAGATTTCGCCGGTGGGGCCGTTGCGTTGTTTTGCAATTTCCAGGATTGCGAGGTTTGGGGTGCTTTGGTATTTTGTTTCTCCGTTTTTTTCGGGGCGGCGTAGGAGTGCGACGAGGTCGGCGTCTTGTTCGATTGCGCCGGAGTCGCGGAGGTCTGAGAGGCGGGGTATTCCGTTGTTGTGTGTTTCGGTGGCTCTTGAGAGCTGAGACAAGGCTATAACTGGTATTTTGAGTTCTTTGGCCATTGCTTTGAGTTGGCCTGATATTGCCATTGTTTCGAGCTGGCGGCCTTGTTTGCTGAATTCTCGGCAGCTGAGGAGTTGGAGGTAGTCGATGATTATTAGTTGTATGTTGTATTTTTGTTTGAAGCGCCGGGCGCGACTGCGGACTTGGGCTATGTCGAGGCCTGCTTGGTCGTCGATGTGTAGTTTTGCGTTTTGTAGGTCTTGGTATGTTTGTTTGAGGCGTTGTTGTTGTTCCTGGCTGATGTGGTGGCCTTGGGCGATTTGGTGTGAGTTGATTTGAGAGCTTCCACAAATTATGCGCATTGCGAGGGCTTCGTCGCTCATTTCTGAGGAGAAGACTGCGACGTGGTGTGATGTGTGTTCGCTGGTGTTGCCTTGGGCGATGTTTTGGGCTATGTTCATGGCTAGGGATGTTTTGCCTTGGGAGGGGCGGGCGGCGATGATGATTAGTTCTGATTTTTTGAGGCCGAGTATTTTGTTGTCAATGTTGGTGATGCCGGTTGTTAGGCCTGCGGCTCCTTTTTCTCCTGCTGCGAGGCGGTTTATCTTGTCCATTGTGTCGCGGAGGATGTCTTTCCAGTTTTTGTTGGTTGTCTGAATTTGGTTTGTTAGCTGCATAACGCTTTCTTCGGCTTGTGCGATGATGGTTTCGGCTGGGTCGGTGGATGTGTATGCTGCTTGTTCGGTTGCGCGACTGTTGGCGATGATTTTACGGCGTTGGTATTTTTCGCGAAGGATGCTGATGTAGTATTCGAGATGTGCAGTGGTTGGTGTGGAGTTGATTAGTTGTTCTAGTGTTATTGGTCCGCCTATGAATTCTAGGGAGGAGGAGCTAGGCGGCGGCAAGAATGCCGCCAGTATGGTGGAGACTGGATGGCTTGCCATATATTCTGAAAGGGTGACGAGGTCGATGGCTTTTTGTTCTGAGTGCATTTTTAACATGCATTCATATATGGTTTTGTGTATGGGTAGATAGAATGCGTCTTCGTCGAGTTTGCTCTGTGTGCATAGATCTATTGAGTGGGCGTGGTCGAGCAGTATTGATCCGAGCACTGATGCTTCTGCTTCAGCGCTGTGTGGGGGGAGTCGGAGGTCTTGGGGTTGTTCTGTTTCGTAGTCCATTGTTAATCCTTAAAATTAAATTGTTGTTGTAGCTGATGTTGCTCTAGGCGGTGCTTTCCTGCTTGAAAGTAGTCCTTGTCTAGCTCCCAAGCATCGAGGTCGAATCCCATATCATGGCAGGCGATGCCGATTGATAAACCACCGAAGTGCGTGTCAACAATACTCCACCCTTTTTCTGCATAGGTTTGTAATATCCATTTATAGAGTGGTATTGGCTTCTGTGTTGGGTGGATTCGGTTTGGATTCAGCGGGGACTTGTCAAACTTTTTACATGTTGTTTTAAACGAAGTCCAAGCTAATTCAAACTGTGCAAAAGTAACGTCTTCGCTAAATCCTTTATCCCACATTATCCAACATGGACTGTTAAACGGAATTTTGCTTATAAAGTGATTTGCGCCCCATACTATTTGATTCTTGCTTATTCTTAACAATTCATTAAAATATTCGATGGGTGGGGAACACTTATCGCCTCCAACAAACTTGTGATAATCGCTTTTCTTATCCCCTTTTCTACGACCCATTGAAACATTTACATTAATCCCATAAGGCGGATCAACAATCGCCAAATCATACTGATTATCTTCCATCAGTCTCATTGCTTCAAGGCAGTCTGCGTTGTAAAGGTTAATCATTATTCTGTTGTCCTGTCTTCTAGCCATTGTTTTGCTTGTTTGATGAGTGGGAAGGTTTTGACCATTGTTTTGCCTGTGCGGTTGTCGAAGGCGGTGAATGTTTTGTCTGCGGCTTTGTAGAATATTCCACATACAAGTGGGTATGCTTTTTGGTTGTCGTCGAGTAGTGCTTCGAGTGCGAGGCGGGCGGTTTTGCCGTTTAGGCCGTTGAAAACTGTGCTGTTTTCCCAGTATATTTTTTCCATGTCTTCGAAGAGGTAGCGTACGATTGCTTCGGGGTTTTCGTCGTAAACGTAGGTTTTTGCGACTTTTTTGGCGTCTACGAGTTTTTCGAGTTGTTGATGGTGCATCTGAAATTCTTGTTTCATGACTGATGCTGACACCCAGGTGCCGCGTTTTGTTTTTTCGCGCTGGTAGTTTTCTATTTTTTGGTCCATTTCGTTTATTTTGTGGGAGATTGTGCTTAATGTGGCTAATATTTTTTCGTCTGTTGTCATTTTGTTCCTTTTTACGGGGGCGGCAAGAATGCCGCCCTTACTGGTTGTGATGATGTGATGTTGGTAGTTGTGACATGTAGTCTTTCCATTCTGTTGTTTCGAAGTCGATGGCGTG
>Ga0307928_10003918_pt1 | contig 11335 bp, 18 predicted proteins | sample AceLakmetagen232_FD_201815 | JGI IMG/M metagenome (GOLD analysis project Ga0307928, IMG submission 201815) | Saline water microbial communities from Ace Lake, Antarctica - #232 | ecosystem: Environmental > Aquatic > Non-marine Saline and Alkaline > Saline | place: Antarctica: Ace Lake...
CGTCGGCACATTTAAACATAACTGGTAATTCTGTCTCTACCATTAATGTTGTTTCGTTTGCCATATTCTACGTCTAATAATAATCTTTATAAATCTTTTGTTTTATTAATAGAAAAATAAAATGTAGCGGGTACATGTACCCGCGTAATGATAATGTACGAAGTGCCTACTTTTTCTCTTCTTCAGCAATTTGCTCTTCACAAAGTTTCAACATCATTTCTCTAATTAAGATTTCGGCTTTGTTAGCCATTATTATCTTTTCGCTTTCTTCTTTAATTTGTGTCCATAGGGCTTCTTCTTTAGTTCCTATTTTCACTCCTAAGTTTTCTTTTTTTTCCATCTTAAATTTTTCCACTTTGAATCCTTTTTGCGTAGTCAGCAGGATCTTCTTCTTTCTTTTCTAACTCTATTCCTGCACTTGCTTGTCCTGAAACTCTTTCTCGTTCCTCCATTTCCATATGCCTTTTCAATAAAGCTTCTCTCTCGTCGAGGGTTTTCTTCATTGCTTCATTTCCTTGTTTCATTGTATCGAGCTTGGATATACCTTTCTTGGTGGGTGTCCCGTTTCCAGAATTTTCTTCTGTTGGAGTTGCTGTTTCGGTCTTTGCTGCTTCTGCTGTTTTCCCTTCAGCTTCTTCTTTTTTCTCTTCATCTTCTTCTGTCATTTCATTATACCCCCTTTCAGTTGGGAGTTATTCGGGCAATATTGAACTGCCAATTTAATCCCGTTTAATGCTTCGGTGTTTTTCTTGATTGTTCCGTTATTAATGAACATAAAATATAAGCACATTGCTATTGGAAACCCTAAATCTTTTATTAAGTATATGTAATCTTTCATCATCGTCTTATAGAAATATAGAAAAGCCACTTTCTAATTTTGAATTTAATTTTGAATCTTGTTTTCACTTTTTGCCTTCCATTTCTACGATTGTGTCGTTTGGCTCACTTGCTTCTTTTCCGCCATCTTTCTTTTCGTCCTTAACTAATTCAGCTTCTATTGGAGTTGGGTATTCTAATTTAATATCTATTCCTAGCTGTGCCTTGAAATTCTCCATCCAAAATAATTGATCATCTCTTACCGATTGCTCAAAGCCTAGAATCAAAATCTTTGCCGAAGCTTCCACCGTTTGCTTTGCCGATCCAATCACAACGTCAGGCGTGTTTGTAGCTTGGTAAAAATAATCTGTTAAATCTCTAATGTAAGGGAGTGGGTCTAGTGTTGAAAATTGTGGCATGCCGACTCTTTCGACTTCTACCGCATCCATTGGTATAAACATATTTTCTTTATTTTTATCCCTGTTGTTTTCTTTTGTTACGAATGCTGCGATCTTATCCGGGTCATCTGTGTTTAATTTGAATACGTTGAATGGTTGAACGTATCTATGAAAGACTGTTTTAATATCTGCCAATGCTTCATTTCTTGCTAAGATTATATTTTCTATTGCTGTAATTATTGAAGTTCCGTGTATCTCGTCGGCAAATCTATTTTTTGCTAAGTGAAACATATCCTCTGGTTTAATAACTTTATTTGGCATTCCTTCTACTCCTTGGTTTTGTTCGTAATGAATTATCTGACCTGTTTTATTTACAACGATTCCTATGCTTCCCGGATTTAATGGCTTTAGATTAGTTGGTTTTGCTGGGTTGATAAATCCAAACCATGTGAAAAGTTTTTTGAAAACTCCTTGTTTCTCTCTTATGATTTCTGCGAACGCATCGCCCCCAACGTAATAAGTTCTAGTCATGTTTTGAATTATTTGATTGATTGTGTCTTTCCCCCATCCTCTCCATTTGTCTATGATCTCTTTATCTTCCCCCGTCGCTATAATTCCTTTTCCAGTTACGTATTTGCTTTTAGTGTCGATTGTGCTTTTTAATTCTGGTATAGCTTTGTAGTAGCCTTGATATTGATCAAACTTAGTATTCCACCAGGGGGCTTGTGTTGCTCCATCTGTTGATTGAGCAGCTACTGAGAAGTTTTCTTCTGTGCCTTTCATATCCCCTGCGGTGCTGTTTCCTATATTCATTGCTACCATTTTATTTAGTATACCCCACTAGTGTTATTTGATAAGTTCCCGTTGCTGCGTCAATTTTCGCGGAGATTCTATCTGTTGCTGAAAATAAAACGGGCTCATTAAAGCCATGGTTTGAAGCTCCATTAGATAATATTTGTGTATAGAATAAATCTACTTCTGAACCTGCTCCACCTTTTGCCAATCTTGCTATCGAGGTTGTTCCTCCTCCAGTAAACCACCATTCAGTTAAATAAAATGTCGTTCCTCCCGGGACCGTATAAACCGTTTCGTAGTTTGTGTTTGCTCCATGAGTTAAAGTTTGGACTGAACTTGCAACGTCTGTTCCTGCAATGTGTGCATCAATCTGCGCATGTGAGTTCGTCCCAATATTTGTTATATTTGTGTGGTCTATTGTCGCTTCTATATAGTGTTTAGTTGCATCTGCTATGTGTGTGTCGACTTGCACGTGAGAGTTTGTTCCAATGTTACTAAATGCTGTGTGGTCTGTTGTATCTGTATTTGTGTCTGTATAATTATCTGCGTGGATTGTCCCCACCGACGCCGTCCAATCTAAATGCTCATCCACTAATCCCCTATGCGTTGTGTTCAATGCTATTGCCGCAACATTTGTTGATATATCACTTGTGTTTGTGGCAACGTCTGCGTGGTCGCTTCCATCTCCGTTTATGTGAGTATCAATTTGTGCGTGGCTTTTCGTCCCGATGCTTGTTAAATCTCCATGTGCAATCGTTCCCCCTCCTGCAACATTTGAATGATTATGATTTGCTGCTGTGAAATCTCCTATTGTTGGGTTTCCAATTATTCCTGCTGTTTCTCTTACATCACGCTGTTTTAAATCCGGGACCTGCCCCGGTTTAGTTGGAACTTCTAAAACCATTTATACACCCTGAAAGTCCTGCACTGAGGAATCATTTAATAATTCTTGAATATCTAATGCTCTCTGCCAGTGAATTTTGGCCATGTTCTCTGCTTCAATTCCATCGGTATATCCTGAAGGATCATAGAATATCGCGCTAACTGCTGCCATTCTTCCCAGGTATTCTGTAAAAATAGATTTATAGTTTGCTGTTAAACTTGCCCAGTTTGTCACAAAATCATATTTTATTAAAGTTGCCAAATATGACTCACCTGTTGAAACAAAAAAATCGCTTGCGTCTGCCGTTACTCCTGCGCTTACATTTGCTCCATAATAGAAATCTAACTCTGCTTCTGTTATTGTTGTTCGTGTATATGCCATGGTTTTTTTAGTAAATGTAAATATTTAAACTTTTGTCTTTCATGCAATGGGCTAATCTTTTCAATGCTTCCCAAATATGATTATAATTTCCATAAACTTTTAAGACTCCGTCGCTTTCGTCACATTGCATACTTCTTAAACTCTGTCTTATTCTTGGATCATCGAATAGTTGAATTTTTCCTTGTTCCATCAATACCTTTAAAAAAATCGACATCTCTACTCCTAGAAGTGGGACTTTTCTATTATTATCTTTGCTACCTTCTTTGTCAATTTCTCTTCTTGCGTTATTCAATCCAACGATTTTATTTTTTGTTTGTTGATCTTCAAAAAGGATATCATAAATTCCAACTCCTAGTCCTCCATCATCTGTGTACATCTTTTGGTGATTTATTATTTTATCTTTATCAATCATTAATCTTGCTGTGTCCGTGATTCTTTGAGGTTGTGGAATTGTCAAATCAAATTGTCTGATTCTTTTTCTATTTATTCGATCCCCAGAAATTAAGATTATTTCATCTCCTCCCATTCTTGCTAAGTCTGATCCCTGAAACTTATCTCCTACTGGTTGATACGTCTTTTTTTCTGGGTATGGTATTGTTAGAATTTCATCAATTAAATCATCTTCAATAAATCTTCTAATTCCTCCGACGAAAAGTCCTAAGTATTCTTGTTGGAATTGGAGTTTTGTCATCCTCTCTTCTTCATCTTTTAGAAAAAGCAACATGTTCGTTTTTTGTGGCTCTGCTCTTTTCTCTGCAACTTCTTTTGTCGATATATGAAAGCTTTGAAACTTTTTATCCTCAAAACACCTATGGAAGTAATTATTTATTCCGAATGGTGTGCTTAAGAGGTTAATTGTCCCTCCTGTTGTTGCTAACATGGGTGTTACAGCCGCCCAGACTTCTTCTGGGATGAATGCGGCCTCATCTGCGTACAATTCATCAATAGTATAGCCTCTTATCCCATAGCCCGAGTCTCCCGTAGGAAGTGATCTTATAATTGACCCATTCTTTAATTTTAATTCATGTTTAAGTGGTTTGTCTTTTCCTGTTCGGATTTCTCCTCTATGGTTAAGGTGGATCCATGATAAGACCTTTTCAAATAATAAAAGGCTTTGTCTGTCGGTTGATGCAATAATCATTATGCTTTTCTTGCTTTCTAGGGCTGACTTCCCGGCTTTCTCGGATATGATTGTAGACTTTCCGACTTGTCGGCCTGCGCAGATGCACATATTGCCTTTCAGGCTCAAGACCTTCTCTTGCCATTCGTCTAATTTGATTTCCATATACTTGTTGGTTTATTTCCATATTTAAAAATTTTGTGTGGAGTTCTGAAATTGAATTGAAATAAATATTTCAAGACTCGCTTATTTATGTTCTTTATTATGGCAATCAACACATAATACCTCTAGTTTGTCTGGATCACATAATAACTTATCTGTTATTAAATCTATTATCTCTTGCCAACAATTAATTCCTTCCTTATGATGAACATTGAGTTTAACTTCTCTACCTTTGGCTTGTGATTGTTTAATGCCACATCTATTACAACAATAAGAAGTTTTCTTTAATGCTTCACTTCTTTCATTAGAACTGACGAACATTTGTCTTAATATCCCCTTTATTCTTGCCCTAGGAGTTCTCATTGTGCTTCATCCTCTACTTTTCGATCATTTTTCTCCATATCTCCTTGCCTAGTGAATGTTTTAACCTTATTAATCTCTTTAATCTCTTCTTTAGGGGCCCCAACTGATTTAATAAATGCTTTCATCTCTAAATTAATTGCTTCTTCTTCTTCTTTAAGTAGAATTTGTTGTGTATTTACTTGTTTTGCTCTTTGAATTAGTCTTTGCTTCTTAAAATTGGGAGTTTCATGGAAGTGATTAATCAATAAATCATTAATTAGTCCCGAAACATTTGATTCTTCTTTTAATAAATCAATTAATTCTTCATCAATACAAATCATTTTGTTTTGTTTTACCATCAGATTTCTAGTTTAACCAAGTATTTAAATCTTTGTATATATATATATAAATATTTATTTAAGTAAGTAAGTAAGTAAGTAATAGAAAGAATGTCCTATATTCTTTAATACATACATTTATACATATCTTTATATACCCCTCCATCTTTACTATTGCAATTAAATGGAGGACACACAAATGAAAGTAACAACATCAATGACTTTAGATTTAGATATTGCTCAACGTTTAGATAAAGAAGAAAATAAATCAGCTTTATTATCTAAGTTATTAAAACAACATTATCTTTTAGATCAATTAGAAGATAAGATGAATGATTCAGAATAACCCCCATTTTAACTATTTGGGGGGGTGGTGGTGGTTTGGGGGGTGGGGCTTAAGCGAGCGCGCGTAGCAAGTCGAGTCTAAGCTTGTGGATATTGAGTAAAAGTTCCATAGGAAATAGGGGGGTGTCTCAGCATATCAGTTTCCAGTGGAGAATAGTTATTCGGTGAGCCGAATGCTATGCAAGGCTCTCCAACCTAACTAATAGGGGGGGGTGGGAGCTTAAGTAGTTAGCCCGTTTCAGCTAGTGGGCTAGATAGTTATGCTCTCAAGGGGCTAGGCTAGCTCAAGGCGAGCTAGATAAGAAAAGGCTAGCTTTAGCTAGCTATTAGCTTATTCCTGCATGAGAAGGTAGGCTGTTGATGAGCGAGCTTGCGAGCGAGTTATATAGAAATCTTCGGATTTCTAAAGCAACCTAACTTATTAAAGCTGTTGGTTCTATGGCTAGATGCGAGAGCAGGAGCGATCACCCCCGCACTCAAACTAATTGCGCAACAATGCTTTCTTTTCTTTCCTTCTCTTTTGAGCCAGCTTATCTCTACAACTGCCACGACTACAATAGCCTGTTTTGTTGTTTGATCTATTCAATGGCCTTTTGCAATTTATACATTTTCTACACATGAGTATGATTTATGATTTTGCTTTATGTAGTCCAGCGTTGTAGCCAACTCTAAAAGCCATAGTCTCTAGTCTTGTTGGCTTTCTGTCGTTAAGTTGTTTAAACTTATCTTTCCACTGTTCTATGTATTGTTTCTTTTCCATGAGTATGAAAAGGGAGATGCTACGTAGACTTACTCTCCCAATTTGGACTTAGGTCTAACGCGATTGGTTTCCCATAGTTAGTGACCTTATCCAATGCCCCAGGCAGGATTCGAACCTGCAGTAGCCAGCCATACATCTTCCAATCTTGGCGTATGACCCAACTGGGGCTTATAACCCTCCAAACATGAGGGCAAAATAATAATAAAGTATAACGACTATTAACTGATTTAACTAAATGCTGATTCTGCTTGTTTAACTAATTCGATTGCTTTAGCCATGATTGCCTTTTCGTCTAAATCTCCTTTAACTTCTGCTCTTGTTAATGCTTCATGCATTCCTAAAAAGATATCCTTAGAATAGCTTGTGTACATAGTAGCTGTTGTGTTTTTAGTCTTAACTGCAACTGGTAAACTTGTTTTTACTGCTGGGCTTTTATTTATGCTTTCTCCATATAAATTCTGTATTGAATATTGTGGCTTTCCATTGTATTCACTTTCTCGGACTTCTACTTCAGCACTACTGCCCGCTGGCAATAATTTAAGTTGTTTGTTCACATCACTTTCAAAACACGACATCCAACCTAAATTAGTCGAATACCTTGTATAGTCTTGTCCATTCTTAGAGGTTTTATCCTCATGACTATCGATAGTTATTTTCATTGTTTTATTTGTCATTTTCGCTCTTACCTCCCTTGTAATTCTTTTTTCTAATCTTCGCTAGGCGTAGTATAAAGTCTTCCCAACTAGAGCACTTCCCTAATATTTGGTTTGACTCTTTCATGTTTGTTAATTTTTTGAAGTCTTTATCTTCAAAAGTTATTCTTACTTGTCTCATTTTTTCACTCCTATTTTAAAACGCTTATCCCATTCTTCTTTAGTTACTTCTTTATTAAATATCCAATACTTAGATTTATCTTTCTTGTTTAGCTTTAGATTAATACACATAAATCCATTAACAAAATTTTTACAGAAGTTACAGAAGTTACAGGAGTCACAGGAGTCACAGAAGTTACAGAATTTACAGGAGTTACAGGAGTAACAGAATTTACAGGAGTAATTCATATTAATTCCTCCACTATTATAGGTTCGCAATGTTCCCCACAACTAGAACATACATCACTATCATCGCCAACAAAAGCTGTGCAACAATTAGAATATTTTGTTTTGTTTTCCATATAATACACACGCACACACACTATATAAATGTATCGTTTATGTCGCTGCACCTAATCTGTCAGAAGTATAATTTACTATTGCACCCTCGACGACAAATTCTCCAGTTATTTCGCTTGCTGTTGCATCCACTCTTCTTATCCTTATTCCAACAGATTTGCCCGCTGTTAATCCTGCTGCCGAAGCGTCTAGGGTAAAACAAACTATGTAAGATGTATATTGTGCATCTGTGCCAGTTGTTGTTTCTGTTGTATAGTCTACCGTCGTTGCTGGGACTACTTCATTTGTTATTGGGTCGTAAGTGTTTACGCTACATTGTAATTTAAATTTTTTATCTGTGTTTGCTGTGTCAATCCAACCTGCTACACAAAAAACGGGGTCACTCACTCCATCCCAATCTGTTGGAATACATGAACAGGTATACAATTCTTCATCATCTGCACTATATATTGGTAAGCTCCAACCAAAGAATATCCCACGATTCACTAAGGTCGGTTTTCCTTGTCCTGTAATTCTTGAATAATTGAAAAGAAAAGTTTTGCTTCTTGTAACTTTGGCTGTTCCATGTAAATTAATTTCTCCATCACTTTTAAACTCTGCATAGTTTGTGGTTCCACCATCTCCGAGGTTTGTTGTTCCTTTAATTGCAACTTCTGCCGTATCTATTTTAAATATTTCTGTTGCGCTTTCAGCTTGATATATTTTAAATGTGTTTCCGTCGTCGAAATCGTTTTCTATTCTCCATTTTAAATCTTCATTGTTTTTTAAATAAATTCTTGTGTCTCCATTAACTCCTGCTCCACCTGCGTCCATTATTATCGTTGCATTGTCGTTGTCACTTTCTATTTTTATAATACTTTCTTCTGTTAATTCATAAATATGTAGTTGATTATCTGGGCTATCTGTTCCCATTCCAACTTTTCCGTCTGTTTTTAAATAAAGTTGTCCTGAGTTTCCATGTGTATAAATATTGATTGGTCTGTTTGTTCCTGTTCCTGCTGTGACCGTTTTAATAGTATATTGTGAGTTAGTAGAGTCCCACCCAAAAGCCATTAATTCTACGTTGTCAAAAACATCAAAATCTAAAACTCCTCCAATAACAAAATCTATGTCGTCGGTGCCATCTCCATCAATAGCCCCTAATCCCATAATAACATTTGATCCTTGTGTTTGTTTTACGATAGCCAAAGCGTCGCTTCTCACAGAGATGTCGAAAGGATCTATTTTTAATTTCTTTGTGTTTGTTATTGTTGATATACCCGATTTGTTTGGTAAAAACATCTCAGAAGCTATTGGGTTTTTTGGTTCAAACTTTTGTGTCTTTTGATTTCTTATAATAGAATTAGCTGAAGGTGGTCGTGGCATTATAATAACACCCGATTTCTCTGTAAGACTTTTGTTGAGGTTTCTGGTGTCATGTTTGTTTTGTTTCCTGTTTGCGTTGTTGTCCCTGCAATCAAACCTTCTTCGATAGGCCAATTTGTTCTTAATTCTTTTTCTCCTTTAGTGTTTGCCATAGAAATCTTATAAGTTTAAACTTAATAAATCTTACGCTGCTTTAACAACCATGCCGTAACCCATGCCACCGCTTGCTGTTATGTTAATTTTGTCTGCTACTACTGGAATGCCCGTCGCAAATCCCATCTTTGAACTGAATGGAGAATAACCATTTATTATTATTGTTCCTGCTCCTACGTTTGTTCCGTTATATCCTCCTGTAAAATCTACTAATCCAAATTTCCAATCCCATTCTGCTATTTTTCCGTCAACGTCTCTTCCTTGGAAGTCTTGTTTTATTTGAGCATCTGTTAAAGCTGTGTCCCAATATACTACGGGGCCTATTGCTCCTGTAAATTCTTGAGTTACCGTGTCATTTCCTACTTTGTTTGCCGCTCCAATTCTTCCTGAGTCAATTCCCCCTGTTGTTCCAAACCATGCTGCCAAATTAGTCGCCGTAGAGTTAGTTTGAGCTACTCTTTCACCATTTACGTACAATATTGGCACTCCGCCTTGAACTATCGCCACGTGGATCCATGAATGAAGTTGGTCTAATATTGGATCGTCAGAAGTTACTACAAATTGAACGGTTGTGTTGTCTGTGCAACGTGCTACTAATTTTCCACTTTCAATATTTAACTCAATAAATTCAACTACGTTTTTATCTCCGCATCCTATAATTGTATAATCATCTAATCCTGCAAGATTAACCCATGCTGAAAATGTCCCCTTTGTATCTCCTGCCAATACTTGAGCCGCTGCAAAATCATCTACTTGAATATAGTCGTCTGAATCTCCTCCTAAGCATCTAATGGCATTTTTTCTTGGGCTTAAGCTTCCTGAAACATTATAAATATCCGTAGTTGCCATTATGCTGCCACGGTTCCTGTGTTATTAATAACACCTTTAGCGATTAGGTCTCTTATTAAAGTTGCAAGAACATCGCTAGTCACTCCTAGAGTTACGGTGTTTGCGTCAAAAGTATAATCTTCTGTAAAATTAGTTATCTCGAATTTAGTTTGACGTAAACTCTTTTCGTTGTCTGTCATTATTTCTTCTCCTTTGCCTTGACTTCTTTAACTTCTTTTTTAACTTCTTCTTTAATTTCTAGTTCTGGGTTTCTCAATAATAAGGCATCTGCGTTCTCTTTTGCTCTTGCTCTAATTGTTTGTGTTTTAGTCATGCCAGAATTTAAATGTGGTAAAGCATTATAATTATTTTCAATGTCTCTAAAATTCTTGTATGCTCTCTCTCTATTTTCCTTTGTCATCGGACTATCCTATTGTGTCGGATATAACGTGCACAGCGTTTGGATCATGCAAGATGCACTCTCCTTCTTCTGCTATCCTTATTTTAGTTCCTATAAGTGGCTCTACAATTTTCACAGCTGTTAAACCTAAAAAGGATTTCCATGTTGCTGCTCGGTTTGGTACCCATTGAATTACATAATCAGTAGTGAATATTTCATCTACTAAAACATTACATCCTAAGATTTCCATAACTACACCAGTTCTTATTTTCTCACTTGAGAAGCTTGGAATACTTGAGCCTTTAACATCAATTAAATAAGACATTAAGAATTTATGTTCGATTGAGTTCATTCCTAACATTGAACCCTCTGGGTTATATCCTTGTGCCCTCATTTTTTGTTTTCCGTTAAGTATATCTAAAACTGGGTTTGCTGTTCCTGTTTGGTCCCATCCATCTGTTGACGCTGTTGTCTGAACTGTTATTGCTCCATTTGTTAATGGTACTGTCGGAGTTGCTGCTGCTGCATTTGTTAATATTTGATAAATTCTCAAACCTATTTTTCTTTGAACTGCGATTGTTAAGTCTCGAACATTTGTGCTTAATATATCTACATCATTATCTTTTATATCTTCCATTGAAATCATTGGCGATTCTACCATAAATTTCTTAACATAAGAAGTGTTTCTTGTCCAACTTTGTTCTGCCACGAATGGTCTTGCGTTGCTTGCTGTGTTAGTCATTACCGAAACTGCTGTGTCATCAGTTGTAGATGTGTCTAAGAATCCTGATGTTTTTTGATACCATCTTATTTCTCGAGCTTTTGTAGAAGCATTTGAAATGTATTGCTTTAAAACATTTGGGAATAGTTCACCGAAGCCTTTTGCTAATTTATCAATATCAATTCCACGAATATCTGCTTGTCCGCTTGCATCTGCCATTATGCGATCGCTCCGCTTCCGCCTGGATTAAGCCTAAATAAGAAAGTTTGATTAACTCCTGATGGAGCTTCTAAAGCATATCCTAATTGTGCTGCTCCAGTTTTTCCAGTTGTAGTTTTTAATAAATTTGGCGTTCC
>Ga0307928_10003919_pt1 | contig 11334 bp, 12 predicted proteins | sample AceLakmetagen232_FD_201815 | JGI IMG/M metagenome (GOLD analysis project Ga0307928, IMG submission 201815) | Saline water microbial communities from Ace Lake, Antarctica - #232 | ecosystem: Environmental > Aquatic > Non-marine Saline and Alkaline > Saline | place: Antarctica: Ace Lake...
CTTATTCCAGGCAGAAGTAACTTCAGCTAATATTGGAGCAACTGCTTGCACTGATCCCGAGGCTGGAGTGGATCCCGCCTGCGAGAGCAATGATTTCATAGGAGATCCTGGAGAACTTGGTACCGATGGATGGATTCCTGCTTTAGATTTTAGTGGTATGGCACCGACTCCTCTTTCGAATTTGCCGGTTGATCCTACAAATAGCGCTACTTATCACTATGGGTATGCGGTAGATGCTGACGATAATTTTGAACTTACGGCTACGTTAGAAAGCGCTTATTACGGGACAGGAGGGACAGTTGATGTTGCTGCGAAAGATGGAGGAGATGACACCACGGTTTACGAAGTAGGAACAAAGTTAACAATCATTTCTCCTGGTGCTTAAGAAATTAACTTATGATTACAGGTTATTACCGTTGTTAAAACCGTGTTCGATATTGCCCTTTATGAAAGCACTTTGGCGGGGATAGGAAGCTTATTCCTTTGGTTTATTTATTTCAAGAGAAAGGATTGGTTGAAAATGATTATCATTGGAGGAATCTTTTTCTTTGCTGGAGTGCTTTTATTGGATTCGGTTGTTTCTGTTGTTTTAACTTATTTCTCTTGGCAGACAAATCCGGTAAGCAAATTTTTACTCCCGCCTTATCAGTCGGCTTATTTCGCTCGCTATTGTTTTTTTCATTATATAGCCAGTAACTTAACTACTATTGGAGGAATTCTTTTGTTGGGATTAGGTAGCTGGATATTGTTCAAGAAAGAGTGGATTGCAAAAACGGTTGTTTATCTAACCATTCTTAGCGGTTTGATGGTTGGCTGGACTAATTTTATCTTATTGATAGGGATTATCTTGGGTCTGGTCTTAATACAAAAGTTGATTTTTCCGTTGAAGGGAAAGGAGGCATTGACAATTTGTCTATTAATTGCCCTAACTATTGTTAGTTGGTGGCAGTTTTGGAAGATTTTAGTAACGGTCAAAATATTTTAATGTCCTTATGCATCTTAGTACAGAAAAATTAAGAGAAACTTTATTTCAAGAGGGGATAGTTGGTAAAGTTGAATATCGTAAGGCGGAAAATAAAGCCAAGCGAGGAAGGCAAGATTTAATTGAAGTTTTGTTAAGCGAAGGAAACGTTTCCGAGAAATATTTAACAGAAATTCTGGCACGGATTTTTGTTATCCCGGTTGTTGATTTAACAAAAGCGAAAATAAAAACTGAAGCCTTGGGAATGATTAGCAAGAATTACGCTCAGAAAAATTCTCTTATTGTTTTCGATTTTAATTCAGAAAAACGGATTGCTAAAGTAGCGATGGAAGACCCCGGTGATTTAGCAGTAATTAATTTTTTAAAAACTAAACTTGATTGTCAAATTGAGCAGTACGTAACTTCTGCCAAGGGGATAAAATATGTTCTTTCAAAGTATCAAAACAAACTTGGGGAAAAATTCCGCGAACTAATTGCAAAAAACGTGGAGAAAGCTCGTAATCTTTCGGGAGAAATAGATCCGGTGAAAGTAGCCAAAGAAATTTCCGTAGTTTCTATTCTTGATGCCGTCGTTGAGCATGCTTTAACTTTGCGAGCTTCGGATATTCACATTGAGCCAAGACGTAATTTTTTAATAATTCGTTATCGCGTTGACGGAATTATGCAAGACATTATGCGCTTGCCGAAGGTTATCCATTCTTTTTTGGTTGCGCGGGTAAAAGTTTTAACTAATCTTGCTATTGACGAACATCGTCGTCCTCAAGATGGACGCTTTTCCTTTCATTCTGGTTCTGGAACGACGGATATTCGAGTATCTGTCATCCCTCTCTTGGAAGGAGAAAAAGTAGCCATGCGGCTTCTTTCGACAAGCGCTAATCTTCTAACCCTAACTGATTTAGGATTGAATCAAAAAGACAAAAAAAACATTCAGGACTATAGTAAAACTAGTTACGGAATGATCCTTGCTGTTGGTCCAACTGGTTGCGGGAAAACAACTACCTTGTATACAATTCTTCGCCGCTTGAACAAACCAAATGTTAATATTATAACCATTGAAGATCCGATAGAATATTCTATTCCCGGAATCAATCAAATTCAGGTTAATAAAGAAACGGGGGTTTCTTTTGCCTCCGGTTTGCGTTCGATTGTTCGACAAGATCCAGATATAATCTTGGTGGGAGAAATTAGAGATGCTGAAACAGCAGAAATTGCTGTCCATGCAGCAATGACTGGCCATCTAGTTCTATCGACTCTGCATACTACGGATGCGGCAGGTGCTATTCCTCGCTTAATTGATTTGGGAATAGAGCCATTTTTAATTGCTTCTACTCTTAATTTAATTGTTGCCGAACGATTAGTTCGAAGAATATGCTTGGATTGCATTGAGAGTTATTCGCTTTCTTTAGCTGATCAAGATTTAATTAAAGATCAATTAGAGGCGGACGGAGTTAAGGCAGAAATTCCCAAGAGATTGTATAAGGGGCAAGGTTGTAAGTTATGCAACTATACTGGATACAAACAAAGAGTGGGAATATTTGAATGTTTGTCGATCAATAAAGGGCAAAAAGCTTTAGTTCTTAATCGAGCAGCTAGCTTTGCCATCAAGCAAGAAGCAGTCAAGCAGGGGATGACGACAATGTTTGAGGACGGCCTAGCAAAAATGAAAGCCGGAATTACTACCCTCGAAGAAGTTATGCGAACAATTAAAAAGTAATCTATGCCAATTTTTGTTTACAAGGCTGTTGACGCCCGGAAGAGGATGAAAACTGGGGAAATTATCGCTACTCAGCGAAAAGACGTAATGAATACTCTTTTGGAAAGAGATTTAACGCCTATAGAAATTTACTTAAAAAAAGGAACCAAGAAAAAGAAGTTTTTTTCAATTAACTTATCTTCTAAAATAACTAAATTAGACAAAAGTCGGATTTGTCGCTACCTACTTCTGTTTGTCAACTCTGGCACGAGTTTGAATCGAGCTTTGGGCATTATGGGACGCGATGAGAAAAATTCTCGGCTTAAAAATTTATTCGGAGAGGTAAAAGCTAAGCTAGAAAGGGGAGAAAGTTTTCATCAGGCTCTGACTGGTTATCGAAAAGTTTTTTCACCAGTCTTTATAAGTTTAATCGAGAGCGGAGAAACTTCCGGGAATTTAGGGCCAATTTTAAAAAGACTAGCAGACGATTTCCAAAATGATTATCGCTTAAAAAAGAAGGTTATAGCTGCCTCTACCTATCCGTTGATCCTTTTAGTGGGGGCGGTCGTTATCGTAATAGGATTAATGGTTTTTATTATGCCCAAACTGTTGAATAATTTTGCTCAGTTCAATGTTGATCTTCCTATTTATACGCGCATATTAATGGATGTTTCCAATTTTTCAAGACGTTACTTTTTCCTAATTTTATCAAGCCTAAGTGTCTTAACATTTTTTTCGTTTCTTTTTGGGCGAACAAAAAAGGGAAAAATCTTTTTCGGAAAAATTTTAAAGCGTATTCCAGTTTTTGGAAAACTTTATCATCAATTGATATTAACGCGGTTCTGTCAAATATTAGCAATGCTTTTAGGGTCAGGGCTTCCTTTAGTTAAGAGCTTAAAGATGACTTCGGGAGTAATAGGAAGCGCAGTTTATCAGAAAGATCTTTCTGATGTCCAGAAAATGACCGCTCAGGGCATTCCTCTATCAACTGCTTTGCAAAAATATCCTAATAACTTTCCTTATCTATTGATTGGGGCAATATCAATAGGAGAAGAAACTGGAAATCTTCAAAAAATGCTCGAGACAATTGGGGCTTCTTATCAAGAAAATGTTAATTTTTCCTTGGATTCTCTTGCTTCAACACTAGAACCGATTTTATTAATTGTGATGGGATCAATCATTGCTTTTATTGCTCTAGCGATCCTTCTCCCAATCTATCAGACTTTGGGATCTGTTTAAAATGTCAAAACAAAAATCTAATTTTGGGCGATTAGGATATTCCTCCCAATCTTTTCTAGAGAGGGAAGAGGGAATAAGTTTAATAGAAGTAATAATTAGCGTTGTAGTAATAGCGATTTTGGCCGTGGGTGTCATGCATTACTTGCTTCCTTATCGTCAAGAAATTGCCCTTGACGAGCAGGCCGGCGAGATCAGCAATTATTTGGAATTAGCTCGAGTTAAATCAATTGGAATGACCAACAACAAGGCTTGGGGCGTCCACTTAGAAAATCCAGATAGTGGCAGTGATTATTTTGAATTTTACTCTACCGTTAGTGATTATACGGAAAAAAATGTTGCCGTGGTAATTTATTTGTCTTGGGGAACGGAATTCAGTTCTCCTATTGCTGGCAGTAGTTCAACTATCCAGTTTACGAAAGATACTGGTGGGGCGACGATTAGTAGCGTGGCAATTATTGCCGGAAATGGGAACAGTCGAACTATCAACGTGAATAGTGAAGGGGTAATTTCGGTAAGCGAAAATTAATATTATAATGTTATCACGACTAACTAATCAAAAAGGACAGATATTGGTTGAGTCATTAATCGCCATCGCTGTGGCGGCTATTATTCTTAGTTTAAGTGCTTACTTTATCCAAAGTGGTTCACAAGGAGAAAGACGAAGTCAGGATAAATTTATCGCCTCTCAACTCGCTCAAGAAACTTTTGAGGCAACTAAAGTAATTTCCGAAGCCGATTGGAATGACATTTGGTATAATTCCGATTACAGCGTTAGTTCTTCGCCAACTTATTATTTAAAGAATAATGCCGGTGACTGGATTCTAACAACAAATATTGACGATCAAGCAATTGTTATCGACGGAAAAAACTATCAACGCTCTTTAGTTTTTTACAATGTTTCTCGCGATACTTCTACGAAAAATATTGAGCTAACTTATGTCCAAAGTCGCAATGATGCCTCAACACGAAAAGTGATTGTTTCAATCACCGGAGAGCAGATGGCTAATACTAATTGGACTTTTTATTTAACGCGTTGGAAAAATAACACCCAGACAGAAGATGAATGGGAAAATTACGCTGGTGGTGAATCTGGCTTTATAATCGATAATCTATCCGGGAATTTAGAGTTAAAGCCTTAAATAGGTCATTAAAGGGGAATCCCAAGGCCTTCCTGGCCAAGTTAAGCTTGGTTGGGAAGGCATTATTTTAATTCTAACAATTTTACGTTCAATTATTTTTCCGAAACGAAAGCAACGTAACGAAAGGTTTAATTAAAAGAGGGAGAGTTAGATACAATTCTTTCTCGAAGTAGAGTCCGAGAAAGAATTTGCTTTATTAAAAAGAATTTATTCAATTCTTTGCTTGGGTTTTTCCCAACAAGTTCGACAGCGAGCTTCGTAATCTCCTATTCCCCCAACTTCAATTTTTGGTCCAGCGTGAACAGCCTTTCCTTTGGCTACTCGTTGAGACCTAGTAGCTTCTCGTCCACACTTCATGCAGATAGCAGTTAATACATCAACTTCGTCAGCTAAAGAGATAATCTCGGTCATGGGGTGGAAAGGTTTTCCATCAAAACCTAAATTGAGGCCGGCGACAATAACTCTTTTCCCATAATCCTGAGCAAGGCTTTCGCACAAGGCAGGGAATTTTTCTTGAAAGAAATTACATTCATCGAAGGCGATAATACCCGCTTCTTCGAAAAGGTTTGCGCCGACAATTTTAATTAGTTCGGCAACCTCTTTTACTTCGGGAGGGAGGAGAAAACAAGCAATGCCCTGTTCATTGTGAGCTTTTACTTCTTTGGTCCCATAACGATTGTCGATAGACGGCTTAAAGAGTAAAAATTTTTGTTGAGCAAGTTTCACTCGCTCAAGGCGTCGGATCAACTCTGTTGTTTTTCCGGCGAACATACATCCGGTGATGACTTCTAATCTTCCAAGTAAAGGCATGATCTTAATCGTGTTGTTAAAAATATCTTGGACTCATTTTATATCAGGAGGAAGGAGAAGTAAAGAATGGGCCGTACGGTAGATCAACAAGAGAAGTGTATATCTTATTTCTGCAATGCACGTCAACGTCTAAATGCGTTGATCTAAAAACTAATTTAATTCAGTAGCTAGGCCTACCAAATGAAGCAAAAGTGAAAATATAGATTTTCATATTATCAAAAAAGTGGTAAAATGGAAATATAGATTTTTATATTATCAAAATTATGAAAAAATTTAAGGCAGGAACATGCAAAAAACAACTTGAATATCAGAGCTTTGTTCCTTCGTTAGTTAATAGGAGCTTTATCTGGGAAGATAAGAAAATCGATGTTTTAAACAGCGAAGCAATGCGTCTTTTGGGTGAATTAAATGCCTATGCCGTGCTTGTGCCGGATGTTAATTTTTTTATTCAAATGAATGTTGTTAGGGAGGCAATTGCTTCAAATATGATCGAGGGGACACAAACTGGCGTTGATGAGATCGTTTTATCACAGGAAGAAATAAATCCCGAGAGGCGAGATGATTGGAGCGAAGTGCAAAACTATATAAAAGCAATAAATTTTTCAATTGATCGGTTGCATAAATTACCACTCTCGGTTCATCTTTTAAAAGAAACGCATAAAATTTTATTATCTGGTGTTCGCGGAAAATACAAAACACCGGGAGTGCTCAGAAAAAGCCAAAATTGGATTGGCGGATCTTCTTTATCTGACGCCTTTTTTATTCCTCCAGCATGGGAGGAAGTTCCTGATTTATTAAATGATTTGGAAAAGTTTTGGCACAATAAACAAATTTATCTTCCGATTTTAATCAAAACAGCAATTACACACTATCAATTTGAAACAATTCATCCATTTTTAGACGGGAACGGACGATTAGGACGCTTGCTTGTTGTGCTACAACTTATTGATGCGCAGACATTAATCAAACCAACTTTGTATTTATCTGCTTTTTTTGAAAAAAACAAAGCTTCTTATTACAATGCTCTAACAATGGCAAGAGAAACAAGTAACTTAGAACAATGGGTTAAATTTTTTCTGAATGGGATTATCCATACCGCTAAAGACGGGGTTGAGGTCTTTAAGCAAATTGTTTTATTGCGGCAAGAATATGATGTAAAAATAACAGCCTTGGGGATACGCACCAAAAACGCTCAGAAATTATTATTATCCATGTTTTCAAGTCCTATCGTTAGCACGAAAAGGGTGGAGAAAAATTTGGGCATTAGCTTTAGTAGCGCCAACAGATTACTTAAGTCTTTGGTTGATTTAAAAATTCTCAAAGAAATGACAGGATTTTCTCGCAATCGCTTGTTTGTCCTTAACGAATACCTGGAGTTGTTTAAAAAATAATCAATAATTACTAATTTAATTTGGTTATTTAGCGAAGAAGGATGGGTATTTGGGGGGGGGTAAGAAAGAAAACTGGGCCTTAAAAAATAACAACGAACAACAAAAACATCTTAAATGTCCTTATTTTACGGGTAAAAACGAGAAGAGGAAAAACAGTGTTAAGTCTACCTGACGCTAAACTATCAAATAGTGTCAGTTACACCTGACACTAAACAATACAACACGAAACAAAAAAGGTAAAGCAAAACATCTCTTTTTGTTTGACAATATTTCGAAAGAGAATAAGATGAAGACGTATGAAAAAGATTATTCAGGTTCATATTTATAAGGGAGAAAAATATTATGTGGCGGAATGCCTTGACTTGCCAGTAGTAACTCAAGGAAAGACTCTTGATGAACTAACTACTAATCTTGAAGAAGCTATTGCTCTTCAGTTGGAGGGGGAAGACTTGGCTGATTTTGGCTTAGATTCTCAACCTTCTATTCTTGCTAACATAGAACTCAGTCCCCGGGCTTACGCTTAAATTATGCCTGAATTAAGAATTCTTTCGGGAAAGGAAATAATTAAAATATTTTTATCTTTTGATTTTAGAGTGGCTGCCCAAAAAGGTAGCCATGTTAAGTTAACACGAATCCAAAAGGATAGAACAAAACAAACATTAACTATCCCTAATCATTCTGAAATAGATAGAGGAACTCTGAGAGCAATCTACCGTCAGGCCTTAAGATATGTCTCGGAAGAAAAATTAAAATCCCGTTTTTACAACACGCAATGATAATGCTAGGGAATCTATCCCTGGTTAGATTTTAGACGACTGGTGTTCAGGCCAGGGAACATGATTCACAGTTAATTAATTGTAATTTCGACTTTTGTATCTTAGCCTTTTGCTTTTTTAATTTAGCCTCAATGAACCTCATTAGGATTTCTATACGAAACAAATCTCTTTTTGTTTGATAATATTTTGAAAGAGAATAAGATGAAGACGTATGAAAAAAGCGCTACGTTATAATGTTATTCTCAAACCAGAACTAGCGGGAGGTTTTACAGCGATAGTTCCTAGTCTTCCAAGCAAAGGCATGGTTTTAGTTATGTTTTTAAAAATATCCTGGATTCATTTTATGTCAGGAGAAGGAAAAAGTAAAAAATAATTGGAAAATAAGTGAATTAGGGCTTAATTTTCTCTTAGTTTAAATTTTCCAGGAATCTAGAGATTGCAATTCTTTGGATTTTTTAATTTTCAGAAGTTAAGGGGTGATGGAGATAAAGAATAATTTTCCAAAAGCCATTTGTACATTTCTCGAATATCTTTTTCTCGGTCTTCGGATTTTAGAAGAACAATTACTATGTTCCGAATTTCTTCATCGCTAGTTAGAAATTTGAAAATAGAAATGGCGGTATATTTGGATTTAAGCAGATATCCTCCTTTGCCACCAACGAAATTTGGTTCATCAATAAAAATATTTTTGTTGGATAGTTCTTCAACATCAAAACCGATCTCGCGAAAATCGCGGACCTCCTCACTCCTAGTAATATTCAAAAGCAAGGGACGAGCGTTAAATATATATCTGCCTAATTGAAAAATGCCTCGAGCCGTAGAAACATTTTCCAGACCTAAGCCGTGGGGGTCAACGAATTTTGTTTTTTCCATCAAAATTGCTTTCGCTTTCTCGTTCATCATTTCTATGGTTTTTATTCTGCCTAAAAAATGGCTTAAAACTTCAGCGGCATCGTTGGAAGATTCGATCAAGAGGGGATAGAATAATTCAACAACTCCAAATCTTTTTCCGCATTTTAATACCGGCGTGAAGCCGTAAGGCTCAAGCATTTCCGCCCGGACAAGAATAGAACTTTTTAAGGCAATGTTTTCAGCGACGACAACAGCCGTCATTAATTTTGTTAAAGAAGCAATTGGCAGTTGTTTTTCGGAATTCTTCTCGGCAAAAACAAAACCTGAATCTAAATCAGATATCAAATAGGCATCAGCAGAAACTTCGGGAAACGCCGATAATTTTTTGTTTGTATTTGTATATTGATAGCGCTTTTTTTCCTTGCCTATTACCAAAATGGGCATATTTACTTCGACTGATTCATATATTTCCTTGGCGTATTTATCTTCAACACGAATACATCCTCCGGTAGCTGAAGAAATAAATTTTTCGCCATTTCGATAATACGGTTCCCCGTGAATATAATATTTCCCATAATAACGTAAGGCATACGGCATATAGACGCGCGAAGTCGTGGAAAAACTATTTTCGTTCCCGGACATGACTTCATATAATCCAAGAGGTGATCCTCCCCATTCTTGAGGGTCGCCGATGGCCAGAATAGGAAATTTTTTTGCAAGGACGCCTTCTCGATATAGCCTTATTTCCATTGTCGGAAAATTTACCTCCAAAAAACTTTCTTTCTTGGATACAAGGTCGTTCCTAATATCCGAAGTCATTCTAAGGTAAACAGGTTTTTTTGCTATATTGTCCAGGTCGATTGAATAAGTGAGATTCGAGAAATCGGGAGGAGAAGCTTGCATAGATTCAATAGTTGTAATTTGAGGGATGAAAAAAGACCCAATAAAGCTTCCGATAAAACAGAAAATAAATAAAAATACGAAAGATAGTTTTTTCATAACATTTTTTAGGCGAAATCGATTCAAGAGATCCCAACGAAAAAATCAAAATCCTCTGAATTGTATGGCTTGTGAATATTTTTGATTGGTAGCGTGATCGTCAGTAATTATAAAGGAATGCATTCTTTTCTTGTATTAATGTTTTCTTCCTTCTATTAGAAGATACAACCATGCCAAGATTATGTCAATGTCGTGGTAATATGCGTTGTGGCAATATGATAATGTTCTACTCGGGCAATATAGAAATGTCCCACCCCGATAATCTATATTATGTTGTGGTAGATTAATGATTATTTGATAGATAATCTCCTTTGTTTCGGTTAGGTTTTAAGTGATTTAAACAGTGTTTGTTCGGTTAGATTTTAGATGATTGAACGTGAAAGCTTGCTTTTGTTTTAGAATTAGTATATTATTAATACTAAAAGCGGAATAGAACAATGAAAAAGAACATTTTTGCTCCATTTGAAACAACGCCCTGCTTCAGTAAACAGAATCTTAAATCATATTTTCAAGGTTCTGATTTTGCTTTAGACGAAAGAATAAAACGAGCGCTAAGGAATAAGCAGATTTTTAATCTTAAAAAAGGATTATATACCTCAAGTGTTTATTATTTGAAAGAGCCAGACAAGACAAAATTTAAGGAATTTATCGGAGCTAAGTTAAGATTTCCTTCTTATCTAAGTCGGGAATATGTTCTAGCAAAAGACAATCTTCTAACTGAAGCAACTTATCCATTAACCTCGATCACAACTAAAACTTCCTATATTTACCAAAACTTTCTGGGAACCTATAAGTACTCTAGTATCAAAAAAGAACTTTATTTTGGGTTTAAAGAGGTTTCCTTTGGCCAAAACAAATATTTAGTAGCAACAAAGGCTAAAGCCCTTTTTGATTTTCTTTATTTAAAGAGAAACTTAGGTGATCTTAAAAGAGAAATATTAAAAGATCTACGAATTAATTGGTGCAATTTTTTTGTAGAAGACTTAAAGTTACTTGAGAGTTATGTCTTAAGATCAAAATCAAAAAAAATGGAAAAGATTTTAAAAATATTAAAGAAAAAATATGCTTCAACAAGTTCTTAAAAGTTTAGTAGATCAAAAAAAGAGGGAAGGACTATCTAATAATGTTATCCGTAATCTATTGAAAGAAGCTTTGCAATTTTATGTCCTTGATTTTATTTATAATTCAGCTTACGGTCGAGACTTATTCTTTACTGGCGGTAGTGCTTTAAGAATCTGCTATGGCCTAAATCGGCTTTCAGAAGATTTAGATTTCGATGCGAAACAGGGGCAGAGAATCAATCAAGAAAAGATTGCGGCAGATCTTATAGATCATTTTAAGAAAAGATTGTCTTTCCCAAACATAGAAGCAACTATCTCCGGAAGAAAAAAGAAGATATATCTAAAATTTCCAATTCTTCATGACTTAAAAGTAAGTCAGGAATCAGAATCAG
>Ga0307928_10003921_pt1 | contig 11333 bp, 21 predicted proteins | sample AceLakmetagen232_FD_201815 | JGI IMG/M metagenome (GOLD analysis project Ga0307928, IMG submission 201815) | Saline water microbial communities from Ace Lake, Antarctica - #232 | ecosystem: Environmental > Aquatic > Non-marine Saline and Alkaline > Saline | place: Antarctica: Ace Lake...
CTCAGTCATTGGACAGGATGATCCATCGGGAAGGGTTATCCAGCAATGAAAGTTCGGCATCTCACTACCATAAGCAGGTAATCTTATCAAAGCATTCCATAAATATTCCGGTATTCTTATCTTGAATCGGTATCGTTTTTTGATTACTACATCTTTAACAAACATCTCACCAAGTCTTTCTTCAGGATTAATGACAATATCCTCAGCCGGCAACTGAAGCTCTATCTTTTCCGGATCAGCCAGAACAAGAGAATTTCTGAATCCATCATGATAGATAATGTCATCCCAGTCACAGTCAGCCCACCAGTTTAAAGTCATAAGATCACAGAACGTAAACCCGATTAACTCCTCAACTCTGAAATTAGTAAATGTTATATTAGTAACTCCGGAACGTCGCAAAGACATACCAATTCCGCCTGCTTGAAAAATTATATTTTTTACTCCAGTTGTATTCCATGCTGCAAAATTTGAAATACCATCAGTTAAATCAATGAAGCCTGCAACAACAGTAGTAATATTAATAGTAGCAACATACCACTTCCCAATACTAAGAATGGCTTGTCTTATATGTAAAGATTGGGTATTATCTGAAATCATTTGACACTCGCCTCCGGCATCTTCTACATAATTCGTAGCATCATTATTATTAACACTCCACCCATCAGGTACATTATTAGGATTAGCAGCACCAGACCAGTCTTCAAACCAGCCGTTTTCTATCAGGTTTAATCCGTCCCCCAAACCGTCAACTTCACAATCACAAATCTTAAAGGCTTCGGAATAATAAGACTTTATTAATGGGTCTTCTTCTGCTACTGAAGCGACATAAAGCCTCAAATAATAACAAGTTTCATAATCTACTTCTACCGGGAATACAACATCGTCCCTGTAATCATGAGACATTTGATAATTGTCATCTGCGTGATGATGAATTAATATATCTGGATTATCGGCAACCCATGCAACTATAAGATTATCATTCAAATCATATATACTAATCCCTATATTAGCAGCTTCATCAATGGGAAAATCAGTTAAAAACTGAAAGCTCGGAAAGTGACTTGAATCTGTAAATTGACAAAAAGTTTCCTTACAGCAATCTCTTCTAAAGTGTTGCTTATCCCGGTCAGCATAAAAGACCATGCCTGTTTTTAAATAGCTTTGTATCATAATTCACATACGTTTTCCCATATAGTAGCACTTTCTTCACACGCTAAATCCTCAAAGATTAACTGAAGACTTAACATACCGTCTTTAATAAAACCGGTATATAATTCACCTGCTCCGTATTGAGTGGTTATAAATTCATTAAAATCAATTCCAAATTGATATAAATATCTTGGATCGTTACCCCCATCACCCTCTAAAATAATCTCTGCTTCGCCATCACAACAAACAGGGAAGCTTAATTCCATTTGCCGAAGTGTTTTCCATGTCGATCCAAATGTCACATCTTGCCCAAGCTCTACCATATGTCCAGCCCATAAAGGTCTATCGCGCATCCAATAATTGGCAATCAAATTAATGGATGACAAATGAGCGTTCAGGTGCTCTAACCCATCGCCTAAATATCTTGAAAACCAAACAACATAATCCGCACAAGCAGGGAGAGCAGGATAAGCCACAGGAACTTCCGCTGGTAGGATGCATTGTAAAAACATAAAATCTTCATCTGACAAATCTGTACAAGTTGGCGATGTTATCAAATAACCTATCCCATGTGCAATATATTCAATATCTGTAGTCATGTCACTCAAAGGATATTCTTTTATATATCTCGAAATTCCAGGAAGATAACAATCATAATAAGTAATCCGTTCGGGATCAAATGCATTATAATATTCACTCCAATTCCACTTCTCTTCTTTTGGTATTTCTTCAATTGTGTAATCATACTTAGAAGAGTTTATAATCCATCTGCCACCGTCTATTGTTGTTAAATCATATGATGTGCCAAAATAAATCTCCCAGAAATATATATGTTCTATTCTCATATCTCCATTTTCATCTATATACCACCAGGTATTGAATACATTATGTACAGCTTCCATTAAATCGTTCCATGTCATTACTTTTTGGGATGTCCCTAATGCCAGATCACAAACATCTTTAGCTAATGTGAACATTATATGATTTAATTTATTGGGACAGGTTAAATGAGGAGGGGCCATACTAGTTACATAATTATTACCGGCACCGGCAGGATAACTACCATCAGGGAAATTATCGGCAGAATCATTAAAAAATGCACTTTTTACATTCATCCCCCCAAATCCAAAAGGAATAAGCGGGTCACTAATAAAATCATCTATTATATCCATTAATGGCTCGCATGGTACACAATCGCCTTCCCAGGATGCAGCCGCGGGAAGAACAAGCACATTATTAAAATTATCTTGATAAGTCAATTGTTTTGTTGCAATTATTTTTCTTTCATAATCAGCATAAATATCAAAATAATAATACTTGTCTAATGGCTTGGGTGTGCCAGATGCCTGACATCGGTCTTTATCAAACGCGAAATCATAAGGATAAGCAAAGTAACCAAACCAATAATCTAATCCATCACATTGTATTTTAAGGTCTATCTTATCACAACAGTCATCGGTTGTTTGTATAAGATCGTAATCGTCAACTGAGAATACAAAATCGCCGTCAAACTTAATACGGTAATCCTTACAGAACGGGAAATCTTCTTCTGCTTTAGTAGGTTTTAAGGACCAGTCCCCTGAAGGATAAACCTGCGTTTCCACAGCTCCAATAGTTAGAAAATATGTGTAATTAGGTATTGACATTTATCGTTGTGTTTGCTATTTGTTTTATATAACCTTTGTCTTTGTATATTATAGTAGGTTTTTCAGGCTGCCCATCTGACATCTTACCGTAAATCTTTTTTATGTAGTTTTCCAAAATATCAGCATTTAATTTAGGCATCGTTTTCATTGTGCCCCTTCGTGTCAGTGCTGCCAATCCGTGAATGTCTATTCTGTTATTATGTATGTCCTCAAACAATGGACGCAGGGTACGAGTTTTGTCTTTGTTAAATACAAACTCATCTTCATGAACAAACCCCGCGATCCTACCATCCTTATCCCTTGCCTGGTATTTAGACTTTCCGGTGAATCCACCTTCTGCAAAAGATTCAGCTATTGCCACACCTGCAATCAATGCAGTATTAGCAAGTCCTCCTCTAATTGCTGATGCTTTAGCTGCTGCTCCGGCTATCGGCCCTGCAACTAATGTCACCCACTGAAAAGCATATTGTGCAGATAAGAATGTCGAAACTAAAGACTCAGCAATAGCAACTATTTGTTGTAAAGCAAAATTCTCTCCCGCTAATCCCTGAATAAATCCAGAAACTCCTCGTACAATATCCATCTTTGTTTGTGTTTTTGTTTGTTCTATATCTATTTCTTTTTGAGCAGCATCTTTAAGACTATTTTCATTTTTAATTCTATATTTATCTTTTATATCACTTATCAATTTTTGAGTATCTTCTTCTACTTCTATACTATCCCTTCCGATTTTTCCCAAAAGAGTAAAATATGCTTCTGTAAATGATTCCATATCATCTGAATCACCATATAATTCTTCAATTAAATTGCCTTCAGGAACAGAAGGAGCTATCACCGATTCGGTCTCCTCCGACCTTTTTTTATAATCATCTATTGCTTTGCCCCAGTCCTTTTTTAGAATTACATCAGAACCCCTTTGAAAAAGATTTAGTCCCTCTTGACCACCGAAGAATATCTTACCTATATATCCGCCATCTGAAGGGGGAGGGGCTTCTGCTTCTTTACCTTTTAAAGATTCTGTTAGACCTACCATTGCAAACATAATTTCTTTGTATCTTCGGGATTCTTTCACTACATCGCCTAATCCAATTGCAAGCCTCTTAAACGTTCCTTTAAATACATCAGTTTTTTTGTTTAATGTAGCCATTTGAATAGCATACGCATCGGCAGCACTCGACCCCTCTCCGTAATCGGTTGTTACCTGTTGTACTATTTTATCATATTCATATAAGGCATCTGTTCCCAACGCTGCCACAGCCGTTAACGCCCTTACGCTTGGAATCACTTGTGTTAATATATCTTCATTTTCTTCTGCGGCTTTTGCAACTTGCATTAATGTATTTCCTAATCCATTTGTTTTTATTGCAACTATCCCTGTTTCAATACCTAAACTTTTAAAAATCTTTTCGGTTTCCGGTGTTGTTTTTGTTAATGCTATAATTGTAGCTCTTAAAGAAGTAGTCGCCATATCAGTACTAATTCCCTGTTTAGTAAGAAGTGCCATTGCGGATAACATCTCCTGAAAACCTACCCCTGCCATTTTCATTGTAGGTGCTAACATACCAACATTTTGAGCCAATTCCTGCACTGTTGTTTTACCGTATTTCTGAGCTGTGAAGAATGCCGAAGCAACCTTATTAGCATCTTCAATTGAGAGTTTATAAGCATTCATTATTGATGTCATGCCGTCAACAGCAATGCTTAATGTCGTAACACCCCCAACGGCTAACTTAGCCGCTTCATTCATGAATTTAATCGAATCACCTGCTTTTATCCCTGCGGAAATTGTATCAAATAAAGCCTTGTTTACATCGCCAACCTCTAACCCAAATTTAGACATTGTTTGTAATGCACCTGCGGAAAGAAATTCACCGAACTTTGCTTTTTGAGTCTTGTCGAGAAGCGTCATCACATTGGTTAATGTCTTCTCAAATTCCATGTTTAACGATATTATATCTTTTAATGCTTTTGTAACCACTCCAATAGAAACAAACGCACCCATCGCCGTGGCCGCCTTTTTCATTAAGTTGGCAGTAGTATTAACTTCTTTATTAAGTCCCTTTGTAGTGGTTTTAAGATTGTTAATATCCTTCCGTGCCTTAGCGGTCTGCGCCCGAATATCAAGTATAATCTTTTCAACAGCCATAGTGAAGTGTTTAACTATTCAGGTTTTACCCTCTGACTGTTGTTAGGCTGTCTGAGCCTCGATTGCAAAGATACGAAAAATTAATTAGTATTCAATTGTGCTAAAATATAATAATGCAGACAATGCTATTATCATTATAACGAAACAAAGCCCTCTATAAAATTGAAGCCATTTTATTTCTTTTCTTATTTCTTGTAATATTTTCATGACTTTACCTGTTTTTCCTGGTTACGTTCAATCTTCTCAACTTCTTTTAAGAATATATTTATTGTACTATAATACTCATCTGCGTTCATTGCCTCAAGCTCCTTAATCTGATTCAGATCCCCTTTACATACCGCTCTATGCAGCATATTAATATCGTCTATGTACTTTTTAACCCAGACTTCTTTAAAAAGTGGGCGGCTTTTTTTAGCCCCGGCTGGTTCTGCTTTAAATACATAAGTATATCTTTGTCTGAGGTAGTTCCAAAGAACTCTGTGATCTCGACTGCCCTGCACAAAAAAAAATCTTTTGCCTCTCTGTCGATATCCCAAGCGTCAATCTTTGCTTGTTGTTCTAAGGCGTTATATTTTTTAGGATTTTCATCATTCATTGTAAAATAAACAGTTGCCAATTTTAATAAGGTTTCTTCTTCTGCTAATGATTTGAATCTGTGATTTAATTCAACAATAATAGACAACCCATCAGCAAAGCCAGTGGACTTAGGCGACTTTGCCCAATTATCAAAATGCCCTAGTGCCGTTTCTGTTAATTTCACGCCATCTTCTGGTGATAATCCCAAGTCTGCACCAATAGCTGCTATTTCGCCAATACGTATTCTGGCAGCCGGCATTTCTCTGGAATCACGAAAACCGTAATAGATATTATTTGCCTTGTCTTTGTATATTCTTTTTAACAGGTCTTCCGCCTTTTCCTTTTTGCGGTCCCGGTCTTTCACGAACAATCTTTTTAACTTCAATTTTAGGTAGTTCATCTTTTACTGTTTTAGTTTCATCAACTTGTTCTAATGCAGCTTTCACTTTTTCGTCTACTTCCTCAAGTGAGTAATACCACTCTTTGACTTTGGTTATAAAATCTTTTGCGGCTTCTTCAGTGTCAAACTTAAAAATAACGTGATGTTCCTGTTGCCCTTTAAGCTTCTTGTCTGCCTGACCTCTGTTGCGGTACTTTGTTCGGTGTATTCTTAACTTTTCCATCTTCTTTATTTTTTTATATTATTTGGAATAATTTTAAGAAGTAAATCAAAACTGTCATGTTTCCCATTTACTTTTTTTCTGTCAAAACTTTCAAATTCAAAACTTTTAATCTTGTCATCTTTTATATAAGGCAACAACTTTAAAGCTTCGAAAATTTCATGATCGCGAAATTTAATTATTTTTTCCATAGTTATTTAATTTAAATTTTCAATACCTAATTCTGATAATCTTTTTCGAGCCCTCTTTGATGGAGTTATTAATGCTTTTGTTTCCATCCATACTTTAACGAATGTTTCGGCTGCCGTATTTTTGCATAAGGCATCTAACATCAACCGAATAGCATCATATTCTGTTTGTGAATCACTAAATTTCTTCATGACTTTGCTTTTTTTTCATTATAATTATTTTAAATTATCATTTAAGAGTTTTGTGTCTGGCCCTCGACATGTGGTTCTTTCTATATATTCTTGAGTTGTTAATACTTGATGTAATGCTTTTGAGAATTGTTCTACGAGTTTTTCATCTTCACTTAATTCATCATATCCTAATTTAGTAAAAATAAAATGTATTACTTCATGTAAAAATGTGGATTCTATTTCTGTTTTATCAATGCTTTCACCATGTGCATTGTCTCTTAGATAAATAACATTGATTTTAAAGCGTGCTGCTCCATAAGCATCTTCTTTATCACATTCAGCATTATTCATTTCAACCGTTACCGTACTGCCAAATAATTTAAAACTTTTTGGTATTTTCATATTACTTTTTTTTAGTTCCTATTCGTATCGGTTTCTTACGGGATGTTTTGTATATGTCCCGCTTCTTTGAGCCAATTGATTTTACTTGTTTTGTGCAATTGCATTTACCCATTTCTTTTGCCTGTATTACGTCCTTTGCCTGAAGGTAATGGTTTATGTCCACCCCTGCCTGCGTTAGCTCTTGACCCTTTACCTGATGAATTCTTTTTTGGTGTTCCTGCTTTAGCCATTATATATCTATTACAAAATGAGTTCCCTTTGGGAATGTTTCCATGTCAAGATTAAGACATTCTATATCAGCACCCCAGTCGAACCACTCTCCGGTGTCCATATTAATAGCAATATGCCGGACATCCCCTTTGTCGGTTAAACTTTCAGGATAGAACTTCTTTGATACAAAATAGAAGTCGCAACCTATTTTTACAATAGTCGGGATTTGTAATTTTTCCGTTTTTACCAGATTTATTTCCATGTGTTTAGTTTTTAATTAACTCTTTAGCGTATATTTCTAACTTCTTTGTGATCTCTCTTGCTTTTAATGTGCCCATCATTTTGGGTACTTTAATACGTACTTTAATTATTGTCTTACGCTTCATTGATTAGCTTTTTAGCATAGTTTTTCAACTTAATCGTTATGTCCTTTATCTCTGGTAGTGTGATATCTTTATGTACATCGACATAAACCCTGAAGGTTTGTATCAATGGAGCTTTCTTCTTTGAACAACCGCCGCAAGCCATATTATTTATTTAGTTTTACCCATTCACACGGGATGAAATAAGGCATCTCATCGTCCTCACAATCACCACAGTAATAAAACTTATCATGACAAGTGCAAAGTTTAATAGCATATTTCATTGGTATTTTCCGTTTGTCTATTGTTCTAAATATGTAAACAGTCATGCGTTTAAAAAACCGATCAGTCGGAATATCATGACTTTCAAGTTGCTTATTCGTGCAAATGATTTTACCTGTAAGCATATTGCAAATATATTAATAATAAATCAATTAATCAAATGTTTAGGCACACTTTTTAAATATCTTTGGTGATAACGATAACAGTAATATCTCAAACAGTCAAGTAAGTGATTCATGCCGTCTGCTTCGGCTTTCCTTTTGTCAACCTCGCCGTGTTCGTTCACCTCAACATAATGGAGGTCATCAATTAGATACTTACAACTGTCATCAATTAAGAAATCTTCTCTCATCAATAAAGTATTCAAAAGCACTCTGGTATTCTTAACAGATGGGTTACTTATAGGTACATCAAAGTTTGCATTAGTTAGTCTTAATTCTGACTTAATAATAAGGTAGTAATTCGTATGTCCTTTAGTCATTGCAGATCGAGACTTACCGGTGGCATCACCTGTGATCTTGAAATAGATAGTCTCATAGAAGTAAGTCCTTATCTCTTTGCATAGATCGTAAATGTCTGAGTTGGCTAATCTAAACTCCTTAACTACCCTTATCTGTAATTTGTTTGATTTATATTCGTACTGAACAGCTATGCAAGTAATCGGATCGACATTAAAATCAAAACTCAAGTAAACAGTCAGCTTAGAGTTGTGAGTTAATCCATGTCCGATATGCCTATCTTTAAAGGCAAAAGCGAATGGCCGTTTAGCTCCAGGCTTACCCCACTTACCCCATCTGTAAATATTATACTGATTAATATCATATAGCTTATAATCTTCTAATACTTGTTTTCTGGCTTCCGGAGCAAACTGGTTATCTTCAATCGTACTGAATATAATTGTTGTTTGTTCCCTTATTTGCGGGATATCGAAGAAGTGTTCTTTTAACCAGTGTTTTTCACTTATAGGATTGAATGTATATGATATCCTGGGATTATCACCACTCCGGGGACGTCTGTTTATTTCATAATGGTCTTCAATATTGTATTCAGATGCCTCTTCGCCCCAGATCCTTTCAATCCCTACAATAGATTTCAGCTTTGCCACATCATCAAGTCCGGTAAAAATAAACCTGTTGCCAATTGGAATGTACTTAATCTCATTTTGTATAAAATCCCATTCACTCAAAAAGTCAAACTTTGCAGCTTTATCAAACTCCTCAATAGCTAACTTTATCTGTGCATAAGTGCTTTCTTTTGATTCCCTTGCAACCTTACGCAGTACAAGCGTATTAGTAACAGATCCCATTAAGTCTATTATTTCTAATTGTGCCTGTGACCAAGACTTAGAAGAATCAGCCCCACCGTAGTTTATGATATACCTGGTTTTCGCCTCCTGGAGCTTACGAAATACGTTAGTGAATTGTCTCTTTTTGAATATGTAGTCAAACATTATTCTTCAAATCCTATTTTCTTTGGGCCGGTTGTTATCTCTCCTTTGATCTCGGTTCTTTGCTGTTTAGGCTTAAAGTATTCAAGTATCCGCTCAAACCGTTCAGCATAATCTTTGTCTTTTAATCCGTCTATATAATCCATATACTTCTTTGCACCCTTATTGATTATAAACTCACCGAGTTTATTCCATTGTTCAGTCTTCTTATCCTTAGCACCTTTTGGTCTCCCATTGGGATTCCCACTTTCACCTTGTTTGAATAATTTTCGTCCTGCCATTTTCTGTTTATAGTCTGTTCTATACAGTACAAAGGTACAAAATATTATTTAATTATGGCATCTACAATAAATACTAAATGTTTCATCATTTTTATACCACGCCCCTCTTTTTTTCATTTCGGTTACGTACATATCCTGTATTGTCAATATATCCATCCCTGTTATTTCAGTTTCAAGTCCAGATACCGGATACTTCTTTTCCAGATCAAAGCCTGTTAATCTATTATACAGCTCTTGTATTTCTGAATTAAAGTTTTCGAGTTTCTTTTTGTGTTCAGGTTTCATCCATTATCTCATTTAATTCATCTATCAGCTCTTTTTCATCAAGTGCTTTACCTGCTAAAGCATCATGAAACCCCTGCTCATATAACTTACGTTCTTTAGGATTCATGGATGCAAAATGTTTTGTTAAGAACCAGAATAATAGAGCTAATAACACTATCAGGGATGTTAATACTGTAATTGCAATACTTGCTGTGTTCATGATTCCTTTTTTAGTTTATATTCTTTTTTTGTCAACTCCTTAAGCCACCCGCAACAAATACCACTCGTTCTTAACGAAGCAGTACATAATAAAGGGCTTGTCTCTCTTGTAATCCTTATAATTCCGCATTTCTGACATTGCCAATATCTTTTCATGACTCATTCTGTTTGGTTAATTTAATTCCTTTATTATTTGCTTAACTTCTTTTTTAGTCATATTGTACCCTGACTTTTTCATATATTTCATGAATCTATCAGGAAATGTTTCAAATGCTTCAACAGGGTGAATACTTGCGAATATTTCAAATGCTGTTTTATCATAATTCTCTTGGGTTTCCATAGCTTACTTTATTAGTGTTCAAAATAATAAACAGTTGAGTTACCAGTCTCTAAAGTAACCCGATGTTTTGTTTTATTTATATGAGAATATATCCTATTCCTAAGTTTTTGCATCCTATTATTTTCATCAATTCTTATTACAGAATCCCACTCGCAATTATTGCATTGAGCGTAAGCGTGTATTATTCCTGATTTATCTGATTTTACCATAGCTTACTTTATTAGTGTTTGGGTTAATTTAATTTCAGTAACATTAACATCTCCTGTTCCTTTACAACCAAATTCAACATAATATCTTTCCATATCAGTTGCATCATAAAAATATCCAGATTTTAAGCATATAGGTTCTTTTACGTCTCCCGTATTTGGTAATTTTTCTAAATTTAAATAGTGCATGTCTTTATTCTTTAGTTAGTTCAATTAATAAATAACTTCCTTTTGTACCAAATCCTCTTGTATTTCCTCTATTTGGTTCACATTCTGGTCTATACCACGTTGTTCTTGTTGAGCCTAAATAAGATTGTGGGTCAAAATATTCCCATCCCTGCATATCTCCACCACACCAATTTCTTTCTATACCGCATATGATACATTTCTCACGCTTTGGTAAAAAATCAGGCGTAATATCTTTCCATTTATGTCGTTTCATAATAGTTCAATTATAGTTGCTTTGTTATTCTCTATTTCAGCTTTGCAATTTTGGTTGTTTTTTATTTGCTCAAAATTATAGTCGCTAAAAATAACATCATAATAAACATCTACCTTTTGCTCATTTAATCGTGGCATTAAATGTGGTACTACATTCTCCACCTCAATTAATTGTTTTGAGGTTTCGTATTCTTTTATTTGTTTTTTCCAAGCATTTTCAGATAAACAATAACCATCTGGTATGTATCTGTTCGGTTTCTCCAAGCCATCAGGCTCAAAGTAAACCTTGTCTTTAATTATTGTTTTTCCGGTTTTCATATCTCTTCAATTTTAACAATCGTTTTAGGTTTTTCTTTTGCCTTATTTCAACCCTATCAATTAAT
>Ga0307928_10003922_pt1 | contig 11331 bp, 22 predicted proteins | sample AceLakmetagen232_FD_201815 | JGI IMG/M metagenome (GOLD analysis project Ga0307928, IMG submission 201815) | Saline water microbial communities from Ace Lake, Antarctica - #232 | ecosystem: Environmental > Aquatic > Non-marine Saline and Alkaline > Saline | place: Antarctica: Ace Lake...
AGGGTAAGTACTATAAGTCCTTATGCACACTATACTTACAGGATCACCCATTCTGGCGACTATAAGTCTAGCGTGCATAAGGACTTAGAAGCGTCCATACAGGCGTTTCTGAGGTGTCGTCGGGTCTATATAGGCGATTATCCCCTCTATGGGGAGTTTAATAGCCTGTCAATGCCGTATAGATTGTGGTGAGGCGTAGAACGTATAGTATACTATAGATACAGGCTGGATCTGATGGGATTCCCTGGGATTGAAATTTAGTGAGATATGAGTCTGTTGAAAAATTTTTCAAAAAATAGTAAAATAACTATGTACTTATTAAACTAACTAGTTTAAAATGCCGATAGTAGAAGTAGAAGACAATTAAATAACAACTTAATAGGAGATTGAAAAATGACTACAACACTAACAAGTGAAAGAATTACAAGGGTTAAACAAGAAATTCTCCATACTCAGGATCAGTTGAACAAAGAACTTGGATATATGGTACATTTACAAGATGTTTCTCAAATATCCTTTTATCGTAAACATATCTCGAAACTTCAAAACATGATTAAATAAATCTTCCCGGAACGGGCTGGTTCGACTCCAGCCAAGGTTTTTAAGCTCTTTGAAAAATTTTTTCAAAAATAGACATTTTTATGTAGACAGGTTAAACTAATCAGTGTAAAATACCGATAGTAGAAGTAGAAGACAATTGAAAAGTTAATAATACGAGGTTTTGAAACGAGCCTAGAATCAAAAATCCGGAAACTAGTGATGGTGGTATGGCCTGCTAGATAACAAGATTAGTTTTCTCCAAAATCGAAACCAGCAAGAGAATGGTATCTTGCTGGCCTACATGCCATGGTAGACATGTACTGATGAGAACCCCAGGAGACTTACTTTTTTCATAGGAGATTGAAAAATGGCTAGATGGATAAATAATAATACGAGATTAGCAATTTATCTTCGCGATGGTTTGAGCTGTGTATATTGTGGAAGCAGTGTTGAAGATGGAATCGAATTAAGTTTGGACCACCTGAAACCAAGATCGAAATCAAAAACAAAAATCGGACTCAACGATTCAACGAATCTAGTGACGTGTTGTCGAAAATGTAATTCATCCAGAGGTAATCGACCAGTGAAAGAATTCGCTTCGAAAGTCGCTGAGTATATCAATCATGGAGTCACGACCGATGACATCATGAAGCATATTTCAAATTGTCGAAAACGTAAATTGAAAACCATGGAAGCTCGCAAAATGATTGAGCGTAGAGGCTCAGCATTCAAATCTGTAAATTTTTTATAGGAGATTGAAAATGAAGACTGAAACTACAGAATATACAGCAGAAGCATACAATGGTAAAATTATTGGTAATGGTTTTATGTATCGTCACGGTGTACAAATTGTTCGGAGCGACATTAAAACAGGTAAGAGGAAATTTTTTAAAGGAACGAAATCTCCATGTATGAAAATGGGATGGTTTGCATCCCATTACAAATCGGGTATGAACAAATATGATTCAGGCCAGTTTGAAGTTTTAATGATGAAAGCTCAGTATACCGCCGCAAAAATGAACAATGGAGTTTTTGAATAATTAAGTTTGTTTTGCCTAGGACACTCGACGGATCGGGTGTCACCGGTTAACCAAATTTTACTTTTTCATAGGAGATTGAAAAATGACATCACATTATAAATTTTACACTGAGCATGAAGCATCAACATGGAAACGTAGTCATAAACGGTTTGGTTGGTTCATATCAGAGCCATGGTTAAACGAGGAAACTGGAGGTTGGTATCTAACAGTTCAAAAATAAGTTTGTTTTGCCTAGGACACTCAACGGATTGAGTGTCACTGGTTAACCAAATTTTTCACTTTTCATAGGAGATAGTATTATGACAACTGCAAAGAAAAACACCAAGAAGGTTTCTCTCACAATCGTCGACACCAAAGAAATCGCAAAGACAAAGCGTGTCGATGCTGCAAAGAAAGTAAAGGAATTGAAGTCTGATGCGATCAAGGAAATCGTCCATAATAATGTACGATGTGTTAAAATTAGAAATGCCATGGTTAATGTCAACGAAATTGAACTTGGTCTAGATGATCTTGGTCGAAAGTATCAAGATCAACTCCACAAGGTTTTCTACCAACTGGATAAGATCAGCAAAGCCATGGCCAACGAGTTATATCTTGCTTCAACAAAAGATGCTCGCGAAACCGCGAAGCTGAATCGCAAGGCCACGCTGAAACAGAAGAAGCTTGACAAGATCAAAGCATTGCAAGCTGAGATTGATTCGATGGACTAAGTTCACTTTGCTTAGGGCTCGCACGGATGCGAGCCTCTAGTTAACTGAATTCGATATTCAAATTACTTTTAATAGGAGATTGAAAATGAAGATTGAAATCAAACCAGAACTGAAAACCGCATTGGTTGACATTATTAATCAGCATGAGAAATTCAAGAACTCATACTTTTGGAGCCCACCATCTAACGCATCTGGACGTAGATTGTATGAAGAGAGATATAGTAGAGATGATTTGAGTTTTGAAATTGATGGACGCAAGTATGAAATTTCACAAAAGGTCAGTTGTTCATGCAAAAATGTATACTATTCTTTTTCAGTCTACGTTGACGATTCAAAGAAAACTATTCGAGTTTTAAAAACTCTAGTTAACTGAATTTTGTTTCATAGGAGATAGCACAATGACAGCAGTAGTGACACAACTCAATTCAATTAGTCATGAGCATACAATGGTTTCTGTGTGGGAAGAACCCGGAGAATTCTACCATATTGTAGATATCGATGGAACGTGGTTGGCAACTATTTCAATGGGTGATGATGCGTTTGACCGTGTTATTCAGTTCATTGAAGAGAACGAATTGAAAGTTGATGAAGTGTCGATCAATGGATTCGAAGAGCTTCGAAAGTTCGGTGAGTGACATGACAATCAAAGAGAAAGTTTTGATTCTAATTGTAGTTCAAATTATACTTTTGTAATAGGAGATAATACGATGCCGAATGAAAAGAAAATCTTTGCGTCCAGCCCAAAAATGGATCCATCGCAACACAGCGACAAGTATTGTGGTGATTGTGGTTTCAAAGTTCGTGGCAAGAACCATATTGATGGCCAACATCACAAGCGAGGCAAAAGGGGTCGTTGCCAGATTGGAAGTAGTTACTAAGTATGTTTTGCCTAGGGCATGCATGGAAGCGTGCCACTGGTTAAATGTATTTTACTAATGCCCAAAGGGGCGAGCTTGGTGAGATTCATCGAGCGAATTTATTTGTGCCCAATGGGCAAGGAGATTAAGAAATGGCAAACCTAGACGCAGCAAACGCAGCAAGGGCAAAGGCAGCAAAGGAAAAGGAAGCAAAGGAAACAACGGAAACAACGAAGACTGATAGTGGTGTTGACATGAAACCTACACCGGACAAGGTGAAGCGTGTGACAAAAGAGGTCTTTGATAAGGTCGGTGATCTTAATCCGGAAATTTATCCATTCAAGGTTGCTGTACCTGAAGGATTCGATTTCAAGATTCATGCGAATCTGAAAAAGAAAGATTATGTCGGCGATCATCTGTACTTTGAAATGCGTGCAGTTGGTGCAGAACTTGCAGTGATTGCATTCCGTGAGTTGGCGGCTGAAGCTGAGAAGATGGGCTCAACGAAGGATCGCGCCAAAGCTAAGAAGCTTGTCAAGATGACATCCAAATTGAGCGAGCTGAAACAACAGTTGATTGCAGTCATGGGTGAGGACGCTGTCAACAAGATGCTTGAAGTATCTGAGAATGATGACTAAGCTGAGGGTTGTGTGTTGTGTGTGTTGTGCCGTGGGTACTTTGGGCCCACGGCACATTTTTATAGGAGATGAGTATGGAATTGAAGCCAGCAGAAATAAAACAGAAAATCATTTCATTGAAAGAGTCAATGAAACTTGATGATGTGATGGTCAAGACACATCTTTCGTATCTTGACGTTGATAAGTGCAATGAAAGAATTTTCGAGCAACAAGTAATTTTAAATTATGCTAGATCCCAAATAGAAAAAATACGATCTCAACATGACAATGCTGTCCTGGAGATTGGTAAAATCGAACGAACTCAACGATACGATAAACGTCAAATCGTTCTACTGGAAAATTACGCAAAGATTCAGAAAATAAAAGATCTTGTAGCAAAAATCAGAGAGGAGAAAACCGATGGCTCTGCAAATACAAATCACGGCGAATAAAACCAAAATTCTCCTAGAAAAGGGTGGTGTCGTAATCGCGGATATAGCAATCGCTGACTCTTCGAATCAATCAACAGCGACAATTTCAATTCAAGCCCCAAAAGATGTGAAAATTGAACGTATAAACATGAAATGAAATGTAATGTAATAGGAGATTAAAATCATGATGCTTATCGAATTAGAACTAGAGCACGCAGCCAGAAAATTTTGCATTAGCAATAGACAATTCACAAATGCTTATCGTGGACGCACTGACGGGCCGACGTACGCAACATGGAGCACGCATGTAAACATTATCGAAGATTCTGAGAGTGCCCCCACAGTAAAGGGCTTGGGATATTGGAAAACTGGATTCAATAATGGCTGTGGTTTTTCGATGACACTATACACGACATCCTCCTTTCGCATCGAGGTTGGAGAAAATTGGACTCCATCAGAAAAATATTTGACTTAGGCTAAAACCACCCTCCCCTGCAATACCGTAGGGGGCTTTAAGGAGAAATCATGAATTACAATTTGCATCAATTATTAATCATTTACAAATCATATTGGCGTCAATGGAAACGACATGGAAAACATCCCATATCATACCCTAATTGGATATATGATATCGAGGCTGAAATTATTACCCAAGCCAAACAAATTGGCTGGTCTTGGCATCCACAAATGAAACCATCTGCCTCTGATATTGCCAAAGGACGGGGGCATAGTTTATGCTCTCGCCCAGGGCAAGATGGTTGGTAGTTTCACCCCCCTGCAATACCGCAGGGGGCTTGAAAGGGTTGGAAAATGACAACTGAAAAAACAGTCACAGCCACGGCCGCAAAAAAAACGGATTATGTTGGCCAGGTCACAAAAATAGATGGTCAACTTTATCGGGCCGTCTGGTTGATCGAATCTCATAGATTTACAGACGGCCTATCTAGAGGTCACAGAATTGATGATGGTGTCACCGTATAATAGACGGACCTTGTTTTGTGGGTCATGAAAATACCTTGAAGGAGAAATACCATGAGCAAACGCTAACGCCACGCCGGCAATTCTATTAGTAGTTGGGTCAAATTAGGATGTGCGATTATTGATTGGATTCGTAATCGCACATCCGTTTTTCATAGGAGATAGTACGATGAACAAAACAAAATCATGTGGAAATTGCGGAAAATATAAGACTTGTAAGCAACGTGGAATCATTAATCCTTGTGATGATTGGAGACCAACTCTGATTAATAAGTTGCAAGCCTTTGATTCTGAGATTTCAAAACTTGCTGGTACAAACAAGAGTGCATTACCAACGACTGATCAAAGTTACATTCAACCTCCAATAGCAAAGGCACCAAAGATAGATACTATTATATTTCCACCCATCAATAATCCAATGTTTGATATTTGCATCGAAGGGTTGAGGATCATTGCTACAAATGAAATTATACCAAGTGACGAACCGGTGTTCATTTTACTTGGCAGAAGTGAGAACGCTGGAGCATGCCTTAGAACATTTCAATCTAAATTTGAAATGACTTCTGAAGATCATAAAAACATGGACGCTACCATAGAGGATTTCAGAGAATACAAAGAGGTGAACGACGATGATGATAATTGACCTGAGCATGGTGGTTCGAAGATGCTATGCGAAAATGAATTTTCTGATGTCATCAATTGGAGTTAAAACTGGCATTGAGTTTGGAACATTAAGAATTATTGAAAGTCTACAACGAAAATTCCCGGATCAAGAAATTGTTCTGTGCTTAGATTCTAAAAAGAGTTGGCGTAAAGATAAATACCCAATGTACAAAGCAAATCGAGGTAGGATTCCGTCGGATACCTACTATAGTAGATTGAATGTTTTTATTAGATTTTTGAAGTGTGTGTATGTCACTGCCGAAGCCGAAGGATTCGAAGCCGATGATGTGATTTACAAAATGTCACTACAACCTGGCAAGCATTACATTTATTCAAATGATCACGATTTACTACAAGCTGTTGGAGTAAATGTTATAATGCTTAAATCATTTCAAAGTAAGTTGTATCATTGGGACGCTGCAAAAGTTCTTGAAGAGTATGGTGTGCCTCCAAAATACCTCGCAGAATACATGGCTTTCACTGGTGACAAAGGCGACAATGTAATTGGGGTCCCACGAATCAAAAAGAAGTTTCTTGCTAGTCTCATAGCTTGGGCGCATGCAAACAACAAGACTATTAGTGAGATGCTTGAAGAGATCAAAACTGCTGAATGGGGTGTACTTCTTAAAGCGAACGTCGCAGCGTTTATCGACACAGGTGAGTTTCACAAGAATTATGAGTTGGTAAAACTTGGTGGTGACGTTGAAGCGATGGTAGTTAATCAACCTACGCATGATGAAACGTTTATCGTTGAACGTCTCAAACACTGGGAAATATTCTCGTTGAAATTAAGTGCGAAGTATGGAGTATTAGGCTCAGAGGAATTTTGAAAGGACATAGCATGTGGACTCACGAAAGACTAAAACCAAAAAATTGGCGTGGACAACCTGTTGCAGTTAAACAGCGTAAGTATAATGGGCATAGATTTACACTATACAAGCAAGGTGATGGTAGACTTGTCGGATTCGAAAAGGATATGCGACCAGAGCGTGAAATGACTTTGATTCGACCAGACATTGTAAAGTATCCATGGTGGAGAAGTTTGGTAGCAAATCTACCAAATCATTCGTCAATAGATGGTGAATTGTACGTGCCTGAAGGTAATGCAGGTGATGCTACAACCGCGATTGCAAACTGTACAGACAATCTTGAATTCATGGCATTTGCTTTACCTTGGTACAACGGTGAAGACTTAGAAAAAGTAAGTGTAGTAACAGCTCGAAATCTTTGCCTTAATGAGATTGGCATTCCGTTCGCAAAACCCCTACCAATATACCCAGACGATACACTTGAAAAGCTACTTAGTGACGCTGTGGAACTTGGGTATGAGGGATGGGTTTTAAAGTTACACAATTATTATGGATGGTGGAAAGTCAAACCTCAAAAAGAAGTTGATTGCATCGTGACTGGTTTCGAGGAAGGAGAAGGAAAATATTTTGGAGGGGTGGGCTCGTTGAAGGTTTCAGTTTGGATTGATAATGAACTCATTGAAATTGCAAATGTATCTGGGATGAGTGATGATATTCGTTGGGGCATTGATGAGAAGAAAGATCTCGGTCGTGTCATAGAGGTTGAATACCAAGAAGTTGGTAATAAAAATAGGTTGATTCATGCCCACTTCATTCGGTGGCGGCCAGACAAAAGCGCTGAGGAGTGTGTATATGATTGGAGTGACATTAAATGAAAAAGATTTTTCTAACTCAAGGGCAGTTTGCACTTGTTGATGATGCAGAGTATGAATGGCTAAATCAATTCAATTGGTATGCACATTATAATGTAGCTAATGATTCTTATTATGCAGTTAGACATGAAACATTGCCTAGTAAGAAACGAATCATTATAGCTATGCACAGATTTATTCTTGGTTTAAACTATGGTGATAAGCGACAAGGCGATCATATCCATCATGATACTTTAGATAATCGACGAAGTGAATTAAGAATAGTGACACACCGACAGAATAAACTAAATTGTAAAATCAAAAGGTCTTCAAAGTATGATGGTGTAACTTGGGATGAGTCTCGTTGTAAATGGAGAGCACGAATTCATATAAATAAAAAACAAAAGACACTAGGTAGATATGATATTGAAAAAGATGCAGGAGATGCTTATCAGGGTGCTTTAAACGAACTAGAATCTATGAAAGCATCTAAGGCTGATTTTAAGGCCTGTGGGGCTTAAAATGGGGTCATTTCTTAATATTTCAGTACGAATAACCACATAATAGCTTAAAAGGTCCCAGATTGGCCCGTATGGCTCCAATGAGGATAACACAATGAATGATAAAATAAGGCTCAGTGTACTGGTTTTAGTTTGAGTCGGAACGCTCAGAATATTTTGGCATTGTATTTGTATAGTGCTTAATTAAAGGAGATAGTACAATGTTAAAGAAAACGTATATCACATTTGGACAGGTTCATGTACACAGTGTCGAAGGAATGACATTTGACAAAGATTGTGTTGCGTGTATTATTCATGATGAAAAAGTGAATGGTCGTGACCTTGCGTTTGAATTATTTAGTGATAAGTGGCATCAAAGCTATACGCAAGAACGCATGAGTGATGGATTTATGAAATACTACCCTCGTGGGATCATTGAAGTGCAGCAAGTGTTTTATCCAAAGATCACTGAAAACATTGATTGAGAAGGTCGTTAAGATGACAACAATACGAATACCATTTTACATTGCTGGTTTCGATTGGCACTTACTTGACAATGCGATTTCAATATGGACAAAATTTTTCAACTGGGGAACACCTCCGGTTAGTCACACTGAGATTTGGTGGACTGATGTAGGTAAGCTTTTTGCTTCAGGTGAATGCTACACATCTACAATGCGTGGCAAGAGCAATGGCACAGTGATCAGATCAGTAAGTGATGTTATTCAAAATCCTAAGCGTTGGTTGTATTTTGAATTATGTGTCCCTGATGATCTTTATGAGAGTGCAAGGTGTGTTGCTGACATTGCTGTTGAGAACAATCAAGGCTATGATAAATGGACTATTGCATCGTTTTTCTGGTTCAAGAGATTTGGTAGATCCAATCAAGAGATTTGCTCCGAAGTTGCATACAGTTTTCTGTATGATTGTGGAGTGTTTACTACCAAGGGATTATGTCCGTCACCCCGTAAATTATGTCGATGGCTTATGAACCTTGGATTGAAACCGATTTACATGAAGTAAGATTTTAAAGGACAAAGTACTATGAAACGAATTTACAATATAGCTCAAATTGCTGTAATGGTTGTATGTGCATTCTTAGCAGGTTTTTATGTAGGTAGTCAAAATGATCTTTCCTCCTTCGAAGCCGTGGCTGCTGATGTTCGCAGTCACGGTTTTATTAAGACCATTCCTGCTGAGATTGGAGTGGAATATCCATTACCTGATTGGTTTATTGGAAGTTTAATATCGATTGAATCTAAGGGCGATAATTCCGCTATAGGCGATGGAGGAGATGCTGTAGGAGTTCTACAGATAACTCCTATCTTTGTTAAGGAGTGTAATCGCATCGCAAAGATCTATAAATTAGATATTGAGTACACATTAAAAGATCGATGGGATGTGTGTATAGCGATTGAGATGACTCAATTACATTCTCAGCATTGGGGAAAGCATTTTACAAAGAAATATGATATTGGATATCCTGAGCTTATTCAGATCCATCGTTGGTCTGCCAATTGGAGACCTAATAAAATGAATAACATAATTGACAATCAACGAGACATTGAATTCAAAGAATATGTGGAGTTTGAATTATGACGAATCAAAGAGAAAAGTATGCTAGATTGTACAACGTATGGAAGAAACTTAGCGATCGAACTTTAGATGATAGGCAGATTATTACGAACGCTGGTCATAAAAATGTTCTGCGATGGTTCAGCGATGGTACACGCTGTTTTGAACATGATGACGCTGTGTGGAAATTAGATGGGTTGTATTGCCTTGCAGATTTTTATAATATTCCTGAACCTGTGAAGGTCAAGTTTGTGGAATACATACACCCTAAAACTCTTGGAGCTGTTCATATTGCGTTGGCCGATGGTCTCAAGATTGAGAGATCCGTGACTAAAGATGGTAAAATTATTAAGTGGGCTCAGACTAAGCAAGTACATGATGACTATCTTGTATGTCGGTATCGGATCATTGCTGAACCGAAGATCCAAGATATAAAAAGTAAGCTTAAAGACATGATCGAAAAAACAGATGAGACATGTATATCTTGGAACGTTGCTCAACCAGCAGTCGTTGATAACACTAAACAACACATGAATTGGCAATATTTTAAGCCTGGACCTGAGAAATTTACAACAATTACTCTAAAGGAGATAGTACGATGAACAAAACTGAATTAATTGAAAAGATTAATAGACTCTATATAGAAGACTTAGAGACTGCTAATAAACTACCAGATGATATTATCGAATTAGCGTCCGTGGGAAAACGTTATGTCTCATTTGAATATATGGAAACATTGGATTATGTATTTAAAGTCTTACATACACTTAGGAAAACCCTTGGGGTCTATAAATTAGAAAGTTATTCCACCTTTGATGGTTATGCATTAGAAATCCGGTATAAGTTTGAATCATTGGAAGGTGTTGCTTTTAGTTTTCAATGTAGAGACACTGAAAATGCTCTTAATGTATTGTCACAAGGTAAATGTAAACTCGTTGAGCAGAGTCAACCAACGAAGAAAGCCATTGTGTGTCCATCATGAGTTATAAACTTTGTGTGGTGACTACTGTGATCGTAGAAACTTTAGATGAGATTCAAGAAGTATTGAAATCTTCGAATAGTGGTAATGTGATTGCTAGGGAAGTTGTCAACACTGGAATCTTTGTGAGTCATCAAAATGAAACTAGCGCGACTACCATGGAGATCGCAGAGATAATTATGAAATCTGAGGTGCACGATGATCAAAGTTCTGGCAAGAAGTGATTCGTACAACAACAGCAGTTCGTTGTATCTGACTGATAATGCCGCGACGTTTGATGGGTTTATTCTATGTGATGAATCAGAGTGGGAAATAGTCCAAACATGTGCACGGAAATTTACCTATGCTGATGTGAAGCAACTTAAGCATAGATTTAAGAGCGAATTGAATCGCGTAGCAGACCAAAGGGGAATGAATGCTGCTGTGATACAGTGGAATTATGGAACTGTGTCAATGGAACTTGAACGATATGAAAGTTTAATATTAGTTTAATATTAGTTTAATGAAAGGAAAATTGTATGAAAAAGTCATTGTTGATGTTGTTTGTATTTTGTGTGTTAGTCACACCTGTAGCCGCTGATTTGACGTTTGTGTTTGGGGATGATTTCTCTGGAGTGGAAATCGGAAGGAGGCTTGGTTGCTTTGAGATTGGAAGTTTTGTCGGAGTTGATTATTTTAGTGGTGGGAATAATCTTGAACACATGGATGTTGACACTGGTGGGAACCTGGCAGGACCAAATTTAAAGCTACACTTACTACCAGATGATTACATCGTTGATCC
>Ga0307928_10003923_pt1 | contig 11330 bp, 16 predicted proteins | sample AceLakmetagen232_FD_201815 | JGI IMG/M metagenome (GOLD analysis project Ga0307928, IMG submission 201815) | Saline water microbial communities from Ace Lake, Antarctica - #232 | ecosystem: Environmental > Aquatic > Non-marine Saline and Alkaline > Saline | place: Antarctica: Ace Lake...
AGATTATAGGCATAAGTCAATTCCGACACCGCCAGAAGATGTAATCTTGTATGCTAAGAAGAAGTTGGAAGATAAAAGATACAAGGTTTCCGAGAACTTCTGGTATCAATCGCATATCGTAGCATGGAAAGTCCAAGAGTCGCAGATTATGGCTACAAATATGTCTAATCTGCATTGGCTACAATTTATCAAAAAGAGGTTGAAAACTGACGAGGAAAAGCAAAGGATAGATGGTTACTTAGCTCACTTTGAAAAGGACTTTGTATTAGGTGTAGACTTCTTGAAGAAGATAGCATTTATGGGAAGGAGTTACTAATGGCAAAATCTAAGCGAATGAAACTGATCGACAAGTGCGAGGACTTGCTCAGGGAAATCTTGAAGATTGAGCGAGGGGATGAAGACGAACTCACAGGTGCGCCACCGAAGATGTTAGGATTATTCCACGTTCTAGAGAAAGGAACATATCCGAAGATAAGGCTGCATAAAGTTAATCTGTTGCTGGTAAACTGGTTTCCTACGCACTTTGACTGGCATCACAACTTCTATAAGGCGAGGGAAATAGACCTTTTGATAAAGCAACGCCTAGGAAATGACTATGAACAGAGACTTCAATTACTTAACAGGAACGCTCCTAAACTAGATATGCTAGCACTGGAGATGAGACATGAGGAGTTAAATAGGGAATATGCAAACCTGTAGAGCAAATGCCCGAGTGGTATGGGCTAAAGCGAAAGCTGAGTCACATAAACAAGGGACTCTACAGGTTCTTTAAAAGAGAGGAAATTTATGAATATAAAAAAAGGTTTAGAAGTATCGTCAAGTGATTTTTGGTATGACCTAACAGATGGCGGATATTTAAATCCAAGGGATATTTGCGAAAAAGAAGAAGATGCTAAAAAAGTAGAAGAAGCAATAAATATTGTAAAGGACTTTCAAAATTCTTGTGAAGAACAAATAGAAGGATTTATACAATAGAGAGGAAACCTATGAAAAAAGAGAAGTCAATACAAGCAGAGGGGGAGTTATGATACAATTATCATTATTTAAAGCACTTAGTATAACTATTTGCTTGATGATAATATATGGAATATTATTATTTAGTATAAAATGAGAAAGGGTGAGTTATGAAACTAGAAAATCAAGTAGTAAGTCTAGAACTATCTAAACAACTTAAAGAAGCAGGATATAAGCAAGAAGGGTTGTGGTGGTGGATTAAAGGAAAATCAGATAAAGAGATAGGCTTGATGCAGGGTAAACCTGAAAAGTCCACTATGCTGAAATTAGATAAGCCTGTAGGTAAGCAACACTTCATACAAGAAATAATTGTTTTAGCTGTCGCACCTACAGTAGCAGAGTTAGGAGAAAAGTTGCCAGCGTCTATAAAAATAAACAACCCTAAGAAAGAATTAACCAATAATGGAGTATGGGCAGAAGAAGCAAGGCTTGTTATTGGTCAATTTAAAGCTCCAATGAAGGCATGGTATTGTGATTATCATATCTATAGACCAAAGCCATTTACGCAATTTGAATTATACAAAGGCTTTAAATCTGACACCGAAGCAGACGCAAGAGCAAAGATGTGGCTATATTTAAAGAAAGAGGGGTTGTTATGAAAAAAGAACAAGCAGAGGTGGAGTTATGAAGAAGCCATTAGGGCAGATATATTTAAACATAGTCACATTGCCATTATTATGTATAGTGTGGTTTTATGAGTTTATTAGAAATAAACAGAAAGGGAGGTAGAATATGCCAGGAAATACAATAAAGATAAATAATTCAAGGAAGTTGGAATGGTATATTGGAGATAGTAAAATGCCAAGACTTATAAAGTATCTAAATAGAATTGGTATCAAAGAGATTAAAAAGGGGTAAAATATGAAGGAAATATTGTTGGTTGTATTGTTAATATTTATAACACAAGGAGTATATGCTATGACGGATAAAGAACAAGAACTATATGATGCACTAGAACTAGCAAGTAAATACTTAGGAACAAGTTCTAATGCTGGTTTTAGAACATTAGAATATACTCCACCAGCACAAGCATTACGAAATCAAGCAGATGCTATGGAACAGCAAGATAAAGATGTTGCTCATATCCGACAAATATTAGATAAATATACTGAAAGGTAAATTATGAAGAAACTAAATAAAGAAGAATTAGAAGGCATAGCTAAAGCTCAAGCAAGAAAGATTAAAGGGCTGGAAGTAAGGATTGAAGACTGGATACACGAACTTGCCTACTACACAGAGGAAAAAGTAGCGACACCTAAAGGGGTAAAGAAGTTTATAGGGAAAGCCTTAGATGATAAAGTGAAAGAAATAAAGGAGTTGCGAGAGGAAAACAAAGAACTAAAGATAATGTTGGTAGACCTTCAAGAGGCATATAATGAACCTAAAACCCAACCTAACGCTTTAAAGGCAAGCGAAGTGAAGCCTAAGCCCCTCTCTAAGCAACTAATAGAACAATTTAAGTTTGATGGTAAAATGGATTATATTTTGAATGAAATGGAATCAGATATTAAAAAGAAAGGTTATGTTAAGCCCCTCTCTAAGCAGAGGATAGCAGGTATCGTAGGAAAATGTGTTTGTAAATATCCTGATAGAGTAAGTGTTAGTGAGATAGCCGAAGCCTTATACAAGGAGATGAATAATGTCAAATAAACCTTGTAGCAAGTGTAAAAAAATGCAGCCTTTAACAGAGTTCTATAAGCATTTAAATGGTTTAGCTTCTTGGTGCAAGGAGTGTTATAGAAAACTCAATAGAACAGAGTATAGAAAAAAATACAACAGAAGCTGGATAGTAAAAAATGGATATGCCCGAAAAGGTAAAGGTAAATTACGAAAGCACATTAAATATTTAGTATCAAAAGCAATCAAAAATGGCGAGTTAAAAAAGCAGCCTTGTGAAGAATGTGGTGATATGAAAGTTCAGGCTCACCACGATAATTATAATAAACCATTAGAAGTTAGGTGGTTATGTCAAAAACACCACATAGTAGAGCATTTTATAATAAAGCATAAAGCGTCTAACGCTCAGAGTGAGGCAGAATGAAAAAGAGTAAGATAGAACTCCCAACAAGAACGGATGAGAAGAGATCCATTGAAGCGCGTAAGAAGTATCTAGGTAAGCCACCGTTTAAAACTTGGAAGAGGAAATAATGTTTGCGAGAATAGAACTTTTTTTCCAAAGTCCTTTATGGGATATGATAGAAGGCGCAGCAATTATTATAGGTTTAACTATTGTGGTTGTCTGCGCCCTCTGTAAGAAACGCTAATCTAAAAGATAATGACCTAGCACTTCCATTCTTTCAGAATTTCTCATAACAAAATTACATTCTGAGGGAGTGGGTTGTTTCTTTATAGGAAGTTTTATTAACCTCATTTTGATTGCAATACGTTCTGAGCAATATTTTATAAAGGGATTATTTATAATTCGTATGAATGTAGCTTGACCTAAAATCCCTAGAAAGTCATAACGCCTTTTCCACCAGGGAGCTTTTAGTTCTTTCTGAGTAAGCACTAGCCATTTATCCTTTTCCTCAGCAGTCAAGTCTTTGCACTTCCAAAACTTTAATCTGTAATTACCTTTCATATATATTTCTACAGGCACTTCTTTATACATCCAACCTTGAGATGCAAAGTAGCCAGGTCTGTGCATTTCCATTATATGAGAATAGTTTCCTTTAGTGTGCTGTCTGATTCCCCAAGCGAATATGCTTCTTAAGTTATCAGCCAATACAATTAAAGGTAAATCTGATTCCTGTATTTCTACTGGGCTAATTATCTTCATTCAATAACCTCGCTTTCAAAGCTGTTATAAACTTGTCTATTGCAGGAATAATTACTTCTGCTATCTTTCTACTTCTGTTGTTGCCTACAGAGCTATCAAGAGCGCCATCTATAAAGTCGCCTACCTCTTTGCCACTCTCTACGTCTATGTCTCCCCAGCCACACTTAAATATAGCAGTCCAGTCTTTCTTAAACTCCCAACCTACCTGTGCGTGAGCGCCTACTTCATCATCCCAATCCGCTTGTGCTGTGTAGTATTCTCTGAAGTAAGGGTCTAAATAATTTACACCCCCACCTACGTGTAAGTTATAGGGAAGATACCACTTTAAGGTAATGTAGTAATCAAGCATATTTAATCTGCCCATACCTTTGCCTGTATAAGGAGTTTCTACCTGTGTATCGTGTGCTACTACAGTATTAAAGCCTACTCCTAACTCTAAACCCAATTCAAATGGAATCTTTAATTTTTCCCCATTACTTAAAACTGACAATACTGGTATCCATAGTTCAGGTTCAAATGTCTTATTGAGTTCATATCCCACTTCTAGTCTAGGAGATGCGCCCATACCTTCTACGAGATAATCTTGAACGCCCAGCTTTACATTCACGCTATCTGCTGCTGCGTTGGCTACTATAAGCCACGCTGATAAAACTACTAATATTAAAAAAGCTATAAAACCTTTCATCGATTCCTCCTAGTTTACTTTTGCTGCGTTAAGGTCTAGGTTGATCAGAGGCTCTTGCTTATTATCCATTCCATATTCTACTGAACCGTCTGCTGCTTGCTTGATATAGCTTTTTTGCTTTCCTGAGCCCTCTACGCCTACTAATCTCCCCTGATCGTCGTACAAGCCTTTCATAGACGTTGCACAGCCTGTTAAAAATAGACATAAAATACATATCAGTATCCTCATTTGAGAGCCTTTAATATCAGCTTGACATCTGATTGTATTGTTTCAAGGTTTTTATCTAGTCGACTAAGGTCTCCCTTTATATGCTCACTGGTCTGCTCTAGTCGAGCTATTTGAATAGGCATTTTATACTCCTAGTTTAATTCTAATAACCATTATTAAAAGACCTACACAAGTAGATGATAGAATGGTAATCAAGCAAGTAACTACCCAAGTTGGTCTACCCAATAGTCGGTCTTTAATATCCTTTATGTCGTTCTTAATATCACTCATATCTCTTTCAAGAGATACTATTCTTTGCTCATTCTTAGTGCCTTTTACACATCCCTCTGCCATAGTTTGCTCCTTTAGTTATCTACTCTTCTTCCGCATACCCATAAATCTTCAGATAATGAGTAGGTAAGTTTTATGGAGTCACTTAATCCCAATGTAAAAACTACTCCTTCTTCTAACGATAAACCATTTCCAGTTTCTAACAATATAGTATTGGTATCACTATTGCCTCTAAGTTCAACCTGTTGTCCGTCATAACCATCTGCTATTTGAGGATTAGCTGTTATATCTACTGCCCCGCCTGAACCCTGTATAACCATTATTGCACTTGTTACTGTAATTCCACCCGCTGCTGTAATGTTAGTAATATCTGACGGGACTTTGATTATGTTGCCATCAGTTTTTAATCCCTTACCTGTTACATAGACATTACCGTTATCATCCATTTCAATCGTAGAAGTATTGTCGCCTTTCGTCATTATTATCTTACCAGTTACGACAAGGTCAGCACGAGCCATAAAAGGCATTAAAAGTATTGCTAATATGATTATTATTTTCTTCATCTATTACTCCTTACGTTTGATTTATCTCTGCTATATTTGCTTTTGCTACTGAGTTTACTTTAGCCATATTGGCTGCTGCTACTCCATTTATCTTATGAGTCCAACCCCCCACTGCTGGTTGTTCTGCTCCGAAGGTAAGTTCATTACCGACAGAATCTATATTGTAATATTCAAACTTAACCCAATCAGCTGTGTGATTAGCGACATTAGCATCTCTTATTCTAACCTCGTCTATTGAACCGTTGAATAGATTTTTTGCACTACCGCCATAATATCTTCCTGCTATAGATGTTCTATCAAGTCCTGATGGTAGGGCATCGCTAACTGTATTTATCGCATAGCCACCAGCATCAAGATAGACAACTCTTGAAGTCGCATTAAGAAATACTGCAGTTCCCAGTTGCCATGTTCCATCAATAGCCCAGTCGGTTGTTGTTCCAACATAATTACCAACTCCCCCGCTGTATTGATGTGCAAGAACATCTTGCTCTGGGGTTGAGTCTCGCATCCAACATCCTATGGTCGAAACTGCATTTGCATCCCCTAGATTAACTACAGCTTGGTCTTGGTCCGTACTTGATGAAAACCAGCAAGTAAACGCTACAGGATAAGCAGTTATTCCAGAGTTATCGGCTCTTGCTAAGTATTCTACTGAAGCACTCGCAAAAGTATAGCAATCACCGACTACACCAGTAGCACCACTCGTTGGAGTATTGTAAGCTGTCATGGTGTTGCCGTTACCAGTTGAATCCGTTAAAGCATTCAAATGCCATACAGCAGCGTAGTCTACCCAAACTGCTGTAGGATTGGCTCCGTCTGCCGTGTCTGTTGATCTCCAATAAATATAAATATCTGTAGCACCTGTACCTACTGTAGTTACATCACTCTTAACCCAAAAGATAGCAGTTACAGCAGAAGCAGCACCACCAGTCCATGCTTGTCGTTCATAAGGTATCTCTGTTGAACCATCGTCCTCGGTAAACCTAATATCAAACCCATCAGCATTAGCGTCAGCCATATCTGAGTCAGCAGCTATCTTAACTAATAAAGGAAAATCAGTTAAGTCTGTACCAACATTAGTTGTTTGAATTGTTATCTTTTTACGCTTATCATATGTTAATGAATCAACTGTCCATGCAGCGTAAGAAGAAACTGTAATAGATAATATTATAAGTACTAAAATTAGTTTTTTTATCATACCACTACCTCTACCAATACGCCCGATGGATTAAAATAAACTGTTGTAGCTGTTAATGCTATACCAACTACCTGTACTTGGTCACCATTTCCAGCTGGTGCGGTCTGTGTCATTGTACCTGCGGTGTTAACATACATTATTCCGCCTACTGTCCAAGTCCATGCTGTATCTGTAATGATACCATTAAGTAAAACATCAACAGTTCCCGTCGTGCCTAAAGCAATACCCATACAAGGCATTGATGTAGTAGCGTTCATATCAGCGTCTACCCAATGACTATCAGTATCTAAATGAAGTAATCCACCTATGCCTACAGTATTTACATCTACTGTCATAGATACTATTATACCAGTTGCTTTATCTGTAGCTGATGGGGTAGGATTAAATTCTAACTTACCATCTGCAGATAAAACTACCTCTGTGAACGAACCAGATGCTGGAGTAGTGCCACCTATTGTAGCATCTACTGTACCTGCGTTAATATCTGCTGTTGTGGCTACTAATGAAGCTATTGTACCTAAAGAAGTTAATGATGAGGCTAATACATCAGCTTTTAATGTTGCACCTGTTAATGTGCCTGCTGCTGCTGTTACTGTTATGGCTTGACTACCGTTGAAGTCTACACCATTTATTGCTCTTGCTGTTTTTAAGGTTTCTGCTGTTGTTGCTGCTCCTGAAGTACATACTGTGTCATCGCCTGTATTGCCACCTGTGTTAGTGCCTGAGGCTGTGCCAGAGAAAGAGTTAGCACCAGCACCTAATGTAAGGGTAGAAGCACCAGCGTTACCTATTAATGTTACTGCACCTGTGTTTACTGTCAAAGCAGTCGTAAGAGTAGCATTGGTTACAGTATCAGCGTTGCCAGCTGTATCGGCTTTTCCCGTGGTATTTTGATTAAGAGGAAAGTCAGTAGTATATACACCATTAGTAACTGTTGCTGCATTACCTGTACAAGTGCTTGATGTTAAAGTATCTGATATTCTGGCATCAATAATCTCACCTGCATCAAAGAAGTCTGTTGCAGAGTCGCCTGAAGTCGCTACTGTATTATCGCCTGTGTTACCCCCTGTGTTAGTTCCTGAGGCTGTGCCAGAGAAAGAGTTAGCACCTGCTCCTAAAGTAAGCACTGAACCTGCTATATTTCCTGTAAGACCGACTGTACCCGTATCTACTGTAAGAGCTGTTGTAAATGTAGCGTTGGTTACCGAATCTGCATTACCTGTTAAAGCACCAGTATATCCCCCCGTTGCGGAATGTGTGCCTGTGGTAGATATATTCTCATCACCAAAACTTATATCTCCACCGCCAGCAGTAATTACCAAATCCCCGTCATCTCCTGCTATGGTGGTTATAGTTACTATACCTGCTGCTGTAGATACTTCTAAATAATCATTAATATCATTAGATGGGGCTAACCTTATTACTCCTTCATTGTTGAATAATCCAGCTGCACCAGCGTCATATTTAATAAGTGCAAAGTAGTTATTATCCGCATCGAAAAAAAACAGAGAAGGAGAATCGCCTACTCCATCGTCTATATTCACAATCCCTGATGAAGTAAGCCCTGTAAAAGTTGCAACTTCTGTTGTATTGAAAACTGCGTTGCCACTTTCGGTAAGGGTATCAGCTTCTAAAGATGTACCTAAATCATACGCATCAATTCCCATATCCGTTGCAACAACTGATCCAAAGGAAGGACTACCAGCGGCATTACCGTGCAAAACAGTAGTGGTTGTTCCTGTATTATCCGCTATGTTGGTAGCTGTAGCAGCCAAAGTACAAGCCCCATTAGCAGCTAAATTACTTATATCGTCCCAATTTATATCATCATCATTTATAGTGTTGTCTGCTAACGAGCCAGCCGTAACTTCTTCTTCATAATCAACATCAGTTAAATTTTCACAGGCTGATATGTTACCCGCACCGTCTGATTCTACTACACCACTTACCGCACCAACAATAGAATCTACCTCTGTTACTGTAAATGTCAAATCAAATGGATCAGCGTCTGAACCTGGGTCAGTATCTGTCCAATCTATATCTATTATTCCACTCTCTATGAATTTAACTTCCTCTGCATCTGAGATTGATACTTCTGTGCCGTCGCTATCCTCTAATATAAATGTACTCATAGTACCACCACCTGCAACTGCTTGCCAAGAGCAAGTGCCATCTCCATCTGCTCTGAGGTAATTAGTATCGGCTACTGGGCCTGTTGAGAGAACTGCTGTACCTTCAGGAGCACCACCAGCAGCTGCTTGAAATGTTGGAGCTGAACCTATACCATTAGAGGTCAACACATGGGTAGCTGTACCTATGGCTATCTCTCCAAAGGCAGTTGTAGTAGAGGCATACGGTATTAGATATTGAGTTCTTGCATAAGTATTTTGGGTGTCTGGTGCTAAGCCTGTGATAGTCAATACAGTATCAGCTTCAATAACATTGTTTGCAGCTGCTAAGGTTTTATTAGTTAAGGTATCTTCTGTGTCTTTGAGGACTACTGTTCCTGTAGCATCAGGTAAAGTAATTGTTTTATCGGGTGTGGTTGGGTCTTCTACTGTGAGAGTTGTTTCAAAGTCATCAGGAGTTGCTCCTTCAAATTCTATATCGCCTTGACTTGTAGTTAAATATAAATCTGTTGCTACTATATCAACAATGGTAAGTGTATCAGTTGTTTTATTATAGGTCATTCCTGCATCGCCAGCAGGAGTATTTGCACCATCGAAGAACATAACGTGGGTATCTGTGCCTGTGATTGCAGCTTGATAATCTGTTCCTGCGGAAGCGGCAGAGAAATTTGCCGACCCATCTGATTTTACTATTCCAGTTACAGCTCCAACAATAGAGTCTACTTCCGTTGCATCAAAAGTGACAGTATCACCACTCTCCGTGATAGTCATTATACCTGTATCAGCAAAAGTAATACCCAATCCCGCAGTAACATTCGCGTCTGGGCAGGTTATGGTATTGATTTCATTACTGGTGCTTCCATCTACTTCTGTTGCTGTAAAAGTAATCGTATCAGCAGATTCAGTAATTCCCATAATACCTGCTTGTGCGAAAGTGATAGCTTGACCTGCTGTAACATTTGTATCGGGAGTGGTAATGGTTGCTGCTGCGTGATGCGCTGAACCGCTGTGGGTTGAATCTACTGTAGGAGTTGCCCAAGAACCCCCCAATTCACCGCCTGGGGTTGTGCCTACGGGTATTTCTGCTGATAAGCTACCATTAGCTGTGCCTACAAGGTAGTCTGCGTCTGTTGGCGCACCACTTGAAAGACTTATGTCATCTAGTATGTCTAAAGCCTGTTGAACGTCTGTTTCGTTTGCTGATAATATACCGTCAAAGTAAGTAGTATCGGTATCGGTATTTTTAGCCTGATCCCCTCTCCATCCCGACTCACAATAGGCTAGTGATGTTATGCCTAACAATAACATTGTTATCAGTAGTCTTTTCATATCTACCTTTTTATAGGCTCTCTTGCTTACTTAATTTAGCCTGTAGTGTGTTTGCTACGCCTGCTCCGCTTACTATCATAAGTCTTGCATATGGCATTGCTACTGGTGATAATGATTCGCTATGCCAATCGGTGTCTGCTAGGTTTGTATGAACAGCACTTGCACTCTCTGGTACTACATAAGCTGCCTCATCTGCGCCTTCTGTAGTCGGCAATTTGTGAGATTGCTGTAAGTCTATTGTTAAATCTACTGCCCCTGCACTACCTGCTTTATAAGCTAATGCAAAATACTCACCTTCTTTAAGACTAAAAGCCTGTGAGTATATTGTTTCTCCTGCTGGTATTGTGATTGTAGTTAGATTCAAAGATGATAATACACTTTGTATATTTGGCCCAATACTACGTCCCATGTTACCCTCCTTATGCTAGGTCTATTTTGCCTAGTTTTAGTTGTATGGTTGTGCTTGCGTGATTGGCGCTTGGAGCACCAAGTCCTGTTATTTTTAGCCTAGCAAATGGTAGTGCTATAGGCTCTAGCTTCTTAAAATGCCAATCCTCGTCCGCTAGAGCTGCTTCTAGGGTTGTTATGCTCTCAGGGACTACATAGGTGTCGTCTGAGGCCTCTTCTGTGTCTGGTCGCTGATGTGATTGCTCTAGTTCTATTTTTAGCTTTACATCACCACCTGATGTTGCTTTGTAGCCTAGCGCAAAGTATTCACCCATTTTAAGGCTCATTGACTTTGTGTAGACTACTGCTGTAGTTTTTACTGGTATCTCTGTTACGTTCGCTATTGTTGGTATAGGGTCTACAAAAGGGCCTATTGACATAATATTTTTAAACCTCCACTTTTATCCTGCTCTTAGTTGTTTTAACACTTTTATTTTAGCGTCTATTCTGCGTTCTTTTAATATAACAAGCCTTTCTTTTTCACCTACCGATATCTCTCGCTCTTTTAGAATCTTCTTAGTCTCAGGAATATCCTTGGTCATCTTTTTTACGGCTTCCTTTTCTATGTCTAGTTTCTTTTGGAGCGCATCTGCTGTTGCAAGCAGTTCATTGGCCTGTTGGAATTTTTCTTTTGCATCTGCTATTACTAATTTAGTATCAGCTTGGTTCTTTTTTAACTCTATTTGAA
>Ga0307928_10003926_pt1 | contig 11327 bp, 11 predicted proteins | sample AceLakmetagen232_FD_201815 | JGI IMG/M metagenome (GOLD analysis project Ga0307928, IMG submission 201815) | Saline water microbial communities from Ace Lake, Antarctica - #232 | ecosystem: Environmental > Aquatic > Non-marine Saline and Alkaline > Saline | place: Antarctica: Ace Lake...
TTTGCTTTTTGAACTTCTTTTATTTTTGCTTTAATTTCCCACATTCTCTTCTTCTCGGTTGTGCTTATTTCAATACTAATATCTTTATTAGTTTTAGAAAGGAATTGAATGTAATCTTTTTGAGCATTATATTCATCTCTAGCCGCTTCATATATTTGTTTATGAACATCAAATTCATCTTGCAACACGCCAACTTTTAATTGAGCGGCTGATACGCTTTGTAACATCTCAGCATTAATAGAACCAATTTTATCTTTTAATAAATCAAATAAATTGATAACAGCTCCAGACTCCTTACTGCTAGCAATTGCTTGAGCAACATCAGTAACGGAATCCTTAATTCCTTTTAGAGCTTCTTCAACCGACATTTTATTTAAAGAAATCATGTCATTATAATATTGTTTTACAACTCCGATTGCCGTATTCAAAACATCTAGGTCAACATCAGAAAATCCTTGTAAAAAGTCATCTTGTAATGTTTTACCAAACTGTTCCATTTGAGACCTTAATGCCGCGTTGTCAAAGTTTGCTAAACCATCTTCTAAACCATCACCTAATCCCTCAGCCATATCCTCTCCTAAACCATCCATTTGACCCGCTACTTCTTTCATTGTTGTTAAACTATTATTAAAAACATCACCCATTTTTCCAAGACTAAATGTTAATCCTTTAATATTCTTTATGAAGCCTCTTACAAAATCTCCCATGCCACCAATGTTCAATTTGAACGCGGCAAATAATATTAGTAATGTAGCAATTAATGTTGTCGATAAAAGTATATTTGTAGCCAGTGCTTTACTTAGGGATGAAAAAGCCAACGCTAATACAGCCACACCTTGGGCAACAAACCCAATGTATGCTAATAACGGTCCCAATAAGGCTATTAAAGCACCAAATATAAATACATTTTTTTGCACGGCAGGGTCAAGTTGACGTAATGCCATTGTTAAACCAATTAGCCATTTAACCATTGGCATTAATGTTTGTGATATTATCAGACCCCATGACTGACCTAAATTCTCAACTGCTATTTTTAAACGCTTCCACATCGCTGGAGCTGATTCTAATACGGTCGCTACCTCTTGTTCATATCTCTCAATTATTTTTGGGTCTAAAGCGGCTTCCATAGCTCTGCTAAATGCTGATGTCTCATCAGTTATTCCTTCTAAGACAGTAATAAAACGAGAGTATTGTCTTTTTCCAACAATTGCTTGAGCAAAATTTATTCTTTGCACGTCTGTTAATTTAACAAAAGTTTCTGACAAATCTTTTAACCTATTAATAAATCCTTTTGATTGAAACCTCATTCCATTCATATTAATAGTTGATTCACCAACTGCCTTGGAATAAGCAGCTACTTTTTCGGCGGCTTCCTTTGTAGGAGCACCAATTCTAGCAATAATAAATTTCAATGCTTGACCGGCAGTGCTAGCTTGAACACCAGCATCTCTCATCTGAGCAATTAATGCCGCTGTTTCCGCAACGTCTAAATTAGCAACCCTCGCTGATGCACCAACTTTAGTAATAGCCACACCTAAATCTTTCATTTGAGCAGCAGTCGCATTTTCAATTGCATTCAATTGAGCTAACGCCTTGTGTGTTTCCTTAACTGTCAAATTAAAAATAGAAACAGTAGAACGCAAATATTCAGTCGCCTCAGCGGCTTCAATATCTCCAGCCACCATGAATCCCATTGTCTCTTGAACAATTCCAGCTAATTCTTTTCCTGTCCATCCCATGGCTGCCCAACTAGCCATAATATCAACTACCTCCTTTTTATGAGTAGCAAAAATCATCGACAATCTTTCGACTGACGGTCCTAAAATATCCCTTTGAACTTGAGCAAATTTTTCTGATTCTTCTATTGTATCACCATAAACTTTCTGAACTCTAATCCAACTAGATTCTATTTCCATAGCCGTCTTTACAGCCATGGTGCTTGCCGCCACCAAAGGGAGCGTAAAACCAAAAGATAATTGACGACCTGTCCATTGTATATTTTTTCCAAAACCCAACCAACGCTTTTGAACATAAATCATTCTATCTGACCACTGTTTGAAAGCTAGTTGTGCCATACCAACTTGTTGCCTAACGGTTTTTATTGATGACCCCAGCTTTTTCATGGATTGATTAGCTGTGGTGGTAGATTTTTCCATTTTAGTAAAAGCACTTTTTGCTTTACTAACTTCGGTTGTCATCTTACCTAATCCTGCTGATTTTTTTCTAATTTCATCAATTTGTCTGGCAACTTGTTTTAATTTGGACAAGTCTTGTATATTAACTTTTAGCACTAATTGTGCTTGTGCATCTGCCATAAGAAAATTTAATCAATTCTCATTGATATTTCTTTATCTTCGTCTTGAAACTCTGCCTTTACCACTACTTCTGTTTTTACGCTCCGCATCCTTTTGTTTAGCTCTATCGACTTTTCCTATTTCATCAGAAATAATGGAAAAGTATGTTATGAGCTCAGGTGATTGGTCGTAATAGCCTCCCTTATCCGGTAATGTTTTGAATTCTTTACAGAATGAATATATAAACAATGCCGGATGAGGATTGGTTACAGACATTCCTTGGGCTATCCTCCTAGATTGATGCCTGAGCTCTAATCTTTTTTTTGTTCTACTTTGACCTCTTCCTCGCTGGCTTTAATCCAAGTATTTAGTTTTTTAATTTCTTCGAACAGTCTTTGAGCAAGCTCGCCGTCCATTTGAGAAATTAAATGTTTCCAAACACCTTTGTCGCTGCCTTCTTTTAAGACTGATTTTCCTGCCTCTTCAATGTAGATGCTGTATTTAACCATCACCAATCCTAAAAGGACTGCCCTATCTTTTCCGGTGGATAAATTCATCTTAACATTATCAGAGTTCTTATCCATGGAAATTTGGTGACCAGTCGTGTCCTCGTACTCTTGGCGTTCACCTTCATTCATTTTTTTGAATTCAATGAATTGGTCTTTACTTTCATCGAAATAAAAGACCTCGGTTTTTTGAATGCCAAAATAAATTTTTGGTTTTGTTTCTCCGTTATTCTCCGTTGCCGAAGAATTAGAAGAGTTATCTTTCTGACTTTCTGACATATTTTTAGTAGCTTAAAGCTATCTTAATTATTTAGAAGTTAAGAAGATTAATTTTCTTACGCAGTGTAGTCAGAAATTCCATTCCATAACTCAATAGTTACAATGTCACCTGATAACGCTACTGGCAATAATTCTAAATCATGCTCAATAATATCATCGCCTGATGGCTCGATTGTAAATGGTCGGAAGTAAGCATTAGTAACTGAAACTTTCAACTTATAAGGTAAAGCTGAGGCTCCAATTAAAGTGTTTCCAGAATCCCATTGCATTATTAATTCCCCCGAATAAATATTATTAGTAGGAATAGTAGCTGCGGCTTCTCCGTAGACAGCCTTAGCATATAGTGCATTGTCATCTGGTCTGATGGTAAGAGTCGCTGATAATTCGCGTCTATGCTCTGGAATGTCTCCCAAAGTACGGCGACCAACTCTAAAGTCATCATCTTCCAAATTGTTATTGAATGAGAAATTACAACTTCTTACATAATATTGAGTTCCTTCTAATGTAATATAACCAGTATGTGATGTTAAGATAGGAGATGAATCGTAAGCTGCTGTTTGAGCAACAGCATTTCCCGATTGAGTAATAGCAATCATCTCGCATGAACCTGATAAAAATGCGTTAGCATCTGAATTCAATTCCAATGAAGATACTCTGGCATCAGTATAATTGAAAGTATCATAAGTATCAGAAATCTTTTCTTCAACTGATAACCATGGCAAACTATTAGCAGGTGTGAAGGTGTGTTTGTAAGCACCATTTCCTAGACCGGAAACAGTGACCGCACCTAAAGCACCATAAATAAGGATGCCTAAGTCTTCCGAACGAAAATTAAATTCATAGGTTCCGCCATAGGAAATAGCACCAACGGCTGCTTCATCAATATCGCGACTGCCTCCAATCTCAGGGTCAGGAACTAATAGTTCTGAATTAGAACCTAAGCCACCAGCGGTTAATTTAAAGAAGAAGGTAGGGGTTTTAAATGTCCCTTTAGCATCTTGAATACGTGCTCCAAAATGCCCTGTTTGTGAGGAATAACTCATATGTGTAATCTTCTTATTAATTATGTGACATAGATAACGACCTTTATAATTTATCTATATTGCTTTTTTCCAACTAAACAATATTAATTTCTGTTTCGAAATTAAGTTGAAAAACAGCAATATATATAAATTGACTTTTAGATTTTCCAAAATCAGTTTTTATTCTTATTACATCATATTTTAATACTTTTTCTCTTTCATCTCCTATCGTACTTTCCAATGCCAATATTTCAGCCCTAACATCACTATTATATAATGTCTGCCTAATTAATGATAAAAATGTTCGCCTAGTATCCCTCGCTAATAGTTCTGTCCCCTTACAAATTAATTGCAATTCAATATTATTATATTTCCAAGTAGCCGGTTGGTTAATACCAATTTCAAATATACCTGGCTCTATTTGTCCATCAACCACACCAATAGATTTATTAGGCGACATCTCAGTAATTGATTGAGCATACGCTGAATCAATTTTATTAGTAGAACTAGATTCGGGTCCGAGTTCCCTATTCAAAATTTCTACTAATTTGTCGATAATAGTATCTATCATATTTTTACTGATTCATTAATAAAGTCTTGGTATCGATTGCTTAACCATTCAATATCCTCACTCTGAAACAAAACCATTTGTCTTTGTTTAACATTAATACCTAGCTGATGCTCAATATATGAGTGAGCTCCTCCTTGTTCTGAGTGACTAAACTTATTAACCATTTTTTGTGGGTCCATCTCCATGGTTGCCTCGCTTGAATCTAATGAGACATCCTCCTCAGTAGAAATAACCATCTTCATTAATTCACCTGTTCTGCGTAATACAGGAAAATAATCTCCCACTCCCCACCAACCGCGAGCACGACCTATTTCACGATATTTAGCTGTCGCTGATGATAATCTCTGCCAATGTATAGGTCGCCCCTCTGCTTCAAAATTCTTCTTAAAACTTTCACGCATATATGGAGCGGCAGTTTTAGCAAAAAACTTTAAAGTCTTTGCTGGAATTTGTCTCATTTTTTCCAACATTTTTTGTACCTCATCATCATTAACTTCTATTTTAACTTGTATAGGCATATTATGATTTCCAAATATTAGATGACCCTATTCTGTCAGTATTTCCAAAGAATGATGTGTCATCAGTCGGGTTATCAATATAGTCTGGATGATGGCTATCAACCTTTGGTAAATCCTTTCTTGTTGCAGTTGACCTTTTGGATACGCTCTCCAATTCAACCTTACCATCTTTAATATCCATTAATTTTTTCCATGCCTTTTTTTCTAAATCAACGGCGACTTCATTTCTTTCTCCACCTGCTAACGCTAACCCACTTATCATTCTGCCAGTAGCAATGTCAGCAGCTAAATCCTCAATCGTTTGTTTATCGCGATTACTTATTTCAGTGCTTTTTAAATCAATCGGCATTGCATAAACCTCAGCTAAATATAAATCAATATCCTGCTCAGCCGCTATAATATATCTAGTTATGTCTAAACCATTAGGAAGTTGCATTTCCCTTGTTCTTTCGTCAACGTCTTTTACATTTGCATATTTAGTTTTACGCGTAACAACTTCATAATACTGATGATGCTCTAATTCTTGGTTACCAATTACGGCTGACCACTTTGCAACGTATTGACCGAGAGTAGCGGTTAAAGCCGGCACTAAATCATAATAGCAAGGTTGAGCTATATTTACTTCTAAACCAGATGCTAAAATTTCATTACTATCTAAATTTTGTAATAAAAGGGTACATGAGTCTGGGGTCACATTTGTAAATACGCCACCGGATAATGTCTTAAACATCACCTCTAGGCGTTCATCACTATTTTGTCTACTTTGGTCTATCATTTTTACTTAAAAATATGCAAAGTTTTTCATTGCCTATTTTTTGATGTGAATTAATGTTATACCAACAACGATTTATTTCATCTTTTATTTCTTGTTTTACCCCATCATCAATTTTATTATCTTCTAATAGTTTACAAATAATTGCAGTCATCTTTCTCATTTCCACAAACAAACCGCCAGAAAAGTCATCTATTGCTTCTCTTAATTCTGGGTCTTCTGCTCCAAGCCATTTTTGCCACTTCTCTAAAAGTTCAGTGACAAAGATGTCTTTTTCTTTTACTTTTTTATCTGACATAAAAATGGGACAGTCAATAATAAATTAATGACTGTCCCGCAGTTCTATATTTATTATAGTTTATATTAGGTACTCTTGTCAATCAACGTATATAGTATCAACGTGAATTTGGTCAGTGGAAATCATATCATCTATTATTATTCTCCTATAGTACGATTTGATTTTAGCTTTAGACGAAATGGTTTTTTCTCTAAGAAATATTATATTTGCTTTTGAAGAAATTATTTTTGTATTTCCTATTACACCTATTCTTCCTTTGGACGAAACAGTTTTATTGAAAATTATACCAATTCTCGCCTTTGATGATATTCCTCTGCTAGTTACTCTTCTAATGCTACCAACCGATGAAATTGTCCTTGTTTTTTGTTTTATTATAACAGCTTTTGATTCAATAGTTTTGCTAATCGTACTTTTTATATTTGATTTTGATGAGATTTGTTTTGAGATTTGATTAAGAATGCGGGCAATTGAAGATACTGATTTAGTAATAGAAAGTATCTTTATTCTTGCTATTGATTCTAATCCTCTACTAATTATTGATTTTATATCAGCTCTTGAACTAATATTTTTAGTAATTTGCAATATTTTTATAATTGCGTTAGAGGATATATTCTTACTAATAATCACTTTTATATTTCCACGCGATGATATTGTTTTATTCTCTAATTTTTCAATACGAGCCTTAGAATTTATTGTCTGAGAAACATTTTTTTCAATACGTGCCAAGGAACTCAAATCACTCTGATATTGTTTTTTAATATCAGCCTTTGAATTAAGTGATTTTGTAATAGAAATTATTTTTATTCTTGCCTTAGATGATATTCCCTTATTGATAGTTAATTTTATATTTGCCTTACTAGAAATATTTTTATTATAACTATTTTGGATTCTAGCTTTAGAACTAATTATCTTTGAATTAAATGTGCCTATCCTTCCTTTTGAAGATATTATTTTACTTTGGACTTTGAATATATCAGCAATTGATGAAATATTTTTTTGTGAAGTTATTTTAATATTAGCAATTGATGAAATATTTTTTTGTGAAGTTATTTTAATATTAGCAATTGATGAAATTAATTTATTGATAGTGGCTTTTATATTACCAATTGATGAAATATTTTTTTGTGAAGTTATTTTAATATTAGCAATTGATGAAATATTTTTTTGTGAAGTTATTTTAATATTAGCAATTGATGAAATATTTTTTTCAGTTGTTTTAAAGATGGATGCAATTGATGAAATTAATTTATTGATAGTAGCTTTTATATTAGCTCTTGAAGAAATATAATTATCAACCGCCGGAAGTTGTAATCTAGCTTTAGATGAAATATTTTTTTCAGACACTTTGAATATATCAGCCTTCGAAGACAATATTCTATCTTGAGACTTTTTGATATTAGCCTTTGAATTAATAGTTTTATAAGGATTCTTTTCAATTCTCGCTAGAGAACTCAAAACACTCTGATACTGTTTTTTAATATCAGCCTTTGAATTGAGTGACTTTGTAATAGAAATTATTTTTATTCTTGCCTTGGAGCTGATATTTTTATTTTCTGCACGTTCTATTCTTGCCTTAGAGTTTATTGTTACGATTTGGTCTTTTTTAATATTAGCGATTGATTCAATTGTTTTGCTTTCCGCACGTTCTATCCTTGCCTTAGAATCTATTGATTTAGTAATCGCCAATATTTTAATCCTTGCCTTAGAATCTATTGTTACGCTTTGGTATTTTTTGATATTAGCAACCGAGTCAATTGTACTGCTTTCCGCACGTTCTATCCTTGCCTTAGAATCTATTGATTTAGTAATTGCTAATATTTTAACTCTTCCTTTAGAGCTGATGTTTTTATTTTGCGTTGACTTAATATTGGCAATAGATGATATTGTTGGAGTTTTACTAACTTCCAATCTAGCCTTGGATGAAATTAATTTTTGTTGAATTAAATTAATTCTAGCTTTTGATTCAATCGTTTTATCGCGTGTAAGGAATGTTATAATGTTAGCCTTGGATGAAATTATTTTATTTTCGGTTCTTTGTATTCTAACATTTGATTGAATAGTCTTTCCAATACCAATAATTCCAATTCTTCCCTTGGAGCTGATATTTTTATTTTCTGCACGTTCTATTCTTGCCTTAGAGTTTATTGTTACGCTTTGGTTCCTTAAAATATTGGCTTTTGACTGAATAGTTTTACTAACTATTTGGTCTTGCAACAAAATACCATCACCAGTTTCTTGGAGTATTTTATCATCAATTTCTTGTACTAAATAATCTGCCATTGTTATCGCTTTAGCTTAGCAACAGCACACGAGAGTACGCATACAGTTTTTTTCTTTTTTAAATTATCAGTATATAGGATAATCCACTCATCTGGTTCTTTTATCTCTTTGTATTGCAATTCGCAATGTTGATTAAAATAATCTATATTATGTTTTTTCATTGAATCTCTTATATAATCAAGGTCAAATAACATATTATCAGGATATACTTTATCTAAAATTGATAATTGTTCACCAAAATGATTAACAAAAGACGGAACATAATTATATTTATTACCTAATTTTTTTACAGCATTATTCATTCTTATATCCCAATTTTTAAAAAATAAAATTGGATACATCATTATCATAACTTTATCATCAACTATCTTTTTTGCCTCTTCCAAGCTGTCAACTTTTACAAAATTTTCAGCATCAATTATTTTTATTATATTTTTATCTACTTTTTTTCTAATAACAAATATTGGTTTTGGCACAATAGATGCTTCAACAAAAAGACTATTAATTGATGCAATAAAATCATTTTTATACCAAGCCTCATCTAATTGTATTATTATATTCATAAAATTAATTACCAAACGGGTCATTAATAGGAGAATTAACATTTCTAATAATCTCTTCTCCTCTTTTAATATCCTTTGTAGTTACATCCTTGTTATCAATTAAAGTACAATTAAAATTTTCTTCTGCAAAATTCAAATATCTTCCCATCATTTTTAATTCATTCGGATGCACTACTATTCTTCTTTTACCTTCGTATTTAAAGTAATAACTATTAAACATTTCTCTTTGTTCCTCTGAAAAAGTATCAAATTCTTCATCTGTTAAAATTAAATAAATTAATTCATCAGTTTCAAAATCCTTAAATAATTGAGTTCCCTTTGGTATATCTTTTACAGCAAATACCCCAACTCCGTGAATTGGTGAAGGTTTTAATCTTAAAATATAATTATCTTTTAAATAATTAATTGCATCATTTTTAATATCTTGTTTTAAATTGTCTACAATGTTTATACGCATATTGTTATTTTTTAAATTAATTTATATTTTTCTAAGAATAAATTTTCATTGTGATTACGTTGGAATATAAAATCATTATCAAAGTAAGTGTTAAAAGTTTTATTTTTATAATGAATCATATTAACTTTTGCATCTTTAAATTTTATGCCTATTTTTTTTGCTCTCATCCAATAATCAGTATCTTCAAATCCGTATCCTTCTGAAAATATTTCGTCTAAATATCCTAATTTATTAAATACTTCTCTGGGCATCCCCCAGCAAGAGCCGTCTGGAATTAATTTTAATATTTGAGGAATATAGAATGTGTGTAATTCCAATCTCCACGAACTAATTTTACTTTTAGTATATAATTTTTCTAACCATTTTTTATCTTTAATTTCAGTATCGTTATTAAGAACTACTATAAAATCTCCTTTACTTTTTTTTAATCCTAAATTTACATTTTCAGAATAACTTTTTAAACTATCAATTAATATTATTTCATAATCAACACTGTTTTTTTTAATACTAGCTAAGCATCTATCTAAATATCCAGTCATTTTATTGTCTGGGTCAAAATGTGGAATTATTATACTATTTTTCATAATCAAGCCCCCAAGGATGTACTAGATAACTATGTTTAAAGAAGGAACTATTTATATTTTTCAATCTTTTTTTAACATCTTTACTAGATAATATTGGATAAAATATTTTATGATTAAATATTGTAACATCCTGATATTTAGTTAATTCTTTTGTTAATAAAAATGGTCCAGTAACTAAAAATGCTTGTTCTTCTGCAAGTTCTTTTTTGTCTATTTTATTTATTTCATTAATACACCCAATCATAGCTGGATGATTAGGAATACTTCCTATCGCAGAATTTCCAACTAATCCTTCAATTCTTTTATGCCCTTCAAAGGCAACAATCATTTCATTATTTTCAATTAAATCATCAAGTGGTTTAATACAAAGAATATCTACATCAATATAAACACCTCCATACTTTTTAAGAATATTATATCTGACAATATCTGAAATTTTTAAAAGCGGGTCTCTTTTCATTTTTTCAATAATAACTTTATCATCAGTCTTTTTTGGTTTCATTGGATTTTCTATAATAAAATTATAAAGTTCTTTTGAAATCATCTTTTCCTTTAATAATCTTTTTTCATCCCACATAATATATTCCCAATTTGGATGAAATTTTTTTACAGATTTTCTATACTCTTTATAAGGAATTTCTTTGCTACCAATCCAAAGCTGATGAATTATTTTTGGTATTTCTTTCTTTTTAGTTTCTTTAATAAGATTGGCTAAATTTACATTTTCTTTATAATGATTACAAAGTGCCCCTAATAATGAAAAAAGTCTATATCCAATTTTGTTTATTTTGTAACAAAATAATACATCTTCTCCTACTGGATATGTCTCTACTGGATGTTCCCACCAAGGTTCTTGAAATTTTTTAAGAACTTTCCTATGAACAACTAAACATCCAGCCCCAGCAATTTGTGTTTCTCTAAATTTATAATTTCCATCCTTTACTAATGTTTTATATTCTTCCATAGAATACCACTTGTTAGTCCCAGTATTTAAACAGGTAACTATCACTTCATTTTGTTGGTAAAACGGACACGGTATATTAATAAAATCTAATTTACTTTCTACAGCCATTTGAATCCATTTAATTTCAGGCACTATATCACTATCTAAAAATACTAAATATTCTTCTTTATATTCTTTAAGAAATCTCTCAGTAATTTTATTTCTATTTTTAACTACATC
>Ga0307928_10003927_pt1 | contig 11327 bp, 13 predicted proteins | sample AceLakmetagen232_FD_201815 | JGI IMG/M metagenome (GOLD analysis project Ga0307928, IMG submission 201815) | Saline water microbial communities from Ace Lake, Antarctica - #232 | ecosystem: Environmental > Aquatic > Non-marine Saline and Alkaline > Saline | place: Antarctica: Ace Lake...
CATAGTATCGAACCAGCTACTTTTTGATTGCCATTTCAACCAGTACTTTATGATGCCTAATTCCGTCTCTGTTAGGTTCTCACTTTTCTTTGTAAGTACTAGGCTTAGTTGTTGATACTCGTAGCGTAGTGCTACCCCTGAGCGAGCCTGATTGCTATTCTCCTGTGCGTGTATACCGGACAGATAAGCTAACTGGAATATCTCCACTATCTTTTTATCTATCCATGCCAAGATAGCATCTACAGGTTCTTGTACTTTAGATTCCAACCAATCAGGTTTGCCAGCTTCACCCATTTCTGGATCGAATTCAAGTATAGCCGTCACACCGGCTTCATTGTTTAGTTCATCACCTTCCCTAGCCATTGGTCTTCTAGCCTGTGGGAAACCTGCGAATTTAATAACTTCTTCTCCGTATGATATATTTCTAACAATGCTGGCTGTAATCCTGGATATTTCTTTTATATCAGATACTCCAATATATGGATTCACAACACTTTTGATATTTTGGAACCATACAAATGGAATTTCACCTAATGGATTTTCACCTTCAGCTACTAAAATAGGTTCCTCTCCACCGAGAGCAGTCTTATAAGGTTGTCCAGGTTGATCAGCATATTTGTTTTCTCCAGGTTTTGGTTCATAATCAGAAGTATCTACATGCCTATGTATCCGTGGCCCAGTTTGTGTAGCACCTTCTGGGATCTGATATATCTCCCATTTATCAGGCCACCATAACAAATACCTATTATCAAAATCCAACAGTTTTAAGTATTTTAGAGTTGGTCTATTAGTTATTGGATCTCTTTCATGTTTCCAATCCAAGATATTAGGTAGTGTAAATAAAGCACAATATGGGTAGATACCCAGTTTTACATCATCTTTAACAACACGGCTTTCTGAATTGGGTTTGTCTATTAATACACCAACAGCACCATAGATGGCAGCCATTTTTTGAGCTTCATTCAGAAATACATCAAAGTTTGTACTATACAGATCAGCATCTTTTAAAAACATATGCCATAATTTATCATTAGATAGGCTACCAAGATCACGGACTGCTGGTTTTTCAGTTAGGTAGAAATTGAATAGATCAATAACAATACTGGAATAATTGAAACACACTCCCTCCTCCTGGCGATTTGCCCAATTTGCAGGACTCTCCCTAGTGTGTTGTTGTAATGCGAAATCAATAAAGTTTTTACCACCTTCATAAGCTAATCCAAAAAAACTCCAACTACTGATCATCTCATTATAAGTTTCATGTGTTTCCAAAAGTCTATCAATATCCATTTTAACTCCTCCAACTATTTCCAATATAATTTCGATGGTGGTCTTCTAACATATCGTGGTTTATTACACCAATTTAAAAATTGAGATACACTATCAACAATGTCATCAAATTTGGTGGATGGGAATAAACATATTTGATCTTCTACTTCTGTTCTCCAATGAGCCTGCTCAGGCAACCATACCTTACCTGATTCAAAAAATCCAGTAATTGCATCAAACCTTACTTTCTTCTCCAGATTTTTAGTGGATATTTCTATTACGGGTATGGTTGTTGTGGCTTTTAATTCCTGTATAAGCGATTGCCCAGATGCTCTACCTTCTATAAGGTGTGCAGATACGTTATGGATATTATGTAATTCTTTTACCTTCCTTACCAAGTTTGGGAATGTTAATTTCTTGTTTAATACATCTACCAGATAGTATCCATTTTTGGTCAGATGCCATACAGTAGCTGCTGTGGGATCACTGAGTTGGTCTTCCTTATAGGCGGTATCCCAACTTATTACTTTTTTTAGGACAGATCTTTCATCAGGTAATTCTGTGTAATGTTTTATCCAGTCATATTGAACCATCCCACCTTCTTTAGGTATTGGTCTCTGTTGGTATAGTGATTCCCAATTGTAGGTTCCTTCTATGAGTTTAACATTGGCCAGATATTCTTCATCGTACATTTGTGGACATAAAGCAGCGTCAATAGGTCTTCCAAGTATGTCACCTTTTTCTGCTACCGCTTTGAGGTCTAGGACAGTCCAGTTCTCATGAGCATGTTCACTTAAGACAAATCCACTTAAATCGTCCCGATGCCAACGCGTTTGTATAATAATGATTCTATTATCGGGTCTTAATCTTGTATAGGCTACGGCTCTGTACCATTCCTTTACTTTCTCTCTAACTAACTTAGATTCAGCATCTTCCCTGTCCTTGAGCGGATCATCCACAATAAAGCAATTGGCTCCACGGCCAGTGATTGTTCCCCCAATACCTGTACTGTAATAATGACCTCTATCATTTGTAGCCACATGATGTGTTGATTTCGTATCAGGGGAGATTCCACAGTTCGGGAATACTGCTCGATGGATTGTGTTGGTAAGATTATTTCTGACTATACCACCAACCTCATTGGCCCTGGTTTGATTGAATGTTGCAGCTATTATTTTCCAGTCAGGATGTCTACCTAGTACCCAAGGTGGGAAGAATTCAGAAGCTAATAAAGTTTTCCCGTGTTGTGGCGGGATATTTATGAGTAATCTCCGTATGTTACCTGCTTCTACGGCTTCCAGTGCAGTAGCCATTAGTTCATGTGCCGGTTCAGCCACATACTTTGGGTATTGTAAACCAACATAACTTAATAAGCTGGAACTCCCTATCTGTTGAGGTGTTAGTTCTTCTGCTATATTATTCATCAGTGATCACACATTCTGCATCAATAATAGTTGGATCATCAATTTTGAGCATATTCGCATATTTACCTCTATCTAATTCTTTGCCACGGACCATAGCATCCAACTGATCTTGATCAAATTTATGAGTATGGGCTATATGCCCTTCTATTTTCTGTGGTTGTTCAATGTAGGCGTGCCTTCTTCCAAGATTACGTTTTTGCAGCATTATCTTGGAGGCAAATACTGTCGCTATCATATTACCTTTTTCAATTAGTTTAAACAACTTATCTTCCACCCAATCTTCTTTTTCATCCTGTGCCGCTTCTAGGGCATCTTTGAAATCTGGGTCTTGTTTACACCAACCTGAAACGGTAGATCTTTGCATATCCATAACTTTACAAGCAATTGTTATATTGAAATGATTTTCTGTAAATATCTGTAGGAATTTGTTCTGTTTCTCTTTCACTTTGGCTGAACTGACTGCTGTATGTAATTCTTTTCTTCTCGCTATTGCTGGCCTTGTTTTCTGTTGTAATGCCTTATATGTTTTCTTAAATTCAAAATCACTTTTTTCCCAATAGCTTAAATCACTGCTTTTCAGCTTCTTTGATATCTCTTTTAGAGCTCTGACAACGCTGTAGGAGTCATCTGCGTACAATTCAAGGAATTTCTTTTTGTATTCCTCATCATGTTCATGGACTTTATCCCATTCCTTTTTGGTTTTGTTTTGTTTCAAGAATTTGAGCTCTTCAAATCTGACAGCAAAATCTGTATCTGATTTGGCCCAACTATAGAGTACCTGCCGTGAGAATCCTATCTTCTCTGCTGCAGTACTCAAATTTATTCCATCTTCCTCATATAGTTCCAAGAATTCTTTTTTAAATTTTCTCCTACTTGTTTCAGTTAATCTTGGACGATTTTTCTTTGTGTATATCTTTCGCGGCTCTATTTTACCTTTCAATTCCTTTGGTATTTGTGGCATTTTAAATTACCCCGTAAACAGTTCTACTAAAAATTAATTTCAAGAGCCAAAAAAAGTTCTTGACATCCCCAAAAATGTATGGTTACCTGATATGGAATACCATAATATGTTAGCACATAAATTGTCAATGGTTTTCTGATCATGTGGAAGGAGGTAGTCAATAAATTTTTTGTTTTTGGTAAATAGCGCCAACACATATTGGAATATATGTTGGATGGTATTAAGTTTTTAATCGCCTGGAAAGGCAGAGGAGTTTCGTAATGGCACTAGCTTATAAGTATTTGGAAGATAATGTTGGTATAGCAGTTGATGATAATAACAACCCCATCGTTTTTGATGATGAAGATGAAAAAGAATTTGGATTGGATGCTATTCATTTGTATTCAAAGATCCCTGCGTTACAGGCAGAGGCCAAGAAGTATCGTGAGGAGCGCCAGGTATTGCAAACTAAGTTAGAACCTTTTGGTGAAGCAGATCCTGTAGAGCTCCTTGAACGATTGCAGGCTTTTGGCGATCTTGATCCAGAGAAAGCGAAAAAAGCTATTAACGTAGTTGCCAATCTTGATGATTTGGACAAAGACAAGAATATTGAGATTGATCGGGTTAAAGCTGGTGTTGCGGAATCCTACAAATCAAAAATTAAAGATATTGACACTGTATATGAGCAGAAGGTTTCTGGTTTTCAAAACTCTTTAACTCAGAAGGACCAGGTTATTAGAAATTTGTTAATACGTGGTGCTTTTGATAGAAGCGAATTTATTAAGGATCAAACTGTACTTACACCTGATATTGCATACGATAGTTTTGGTAGATTTTTCCAGGTTGAAGAGGACGGTACAAATGTGAAAGTATTTGCTCTCGATAGATCCAGTGAAAAGATCTTCAGTAAAGCTAATCCTGGAGAGTATGCTTCCCCTGAAGAGGCGATTGAACTCATTATTAATGAGTATCCTCAAAAGGATAGTATTCTAAGATCGCATTCAGGTGGTTCTGGTGCTGGTGGTAATAAGGATGTTGGTAGTACGAAGAAAGCAAAACTTAGAGCCTTGGCAGCAATGGGACCGGCAGAACGATTGAATGCATTGCGGCGCTAACGTAGTTTTGGAAAAAGTACGGTAGCTTGAGAGATATGCTCGGAAGAGCTTTTAACGATAGCGATATTAACTTTTATTTATTTTGGAGGTATTAGAAAATGGCATTATCATTGATCGAATCTGCAAAACTCGCACTTGGGCGAGATGAGACTCTCAAGGCTACTGTAATGGAACTATATGCAAAAGGTTCAGATATCATGCAGTATTTACCTTTTGAGAACATCTCAGGTAATTCAATGAACTTTAACCGTGAGCAAACCCTTCCCTCTGCTGGCTTTCGTGCGCTGAATGAGGCGTATAGTGAAGGTTCTGGTACCGTAGATAGAGTGACTGAATCTCTGGCCGTTGCTGGTGGGGATCTTGATGTTGACGTGTTCCTTATCAAAACAGGGAATGCTGATCAGCGTGGTTCACAAGAAGCAATGAAGATTAAGGCATTGAGCCTTGCTATGTCCAAAACTATAGTCAAGGGTGATGTTGAATCCACCCCCAAAGAGTTCGATGGATTGCAGGCACGTTGTATTGGTGATCAAAAGATCGTTGCCGGATCAACTGGTGGTGGTGATAATCTTGAGTTGACCTATTTGGATAAACTGATAGATGAGGTTGATGAACCTACTCATCTGCTTATGAATAAAACCATGCGGCGTAGATTGTCTGCTGCAGCAAGGTTGAATACTGTTGGTGGTTATATCACCTATGAGCTTGATGCATTTGGGCGTAGGGTTACCAGATATAACGATCTGCCTATCCTGATCGTTGATAAGGATAATGAGTATAATGATGTTATGCCTTTCACGGAGCTCAGTAGCAATGGTACGACTGCTCTTTCCACATCTATTTACTGCTTGTCCTTTGCTGAGAATGGTGTTGTTGGATTGCAGAATGGCGATATGGATGTTAGGGATATGGGTGAAATTGATACCAAGCCTGTTTACAGGACTCGTATCGAATGGTACATCACCCTTGCGATTTTACGTGCAAGAGCAGCGGCCAGACTTTATGGTATTCTTGATGCTGCTGTAACAGCGTAAGCGACCTTTGGCTTTAGATTTTTAACGATAAACTATAATATAGCGAGGTATAAAAATGGCTACGCAAGAATTTCTGAAAAGTTCCAGAGGTCGAATTGTAGATGATCTTTTGATATTGAAGGCAAAAGGCACAGTGGCAACTTCTATGACAGGCGAAGATCCTCTCGGCACTGATAAATCCTATGATACTGGTGGCGGTGCTACCAGAGGTGATGCAGTAATCAATGTATACTCCCTTGATCCTAGTAAAGCAGGTGATAAGTATACGATGCACATTCAGGGTGGGAAAACCAGTACTTTTGCTTCCCTTACTGATCTTGCAATTGTCGAACTTGGTGATGCCACTCAGATCACCAGAGACGTTGACAGTGGCGTTGGTCGGTATATTGTACCATTTTCAAATGATTTTGATAGCACTGTTTATAGGTATCTCCGTCATTATATTACCTGTAGTGCTTCAGTTGGAACTGGTATTGAATATGAATGTTACTTGAGTAAAATGATCAGCTAAAAAATGGAGAAGCGTGATGGGGAATTCGGGGCGAAAACCAGTCACGCTATCCATTTGCATGATGGTGAAAAATGAAGAGGCAAATCTAAAGAGATGCCTACCATCATTAAAAGGTATAGCTGACGAATTAATTGTTGTCGATACAGGCTCCACAGATGATACCATTAACGTGGTAAAATCTGCTGGAGCCAAGGTATTTGAGCGTTCATGGGAGGATGATTTCTCTAAACATAGAAATCAATCTATATCCTACTCCACAGGTGATTGGATATTTATTGTAGACGCTGATGAAGAATTATTTTTAACTAACGCATCTCCAAATGCATTGAAGATATGGCTTTCAAAATTGCCTGATGATTGCATGTCTGCTGCGGTTTCCCTGCAAGATATTCAAAAAGGGATGCAGGCCATGAAATTCAATACAGTGCGTTTATTTAGGAAGGGTGCCGTTAAGTATGAGGGTATAGTGCATAACGCTCCTCGTATCATTAAGGGGCGTCCTGATGCTGTAATATGCCCACTTGTTAATATAAAACATTATGGCTATGATCTAACTCCAGAGAAGCAGGCAGAGAAACGTGCAAGGACTGAAGGCCTGTTATTGAAAAGATTAGAAAAAGATCCACAAGATGTAGCCGCCATGTTTTATCTTGTGCAGTCTTATACTGCATATAGCGAATTTGACAAGGCCATAAAATATATAGAATTGTACTCCAAAACTTCTGCTGAGACAGGGGTTGAATTTAATGGTTCTATATACTGTACCGCAGTTTCTGCCTATAGAAAATCAATGAACAAAGAGAAGTCTCGTGAATGGTTGTTGGCTGGATTGAAAAAATATCCTGATGATTTAGATCTATTAATGTGCCTCACTGAATATGGTGTGTGGGTGCAAGATCCGGATCTCATGGCAAAAGGTGCCAAGGGTTATCTAAATGCCTATGAGAAATGTCAAAATAACCCAGTAGCCAGTGGTAATAGATTCACGTATGCAAATTCTCCGGAGTCTGCTTCTTATTGTATGTTTCATTTATCTATGGGTATGTTCCAACAAGGATGTTTTATGTTGGATCAATTATCTGAAAAATTAAACACCGCAAATTCTGATTTTGCTAATGGTATCAGATCTGATGTCGCCCAAGTTTTTAAATCTTTTGGATTGACTAAAACGGATTGGGAAATCCCAGTCGTTGAACCATTAAAAGTTGTTAACTTAAATTCACGGAGGTAAAACCAATGACAACCATTTATAATAAAGCTACTGGTAAACCCGTAGAAGTGGCACATGCCATTGATCTAAAAGAATATATTGCAGGTGGTGCTTTTACTTATGAAAAGCCTGTTGAAAAGCCCGTTGTGCCAAAGGCAAAACCAGCAGTAATCCCAACTGTTGCAGATAAGAAACCAGTTGCTGTGCCAACACCTATTGCTAAGAAACCGGAACGGAAAATAAGTCCTAAGATTATTAGGAAGTAATATTATAGAATTCATGTGAGTGGGGTTTTCGTTATGGTAAAATCACCTGTAGGTACTGGTGGTATAATTCCAACTATTAAACCGATAACTGGTGGAGTTGATGGTGCTCCATTAACGATCACCCATCCAGGGATGATGCTGAAGATACCAATGATACAGTAACACTTGTGCAAAAATTAAGGTTAACAACCACTAACTTGCCAGCCGGTACTTATAGACTTGGATATTATTGTGAATGTTGGCAGAGTAGCGTTATTGATAATGTTAATATTAATATAGAACAAAACGATGCTGTTCTAATAGCCAACTTCTGTAAAGAGCCTAAAGACACGATAGATAGGCTTGTATTCTCTGGCTTTGATTTAATCTCATTAACAGGGGTGCATACATTTGATATGGATTTCAGCGCTCCCGTTGGTGGTACTTCTTATATTAAAAATGCTAGATTTGAATTATGGAGAATTGTTTAAAGGAGAATGGTTATGGCCCTTACATTAGTAAATACGGTTGCAGGAGCAAGTTCGAATTCATATTGCACAAGAGCTTCCTGTCTACCGATATTGGAGTCTAACATACATATTTATGCCACGTTTGCCTCCTTATCGACAGCTAATGCTGAAGCGTGTTTAATCAATGCCACTTTCCTTTTAGACACACAGGTTTCTTGGGTCGGTACAAAAGAAACTGATGCCCAGTCTTTAAGATGGCCTCGCACAGGAGCCACCGATATTGATGGCTATGCCATTGATGATGACACATATCCAGCATGGCTCTTGGAGGCAACCTCCTACTATGCCTACTTTCTTTCTCAAAAAAATCGCATTTCAGAGAGCGACACAATAGGATTTAAAAGATTGGATGCTGGATCATTAAGGATGGATATCGATAAATATGATCAAGCACAACCAATGCCTAATATAGTTTGGGATATTGTTAAACCATACGGAAATAAGATGGGAGCGCAACCAAGAACCTTGGTGAGAAAATAAATGGGACTAAAAGAAACATTTCAGAATGCAGCCAGCACAGTGATTTCTGGTTTTGGAAACGTTGCCTCCACCGTTGCTTATCATTCTCTTGGCACATTTTCTTATGATCCAGCAACAGGTACCAACACTGAAACCGGTTTCTCTGATACTACAATAAAACAGATACCAGATGAAATAAAATTGGAAGAGATCCAAGACAGAGATATAAAAATGACCGATAAGAAATTGCTGGTCGCCAACAATGACATCTCGGTTACACCAAAAGTTGGTGATTATGCCACAATAGATAGCCAACGGTTTAATGTCGTCGATTATGTCGCAGATCCGGCTATTGCACTTTATCAAATTTATGTTCGGAGAGCCTAATGGGTAAGCCTTGGCAACCTATGAATATGAGGTCTTTTGATCTCCAGTTCGATAAGATGGAGAAAGAGACCGCTGCTTATATGGTGGCTGTGTTAAAGAAAACTGCTCAAACCTGTTTCATGAATATATTGGAGACTGATGATCCTCCATTTAAAACAGGTTCCTATATGTCCAGCCATAGGATGAGTATAAACGATGAAGATCTAAGTGATACCGTTATTAAAAAAAGGGGCACACGCTCTCTTGAACAAGCCATAGGTAGTTCTTTAAGTCATTTGCGTAAAATTAATACTGTCAATTCAGTATCAGATACAGTTACAATCTCCAATTCAGTTGGGTATTCTACAAAATATGGTTTTAGTTGGGCTGCAAAGGTTGAATATGTAGGATGGGGTGGAAAAGGCGAATATTTGGTTTATGAGAAAGCAGTTGAAAAAACAATGCGACAATTACCAAATATAGCAAAAACAATATCTATTACAGATATTAAGGTGGTTGAATAGATGGGCACTTTCCAAGACATAAGAGCAGCAATAGAAACAAGGTTTAGCACTAATTGGACAGCCACAGATATCTCCTGGGATAATGTTGATTATGATCCTAAACCTGAAACTGCGTTTGTCCGTTTGATGATAAATGAAACTGATTCTTTCCAAGTTAGTATGAGTACAACACCATGCCACAGATTTACAGGCATTATACATATAACAATAATGGTCCCAGTTGGAACAGGAACTAACACTGCCCGTGGTTATGCAGATGCAGCAGCCGCTATATTTAGAAATGCTGATTTTAGTGGCATTAATTGCAGGTCACCACGGATAGTGAGAGTGGGCGATGTTGGTGAATTTCACCAAATAAGTTGTTTGACTAATTTCTGGAAAGATGAGTCTTTATCCAATGCGTCCTAATAAGTCAAAATGTTCGGAAGAACATGTCCGTATAGATTTTGTACCAAGGCATACAGATGGTGAATGTAGGTGCAAAAACTGTAAAAAACTGTTGGCGAAAATAAAAAGTGTTGACAAATTTATGGTGATTGAGATAAAGTGTAATAGATCCAACTGTGGGTTGATAAATACATTTGAGGTCAGTAGGAATACTGAATACGTCAATGATTCAGACCACAAAAAGAGGATGCTCAATTTACACGAGTGCTAATTAAAATGAACGTGCTAACGACAGAACCTCCTAGAAGGTCACTACTTGGTATAAACGAATCCTATAGGGAGGTATTTTACAATGGGTGACAGTAACAGAACAGCGCTGTATTTTGGAGAAGAGGTAACGTGGGGTACTCTTGCTACCTGTACGTTTCAAGAGCTTCGGTTCACTGGTGAATCGTTTGCTTATAATATTACTAATGTAACGAGTACGGAAATTCGTAGTGATAGACAGGTTACAGATCTAATTCAGACGGATGCAGATGTAACCGGTGGTTTTAATTTTGAACTGAGTTATGATTCTTTTAATGCCATGCTTGAAGGTGCATTGTGGAGTGATTGGTCCACACCTCTTGCTGTATCTGCACTAGGTATTGGAATTGAGGTTGGCGGTACTCTTACGGCTGGTACAGGAGCTACTGATGATACCGCAAACTTTTCATTGGCAACTGTCGGTCAGTGGATTGAATTGCGTGGCAGCACAAATGCAACCAATAATGGTTATTATCAGGTTACAGCCAAGGCCAGTTATACCAGTATGACAGTTTCGCCTGTTCCTGATGCTACTAAAGCTTCTGGCACGGATACCATCACCATTGGTGGTGCATATCTTAGGAACGGTGTAACTGAGCATAGTTACAGTGTGATCAGGTATCATGGTGGAATGACTGATACACAATATTTTACTTTCTTGGGTCAGGTTGTTAATTCATTTAATGTGTCGGCACAGTCCGGTTCTATTCTCACGGGTAGCTTTGATTTTATTGGTAAGGATGCTACTTTGACACAAACAGCTTCCGGTACGTCTGTTTCTGGAGCAACAGAAGCCAGTTCTACTTCGGTATTAAATGCAGTTAGTAATGTTGCAGAGGTTCGTGAAGGTGGTAGTGATGTCGCAAGTTGTCTGGTACAGGGTGTTGATTTCACCATAGCAAATAATGTTCGTGGTTTGAAAGCAATAGCCAATCTCGGAAATTGTGATGTTGGTGTTGGTAAATGTGATGTAACAGGTACATTGACCGCCTACTTTAAAGATAATG
>Ga0307928_10003928_pt1 | contig 11326 bp, 15 predicted proteins | sample AceLakmetagen232_FD_201815 | JGI IMG/M metagenome (GOLD analysis project Ga0307928, IMG submission 201815) | Saline water microbial communities from Ace Lake, Antarctica - #232 | ecosystem: Environmental > Aquatic > Non-marine Saline and Alkaline > Saline | place: Antarctica: Ace Lake...
CGTGAGAACGTGAGAATAGATATGATAGAGTTTATACTTCTGGTAGTAGCCGGGTTTCTGGTTTGTACTTATATTATTGAAGGTGTTAAGATGATATTGGGGTCGTAACTGAAAGGAGCTTCCATGCTAACATGGTGTGCCAAATGCTGGAAAAAGGTTAATGTTGTTAATGCCAAACTCCGGTATATGAGTACGGGTAAACCGCAGGAGATTGCAGAGTGCAAGATTTGCGGGACTAAAACTTACAGGTTGTTAAGTCGTGAGGAGAAACTTTATTTAAAAGAATTGGGGAGGTTAGACGCATGATTAGAATATTTAGGATAGATACAGGTATGAACGGTACCGGGATAAATGAGACTAACTTGATTACTGCTATTAACGCGGTTGTTACGGATGCTATGAAAGGGTATATTACGAGGGATTTTGAGTTGCGGGATATTACTGATAAGTACAGGGAATTGGTTAATGTGGATAAACCTCAACCTAAGTTTGTGCCTACTCCTGAGGAAGAATTCTTGAATGAACCTGTTGGTACTGCCGGGACTAGTAATGGTACACCCACAGCTACAAACAATCCTATTAATCCCCTTGCTAACCACCCCGACATAGAAAGTGTGGTTGTGACACCTCGCGTAACCGAAGGCACTCCGAATGTCCGCAGTTCTGAGCCTCGTTCTTCCTCTATTACCGGTGCCGAAGGCACCTCAGAGGACAAGGTAGCTGATAAGGTAGCCGAGAAACCTGCGGAAAGAGTTGTCCATGTTGATGGTAGTACTATGAGTAAGATTAAGGATAAGATTGAGAAGGATGGGAAGAAGAAGTAATGGTAGCAGGATATACTAACGATACGTATAATTATTGGTTAAATGCATTATCAGGAGTACAAGCTGGAGCGTTAATACCGATTGATACGCAAAACGTGTTACAACGAGATTTAAATAATAGTGATTTTGAACCAACTATAAAAACCAACAAAGTAAAGGAGGAGTTATGTCTGTGTTCAAAACATCTGAGGTGAATCAATTTAAAGAGAAAATCCGTGAGTTAGAATGGGAAATAAAAAAGATGGAAGACCATCACGCATTTGAGGTTGAGAAAGCCAAGGATACTATACGCAAAGAAATGGAGAAATCTCTTATTGAGAGCGACCTCCTGCGTGTAGAAGCCGTGGCTAAACTCAATACTTATGTTGATATGGATAACAAGGATGATAGGAAGCATAGCCAGAAAATGTTGGAGATGGCTATTGAAGCTTTGGGGAAACAGAAGGTGGAGATTAACAAGTAAGGGAAGGAAGTACCATGCAAATAACATTCTGCGACATTTGTAACAAAGAAATCCGTGATGATAAAGATTTAAGGTATGTTGAGATATACGAAGAAGAGGAAAATGATAATTATTCTTTGTGTACCCCACGTTGTCAAATATGCGCACCTTGTTCAATAATCGTCAGGGACGCTATAGATAAGATTAAGGCGGCTCATGCGGATTAGTTTCCTCGGTATGCCCGGCACGGGCAAGACTACACTTGCTAATATTATGGGGAATTATTTCAATATTCCCGTGATATCATCAGGTGCACTTGCCCGTGCTCATGGATTCGCGGGGTCACAAGCAGAACTTGAAGGAAGGTTAGACCCTGATGATTATAAGATTAGGTCGTTAGTCAAACACGCTATTGGTAACAGTACCTTGTTTATCCTTGATGGGTACCCACGGACGGTCGAGCAAGTAGAAAGTGAAGAATCTCCAACCTTAGATGCTGTTATCTATCTTAAAGATACCGTGTATAATGTAGGGAGAAGGTTGGTATACCGCGGGCGTCACGATGATAACCTCGAAACTATCACCAAACGTATAGAAACTTATGCGGAGTTTACTGCACCGTTAATAGACTGGTATGAATCCCGCGGAAAACTAATAACTATAAAAATCGTTGGTACACCAATAGATATATTCACCAAAATCATCAAAGCGTTGAATAAAAAGGGGGTGTTCGAAGCTGTGATTAGTATTTACGAATTACAGAAAGAGTTGGCAAATGAAAACAGAAACCGACGAACTCATAAGAAGGTTAAAAAGAAACGATAGTGTAGCCGCGAAAAAATTGATTAAGTTATACGAATCTACTATTAAACATATTGCATTGGTGATTTATGATAGGTATAGACTACCCGACATTGAAGAAGTGTTTGAAGAATCTAAACAGATATTTCTCATCCTCGCCGCAACAGATTTTGACAATACTATTGCTACCTTTAATACTTATATTAACCATTTTTTGCATGCTGGTATGGTTGCTCGTTTCCGTCCTGCATCTCGTTGGTTGGTACGCAATCTGCCTTTGCGAAGTAATGTTAAAGTTGCTACGGCGGAGGATATTGTTACTATGCAAGATAGGAAGGAAGTAGTTCGGAAACTCAATAATTATATGTGGATGAAACTTGATGATAGGGAATTAGACCTTGTGGTTAATCATATGGTGGAGGGGGTTTCCCGGAGGAAGATTGCTGAGAGATGGAGGGTTAGTCCTACGCGGGTGGAGCAGGTTTATAGGAGGGTTGTTAGTAAGTTAAAGGTTTATCTTAGGAGTGTTGGGGTTGAAGGGATGGAGGATATATGAATAAACATGAAATTAAAAGAAACAAGTTAAAATCAATAATGTTCAAACAAATAGTTGATAATAAACCTGCATGTTTCTCGGATTTTGATGATTATAAATGGAGACAATGGTTGTCTATAGCCAAATATGAGCCGGCTGTAGACGAAATGTTAACATTAGGGACAGAATATCAAAAAGAATGTATGAATAGGATTTTAGAATATATTGGGAGTGTTGGGGTTGAGGGGATGGAGGATATATGAATAAACTTAAAAAAGGAGGAAAAATGAGACCAGAACATATGAATATTTAAAAATATGTTGGTTTTGTGCATCTACATTAAAAGATATGTTATGTGGAATGGAAGATGGAGAGAAGTATAAAAGAGTAAAACAAAAGGAGGAAGTATGAAGATTACACTTACCATCGATGAAGTAAGAAAAAAATTAGGAGTGAATGAAATTGAAATATCTGCGATTCAGATGTTTCCTAATGAAGAAATTTACTATAGAAAGGTAGTTATATATAATGATTCGCATTCTACTACTATACAAACTAACTCAAGAGCAAATAGTGAAGATACCACCAAAACACCAAACAAATGATCTGAGAATAGACGGAAGAAGAAGGGTTAGTTAGGGGATTAACTCTAACTAACCCTTTAATAGTTCATCTATATTTAGAAGTCCTCCACCACTTGAACCTGTGCCAAGAAGTGAATCAATATCCAACAATCCACCAGTATCCTTCTTCTTCTTTGTCTTTGCACCTGTCAAAATATCAAAGTATCTTTTACCTGTACCTATCGGAAGTGAGGTTGTTGGTTCGAGTATAGACGTGGCAATCCTCAAATAATCCTTACCAGTAATACTCTTTTTCCTTATTATACCCAAACCAGTTTCAAGATCATCAAGCAAGGGTGTACTGAAAACCTTGTATATCTTCTTTCCAACAAGTTTTCTAGCAACCGTGTTAACAACATCATCTAGAAGCGGGATAGCATTTACAGGACTTACTGCCAACTGTATCATTATCTCATCAATCAACTTTGTTTTATCTTCTTCCGGGTCTTCATCCCGCAATCCTGCAAGTTGTCCAAGCAATCCAAACGCTGCCTTTGTTGCATAACCTGCCGAAGCATACATTATAGGTTGTATAACGGCATATATGGTCATAGTCTTAGCAAATTGTACCAGAGTAATATCACCATTCTGATAGCTTATAACAGAATCGGCCATTTTTCTAAAATACTGGTTAGAGGTATTCTTAAACGCCAAGAACAATCTTGTAAGTGGATTCTTGCTGTTTTGAAATTGAGATAAACCAGAGGAAAGACCTGACTGCTGCGCTTTTAATGTGGCAGTCTCAAAAGTAGAAATAGACTCTTTCATGGATTTACCTTTAGCAAGTGCTGCTTTAACCATAGGATATCCACCAAACACAATAGCTGTTATATCTCCTGCTCTAACAAGCGAGGTCAGGAACTTCGTAAGATTTCTTCTGTTAACACTAATACCTTCTGCTCCACGAATAGCTTCGCTAAGAGCCTCGGAGTACCCCTTATTAAACCTTGCTTCAAGAAACGGTGCGTTATTCCACATGAAATCAAAAGTTCGTTTGGGGTGTAACATGCCAGCAAAGAAACCTTTTGTCCATTCAATTCCACCCATATATTCTACATAGTTTCCTACGGACATTAGCTGGCGTACAAACGTACTTGGATTCAAGGCTATCTTAGCAGTTACCCAGTTATTGATTGCTTTTTGAAATACACCGCTTACAGCATCAAGTCTTTTCTCATTCTTATTGAGCGAAATATTATCTATTTGCGTCAATAATGTTTTGTAAACTTCGTCACCAAACTTCTGTGTAATAGTATTCTTTATTCTTCTATTCGTAAATATACGCCGAAGGTTTTCGTATTCTCTACTCAATTTATCTACGTGTTCAGCTTGTGCTATATGCCGTTGTGCTTTATGCCATGCATTTTTGGGTAAAGGTATTACTCTACCCTTTGCCCTATCTTTTAAAGCAGACGGTGTTTCGCCCTGTATCTTTATGTCATCAAATACACTGGCTTGAAACTCAGAAGTGCCGGGCCAGTAATTCTCAATGAACCCAGAATCTATACCTGTTATTTCAATATTCCTTGTATTTAAAATCTCACGATATTCCTGTACGTTCTCCTGCAACATATCACCAAAATTTTCATCAGATTCTGTTAAGTTTCCAAGAAGGTTTTGAACCTGTCCCGCACCATAAGCTTTGTTATAATCTTCTTTAGTCTTATTGTTCTTAATAGCATTATATATATCTATAATCTCAAGTTTAGATAACTCTGTTGTTATGTTATCTGCAACATCTGTTATATTGTAGTCTTTTCTCGACATACGTTCAAATAACCTCATAACATTCTTGTCGTCATAAATCTTCGATGCCTCATTTGTCATATCAAGAGTCTTGTTATATATAGCGGTATTCTTCTGGTTTTCACTTAGTTCTGTATCATTGTTTTCCGCGAAGTTTTTACCAGCAATAGAGTTGAACATTGAGTATATACTTGAAAATCCTCGCCGATAAAAGTTACCAATCTTCGTCTTTACTGTTTTCTTGTTTGCCTTTACTTCACCAATAGCTTCATCAGTAGATAAGATTTTCTCGTTCCTATCCAACTTCTTTTTGAGGTCAGCATCATCTTTAGCTTGTCTGCCAACTTCTTTTATTCTTTTAATATCTTCGTGTACTCTTTCGTATATCTCAGGTGAGGAAGCAACACCATTGGCTTTTAGCGATAAGAACCTTTTCTTTATAAGGTCATACTCACCCAAATTTTCCGAAGGAAAATCATTAAGTTCTAATGTCGCTTTTTCTTGATTGAAAGCATTGTATAACCTTAGTTTATCAAAGAGTTTATTACTCTCATAATCAAACTTGCCAACACGCTTTTGTCCAGACTTTATGGGTTTTGTACGTTTCAGTTCTTTTTGTATAAGAGTAGATACACTTCTTTTAGTAGCCGCAGATTCAAGTTTGTTTATTTTGTTAGTTATTTCTGGCAAAGCTTTTAAAAGATGTTGTTGTGTTTCTATCTTATTTATAGTGTGCATAAATTTTGCACGGTCATTTGCATCAAGGTCAGAGGTTTTGATTACACCAAGAATTTGTTTCTGAACTTCTCTTATCTGCTGTTTTGTAGCAACAGAACCTTCTCTTGCGCCTCTGGACAATAGTTTTAATCGTTCTTTTAGAAGTGTGGTTTCTCGTTTGCGGATTTCTATTATAGGAGCAGGTTTTTGACCTAGTATTTGTTGGGGAGTTGGTGCTTCTTTCTTTTTTGCCTTGTTCCAAATATCTGTTAATCTTTTTTTTGTTAACACCGTTCCAAGTTCAGTATATCCCTGCCCTCCAACTGTATCTAAATCATACCCCAACTTCTTTGCTTTATCAAAAAGTTTAGTAGCAATACCTTTTCTTCTGTATCCATCATTAACGAAAACCTCAACATTTCCACCATATTCTTCTCTCGTTTCAAGGGTGTTATCGTCTTTAACGTTAAAAGATATTACACCTTGAGGATTCCCACTACTATCGCGATAAACAACAGCCTTTTTGTTTTTGTCTTGCAAGAGTGGTCTTTCAGAAGTTACATCTTCAATGGTATCACTATACCCCACCTTACCTTTAGCATAAAAATCTGGACGGACAAGAACATCTTCTCCTTGAATTCTTTGAAGTTTTTGACTTTCTACAAACTCCTCCGCACTCCCATACTTCCTAGCCTCACCCTCAAGATTACCAATATCCCCCAATGTCAAACCAGTAGGTAACCCTGGAACTTCTTTAGGAGAAGGTTCACCAGTTGTACGAGCAAATCCTCCTTCATCTCTTACAATCTTATCAGCATAGTTAAGTAGAGAATTTATTTCTTTCGTAACAACATTATTATTCATCGCCTTTTCTTGGGTCTTCTTAACTATGTCACCAATCTCTTTATCACTCAACCCCATTTTTCTAAGGTCACCGACAGCCGTCTTATTTTCTTTAAGTGCCAGTATAGTGCCAGTAGGAGCACCCAAGATACCTCCGATAAGAGCAGATTCTCCTATTCTACCCAAAGCATTTTTAAATGTACCTTCCCTACCAAACCCAACCTTAGCTATTATTTCTTCAGAAGTTTGCTGTAAAGCCTCCTGCACAGCCTCTGTAGCTGAACTAGCTATAGCCCGTATAACGGTCTTCTGTCCACGTAAACCATTAGTAATCATTTTAAGTCCAAGAGATTCTAAAGCTCCTTCAGCAACACCTGCCATAGTAGACCAGTTTCTAGCTTTGTCTGGACTCAATCCTTTCTTTATTCCTTCTTGGTACATAGAACCAGTTTGCGCTGCACCGAACAACACACCAATAGCCATTGGATTTTTCGTCAGCATTGTTAAACCAATAGCTGTTAATAGCGAAGCTGAACCTCCACCAAGATTATAAACAAACTTACTCTCTCCACTATCCAGCAACAAACCATGTTCTTTTTGAAAGTTTTTACTTCTTTTTATAACCTCATTACCAGTCTCGCCTACCATTTCATCATACTGTGTTCTATCCGCAACGAACTTTTTGGTCAAAGATACTATAGCTGGTATATAGTTACCTGCCATAGCCATACCAATATCCTGTTGAGTAGTACCGACACCCATGGTTTCGCCTTCTTGTTTGGCTAAACCTCCGAGGACATTAGCACCCATTCCTACAGTTGCAGCTCCGGCACCTTTACCGAAGGTTTTTACCAAACTCCCAAACTTATCCATAAGGTTTGGTTTGTCGACTTGTATAGAACCATACTTATTTATTCGTTCTTGGGTTACAGGGATAGAATTGTCTTCGGGCTTACCAAATCCCATAAGTTCGTCTATATTGAGACCAGAAGAAGTTCTTTCAGTAGTGCCTAAAAGTTCATCTATGTTAAGCATATAGTTCCTCACCTATTTTTTCATTAACGCTTTGAAATCAACAATTTGTTGTGGAGTAAACTGCGATAAAATCTCGGTGTTTATAACATCTAAGAGCTTTGCAGCATCTTTCTTTTCTATAGTTTTATTTTCAGTAAATAGTGTAACTTGTTTAACGAGTTTGTACAAGTCACCAATATTACCTACGTTACTTGCAGTATCAATAAGTTCATCTGGAACATCCATGTCTACATCAAAAAACTTGAATGCTTTTTCTTTTAAACCAGTGAAATCTACATCCATGTCTACAAGAGTACCAAGAAATTGTTCTTGTTCTCTCTTTTTAGCAGATGGTTTGAACATACCATAAAGGTCTTTCTTGATCTCACCAGACCTTTCTATCTGTTGCATTTTGTATCCCTGCTCAGTAGCCGCCATCTTCTCTTTAGCTTTAACCCCACGTACCTGTGCAAGTATCTGCGGTAACGTAGCACTTATCCGAGATTCTTGTCGTGCCGCCCGGTCAGATTCCGTGAACTGTCCTAACAATGAAGCAAACCCTCTTGGATCTGGCATTATACACCTCCCATTCCACTTGCCATAACGTATAATCCCGCGTCCCGCGCAAGTTTTCTTAGTTCAAGTACATCGTCACGATTGACTTGGTATTGATTGACCACATCAGCGATATCAGCATACAACAACATCTGTTTAGTCTGGTCATCCACCTTCAAATTATCCATAACATAATTATACTGGTTAGTAGTAAACTTCTGTTTATCCGAGTACATCATCTCCGCTTTAACCTTGGTAATCTCATTATTCATCTTCTCAGAGTTATCCAGCATATCTTCACGGAACGCGCCACTCCGCCGGTAGTTCTGGTCAAACGCCGACATACGATCAGTATTCTTCTTGAAGTTTTCTTCATAACTCTTAGTGATATCTTTCTCCAACACATCTATCATAGCGTTGGTTTCGTCAGATACGCTCCAAGTATCACCGAGGAATTTCTGTTCTGCCCAATCACTCGATAGTTTTCCTATCTTAGTGACGGCATCCCCGGTCATCCATTTGGAGGTTACCTCGCCCATTGGAGGAGCGTCGGGTACAGTAGCCATCTGACCAGCCCCGGCTAAACCCATACCTAACAAGGTTTTACCTACGTTACCAAGGATACTGTTAGAAGCTCCGGTAGCCGCGGTTGTAGTTGCTCCAGTACTTGGTGATAAAGCATTTGCAACCCCACTCATAGCTTTTGCACCTGTACCACTTGTTAATGAACCTGAACCATTAAACATACCACCTAAACCAGTAGAACCAAAACCTTCCATGAACTTATTCAACGGTGCCATATCTTTCACAGCTTCACCACCTGCACTCAATAACGACATCTCACCTGCTCCAGAACCTACTGTACCAGTAGAAGATAGGGCCGCCTGTAATCCAGAACCTAAACTTTTACCAAATTGTCCTGCACCAAAACCACTCACTCCACCCATAGCCGTAGGAAGAAGGTTACCTTCCCACCCATAATCAGTACCTTGGAATCCTGTGTCTCCTAACCAGCTACCTTCCCCACCCATCATACCTGCGGCACCCATCCCAGCGGATATTGCCGGGCCTACACCCGGTATAGCACCTGCCGCTGTGGTTAAAACCGGCCCTACAAACCCTAAAGATTCTCCCGGTGCGAATGGTTTAGCCCACCCGCCTGTAGACCCACGCGTAGCGGCTTCCCAAGGAGATTTATCTTTAGGTGGAGTAAACCATTGCCCAATATCAAAATCCCAAAACCCTCGCTCATCCCCAATCATACGAGAAAACTTTTCCCGTAAATCCCTTAAAAATCCCATCATTTTACACCCCCACTTTTTCATGTTTATGTTCCTTGACGTTCTCATAAAGTTTAAGTTCGTTCTTCTTACCCTGATGCCAGCAAAAGTATGTACAATCTTTGTTCTTATTTTTCACCATATGCCAGAGTTTTAGTAACGTACCATGACGGATACCATCATCCCTCACACAACTATCAAGGATATATACAACATTACCTTCTTTGAAAGATTTTGAGTATACAAAGTTATCCCTGTGTTGTCTCCGAGGAATTTCGTGTAACCGTATCCAGCTTGCGTATCCTAACATCTCACCGTATTTATAAGATACTTCAACAAGTCCTTGTTGGAACGCCGCGGTATACCAATCACACATATCTGTGAATACCTGTTTACTCCATTCAACATCATCACTACTTTCATATTTTAGTGTAATGATATCTTGGACTATTGTACCCACAACGTCTAGGTAGTCTCCGTGAACCATGGTTCCCTCTTTCCTCCATTATAATCTCTAGCAAGCCCGGCTTCTTTTAAAGCCAGCGTTAGAGGGTTACCATCAACATAAACTTCTGCGAGGTATCTTCCATACTTACCGGATTTATTAGTCTCAACAATTATCTCTCGTTTAGTATCAAGGAATTCAGTTACAAACTTCTTGGCTTGTAACCCAACCTCTTTTTCCCGCAAATCACGCGTACGAGATTCCGGGGTGTTTATCCCATTCAATCTCACACGAATCTTATAATGTATATTGAATCCAAGATCTATATTGAAATCTTGGGTATCACCGTCAACTATATTGAGGAGTTTCGCTTTATACTTATGCATTTAATAGTATCCTTAATGGTAGGTATGAGAAACAGAACCCTATCAGGAATTCTTCTATTCTTGGATGCAAACATTTCGCCCCGAAACATTGTGTGCCAAGGAAAGCCGATGCTAACCCAAGAAATATTATATGTGTGTAGCTTGAGAGCCACGCCTCCGGCGTGTCTCGGTAATAAGAGAAAAGAAGGACGGGTAGTGCCCAAAGAACACCACAGGTGACTCGTACCGCTATTTGTGTAATCGGTTCGGAAGCGGACGTGCGGAGTACCGCGCACCAGAATTTCGCGTTCGTACAAGTCTCTCCGTAACTCATAGACATTAGTAGCCAGTAGAGTGGGATTGCGGTTACTAAGAGGGAGTTGTATCCGCCGGTGAAAGCCATGCCGGCTGTGGGTAGGAGGAAAGCTACTAAAGTCCTTGCGGGTTTCCACCCGTATTCCCAGCCTCCGTAACTCCACAATATACCCATTATTATTGCAAGTATTATAGTCATGTTACTCCTTAAACATCTTGGTCGTATTCAGTAGACCAACCACCACCGATAACCTCATCACCATATACCCTAAAATTCTGTAACGTGCCATATTGGCCACCATCGGTGCAATACGCCCATGCTTGTATCTCATCACCCAAATGCCAACCTGCGATATCTTCTGAAAATGTACCTCCACCTGATGTTCGCTGTGTACCCACAGCTACACCATCACGATATATTTTAGCTACTGTTGCTGCCCCACCGCCAGCGTCAATATAAAATTTTATACGAAGCGTTCCCGAAACAGTACATAGAATGCTTTTAACCTTATTGAATTGCGTATATCCCACAGTTCTAGATACATCTGCGGAATGCAATAAAGTATCACTCGCTTCATATGGAAATTCTGTTAATCCTGACCGAATAATTCCAGTATTGATTTCAAGCCCCGTAGTCGGCGCAAGTTTGAATCCTGTTGTATCAGCGACATAATCCGAGCTCTGAAACGAACCACCAGCCCCTACTTCAAAGATACCACCAACAAAAGTTCCGGCAGTAATCGCACTTGCTAATATTGTCTCGGTATAAATATTACCACCGTCTATCTTGGTGGTATCTGAAACGTGCGCCCAACCTGATA
>Ga0307928_10003929_pt1 | contig 11324 bp, 11 predicted proteins | sample AceLakmetagen232_FD_201815 | JGI IMG/M metagenome (GOLD analysis project Ga0307928, IMG submission 201815) | Saline water microbial communities from Ace Lake, Antarctica - #232 | ecosystem: Environmental > Aquatic > Non-marine Saline and Alkaline > Saline | place: Antarctica: Ace Lake...
GACGGTGTACACGAACTTCACGGCGGCTGCTGCAACCGTGGCGATTGGCTAACCTCCATGCTGATACTACCCGCGGGGCTTCGGCCCCCGGGCGGTTCAGCAATTCTGGAGACGCTAAGGAGATCAGAATGAAGAACATATTCAAGACACTGATGGTTGCTGGGCTGGCGGTCGTTTTGTGCGGCGCGGCGAACGCAGTGACGCTGACGAACGAGGCGGGCACTGTGTATACAGTGGCGCTGATGGGCGAGATGACTGGGAGTGCGGAAGCGCAGAATGCTACGGTATACGCTAATCGTGTCGGCCAGCAGGGGCTTCTCGTCGCTCATTATGACACCTCGCTCGGTGTCACGGGCGCAGTTTCGTTAGTCGGCTGTACGGTCCCGATGGGCGCCGTTCTTTTGGAGAACGGTGTGATTGAATTGACCACGGCGCTGACGTCGGTTGAGAGGACTACGAATACCGTGACGGTTGGCGGGGTTACCGTGTTGTCGGCGAATACGAATACGCTGGCCACTGCTGGTATCATCGCCACAAGTCTCGCTGGGACGGCCCAGACTACGAGCGCGGCGGCTCCGGTAATCACGATCGGAGGTACGGTGATTGCGGCCGGAGAGTTCAATCTCTACCTGCCGTACATTCAGGGCACTGCTTGGGAGTAATTGGCTAAGGAGATCAGAATGAAGAACATATTCAAGACACTGATGGTTGCTGGGTTGGTGGTCGTTCTGTGCAGCGCGGCGGGGGCGAAGACGCTGACGAACGAGGCGGGCACTGTGTATACAGTGGCGCTGATGGGCGAGATGACTGGGAGTGCGGAAGCGCAGAAGGCTACGGTATACGCTAATCGTGTCGGCCAGCAGGGTTTGCTGGTTTCACATTACGACACGACGCTTGGTGCTACCGGGTCGATTTCGTTAGTCGGCTGTACGGTCCCGATGGGCGCTATTTTCCTGGAAAACAGCGTTGTCGAGCTCACTACGGCGTTTGCTACTGCCGACACGAATGTCATTGTGGCCATAACGGTCGGCGGTGTTACGGTGACGGCGTGCAATACGAATACGTCATTTGCTACCGCGGGCATTCTTGCCTCTGAGTTGGATGGTACGGCTCAAACCACGAGTGCGGCGGCTCCGGTGATCGCTATTACGGGTGCCACGCTCACGGCGGGTAAGCTTAACCTCTATCTGCCGTACATTCAGGGCACTGCTTGGGAGTAATTGACTAATGTTGCTGGCCCCCTTCAGGCACTCGGTGATTCTGCCTCTCTTACACCGGATGTTCTGTCGGGGGCCTCTTAACTGAAAGGAGGGGTGACATGTTGCGCCAGCGGTCTTTCTCAAACCAAGAACGTCGCAGCATTGACCTGACCACCGCTGTCATTGTAGAGCCGGTCAGCGTCCAAATTTCTGTAACCACCTACTCGCCCACCGATAAGATCGTTGAGATCCAAGCGTCGGAGCAGGGCAACTTTCTCCTTAAAGTCTGGGTAATGAGCTACGACGGGGCTTACCACGACACTATCACTTTTGATGACACCACCGTAATGGATCGCGTGACTGACGATACTGGTCTGTGCCAGTTCACGTGGTCATGGAGCGAGGCCAAGGCGTTCAGAGTATGCGCTGTGGTCGTGAACCGCGTAGGTGTAGGCGGCGGCACTTGGGAAGGCCTGACCCGCACCGTAGCTATCTCCGCGGATGCTGACCTCGTCGTGTATGGTGGCTATCTCCAAGGTCCACAGGGCGAGCCTGGGACGGGTGCAGGCGACGTTGGCCCAATGGGCGCACGTGGTATACGAGGCCCACGAGGCATCGGGCAGGCAGGACCTCGGGGTGAGCAGGGCGAAGAGGGAATCCAAGGCGGCGATGGCGAGCAAGGAGAAGATGGGATCCGTGGACCTCAAGGTAACACTGGCGCGCAGGGAGATAAGGGCGACGCGGCATCTACCATCACCGTAGGCACAACCACGACGACGGCCGCTGGCGGCGATGCGACGGTAGCCAACTCTGGAACGGTCAACGACGTCATTCTTGATTTTGGGATTCCGCGCGGCGCGCAGGGAACTCAAGGCGACCAAGGGATTCAAGGCGACCAAGGGATTCAAGGACTTACTGGCGGACAAGGGCCTCGTGGATTCACTGGAGCCGATGGTGATGATGGTACCGACGCCACGGGTGACCCGGGAACTGACGCCACGGTGTCAATCGGCAATGTCTCTGAGCTTGCTATGGGCGCAACGCCAACGGCTACATCAAACGTAGCAAGCACCGCCAACGATTTGATCATTGATTTTGGATTACCAGCTGGTCCGGAGTGGCCGGTTGGTGGGAGTGCAGATCAGGTATTGACCTGGGGCGCCGCTGACGCGCATACGTGGGCGAACCCGAAGGTCCCCGCCGGCGGGACATCAGGTTACGTTCTCGCGAAGAGCAGCGCCACAGACTATGCCGTTGCGTGGGTCCCGGCCGCCACTGGCACCATACCTCCTGGCACAGCAGAAGATGATATCTTGTTGTGGGACAACGTTGGCTTAGCCTGGGGGTCAGGACCAAAGACGAACATTCTTGCCTCAGGTTCGACTACCGGAGATATCCAAGTTTGGGATTCAACTCTGCTGGGAGGTGACGGCGACTGGATTGGGCAGGGTTTCCTTGGTCTCGCTGCAGGCCATACTCTCGTATGGGATGGTAGCGATTGGGTGTCGACAGCGACGACCACACAGACTGTTATAACAGATGTCCAGTACTATGCCACTGATAAGCAGCTGCAAGTGAAGAGGCGTTCATTAACTGTTATCGCGGTAGCAGGCGAAGTTGATTGGGCCACTACCACGGGCGGTCAAGCGGTAGCCGAAACGTAAGGAGAAGCGATATGCCGACATACCCAACTCAATGTCCGTCGCCGGTCACTCCGACCGTCACGGCCAACACGCAATATTGGACTGACGGCGAGGTTACGATTACCGTAACCGAGACGGACGACGAGCTGGTACAGGACGTTGCCATCCAGGTGGTGGACCCCGGATACTGGCTGGTCTACATCTGGTTCATTGACGACGACACAATCACCGAAGAGAATTCGCTGACGCCACCGACTACGCCAGGTATTTCGAATTTCTACAAGGTGTCCGACTCGGCCGGTTTGATAGAGTTCGAAATCAGTAACGAGGCTGTGGCCTGGTCCGGCAATATCTGCGCTGTGGTTGTCGGAAGTGTGAATCGCAGCGATGCAATAGTGGTGGGGGTGTAGTATGAAAAAGAGTATCTTTTGGTCTGTCATTCTTGCTGCACTTGTCGGGGCTAGTGCCTACGCGCAGAATCTCGGCCGCCTGGCTGGAGTCATCTTCGCGGCTGACCGTGGTGTCCGGGAAGCGGCGACGCTGAACACCATCATTACCGCCGTGGGTGCGAGAGACGTTACAGTCGTGCTTGATACTGGCACATGGACTATTGATGTCAGTGTGTCCTTTCCGCTCAACGTGGCTTTGGTCGTACTCCCTGGGGCCGTCATGGACGTCAGCGCCGGAGCTAACGTCGACATTGTGGGGCCGTTGATGGCTGGCGACTACGCGATTTTTTCTGGGGACGGTAACGCGACCGGCCCTGCCGACTTCGCGTACCGTTATCCTTCCTGGGGCGATACGGATGATTTTGACGTAGGTGTTGGGAAGGTCACACAGGCTGCGGCGAGTGTTTCAGTGCAGGACCCCGTGGCAACGGTGTTCAACACGTGGACCACTAACACGATTAACCCAGGAGCTATGCTGACAGCTTATTCACAGGGTACCAATACGTCGGGGGCAATTATCAAGATTAGCATAACCCCAAGCGACACGCTTACGCCGACCACATTGGTTAGCTATGTCATTGGTCACAGTAATGCCTTGGCTTTTGCTTCAGCGTTGGTTCCTTACAACTATTTGTACTATGTGGGCCTGACGAACCCAGGGTCTACTAATGCCACGTATTTGACGGGGTTATTGCAGGAATGAGCGAGTTATGCCAAATTTTGTTGCCACACACGTCTCATACATCCGCCGTGGGTTGACTCGTATTCTCGAGCACGCTGCGGACTTCATTAACCCGCATAGGGTGACCGCCCACCAGGCCGGGGCATACACGACAGAGGAAGTCGATGCTTTGATCATAGGGGCGCGGCATACCGGGATCGAGAGTTTGGCCGCGGGTATTGTTGAACTTGAGATCGATCTGACTGCGTTTGCGTTGGCTGCAGCCCCGGCGCAGACGTTAGTGACGATGGAAGGGCCGGATGGCGGAGTGCTGCTTTATCCTATGGTGGTTGTGGTGACCTCTACGGCGTTGAAGGTAGCGTGGCAGGCGGAGACGCCGGACACAGATTACAGTTTGCACTGGGAGCTTATCGAATGACGACACCAGTTATTGATTCTTTTGTTGCGTTGCACGGAGGGCAGAATAGTTATGCAGACCCCCTGTTGCTGAAGCCGGAAGAATTCGCGCGCGGTGTCAACATGTCGATCCGTGGAGGCTTAGCGAAGACGCGGCCTGGATTCGTGGAAGAGACAGTCCCCAACATGCCTACGGGTGTTTTCCAGGGAGCGGATCGCTGGAGCCTTGACGGCGGTGACTACATAGTGTTCGTCGTAGCCGGCCATGTGTACGCCATAGCCGTCGACACCAACGTCCTTACCGACCTTGGTCTTTTGCTTGATCCGACGGCCGATCAGTGCTGGTTCTGCCAAGCCGACAGATATCTCGTAATCCAAGACGGGGCGTCTGCACCCGTTGTGTTGTACGAGGACACCGTCCCCACGGTCTATGCTGGAGAGCAAAGCATCCCGATCGGTACCGTGATGTACTTTGTATTCCAGCGGCTCCACGTGGCCGTCAACGATCCCGGTCTGATGTACTTCAAGAGCGGCGACATTTTCACTCCGACCACTCCCGCGAGTTGTCTTAGGTTCATCGAGGGAGAGTATTGGGGTACCGGCGGGGCACATTGTCTCCCACTGGAGCTAGGTCACATTTATGGTATGGATGCCTTCCGTAACGCTGCCACAGGGACTGGTGTAGGGACGCTGCTCGCATTTGCCCGGAACGGAGTGGTGGCCTACGACTTCTCCGTACCACGTCTGGATTGGCCAGAGGTCAACACAGCACAGGTCTTGTTCACCAACGCTGGCTGTAAGAGCCCGTGGTCGACGTTGGCTGTCAATGACGATCTCATGTACCGTGGAGTCGATGGTCTGCGGACCGTGCGGTATACTGCAACGTCAGTAGGGTCGTCCAGCGGCGCACTTTCTAACCTTCCGATGTCACTCCGCGTGTCGACATGGTTTGATTCCGAGGTCCGCTCGTACCTTAAGTATGTCTCGACGGCCTTTTGGAACAATTATGCCCTTGTCACCGTGGCCGGCACTGACACGCGGTACTTTCAAGGGATCGTTGCCCTCGACACGGCCGCCACCCATGCCTTGGCCGGCAACTCCAACCCGGCGTTCCCGGGCGTGTGGACAGGCTATTCGTTCGCGCAGGTTGTAAACGCCGAGCGGCTTGGCCGGAACGAGGTTTTCGTATTCGTCGAGGGGCCGAGGCTGCTTCGGCTCGACGAGGATGCGACGCAGGATGTTGATAGTGCCGGCGAGTCCGTGAATATCGAGTCCCGGTTGGTGACTCGGAGCTACAATTTCGGCGATGCTGGGATGGTGAAGAAGCTGCAGCACCTTGATCTGTGGCTGTCCGGGATCTACGTCGATTCCACGATTTCTGTGTATTTTCGGCCCACAGGATACCCCAAGTGGTGCTTGATGGGATCCCGGGAAGTGGAGGCAGCTGCGGGGTACCCAGGATATCGTCGGCGCCTGCGGTTTTCGATTGAAGATGCAACTCAATTTTGCAATACTATGACCAAGGAGTTGCTCCCGGTGGGGACAGAGTTTCAATTCGCCATTGAGATCGAAGGGAGTGCGACACTCGAACGAGGGCTGGCCCACGCAACGAGGGAAGTAGAAGCCCCTCCAGACCCTTGTGATGTTGCATTAAGCACAGGGACGCTGACAGGTTCTGATCTGGATGATTGGTCCTACAGTGCGGAGGGAGAGTAGCTATGTTGTACACTCTGGCAGACGCGCGCACAGCTTGCGGTAAGTTCGTCGACTCCGGGTCCTGCGATAACGCCGTCATTGATCAACGGGTCAATGAAGCCCTTGAGCGATTGATGGCAGAGGAACCATGGGAGTCGCTTCGCCGTATCATTCGTGTGGCTGTGCAAGGCAAGTGCTTTGCCCTTCCATGGACCGCCGAGAAGGCACTATTCCTCGACACCAACGGGGTGCCTTCCCGCCTCTTTAATCGGGCCTACCAGTTCATGGATGCTGGCCCGGGCGATGCTCAGTTCCGAACTAATTCAGGTACCTGGCAAGACACAGAGGATCTTGGCGATTGGCCTGTGATGTTCGAGCTTCCCACTGCATTCAACGACGCGGACGACGCCGACGTCGAGGTTGGTGAGACAGGGTGGCGCCTCGCTGCGTTCACTACACTAGCGGCCGACGCCACGAAAACAGTTTCCGTCGAGGGGACGAACAGTTACGGCGAGGTAATTACCGATACCGTTGCAATACATCGTTGGTCCGGCGGGACGGAAGGCACCCTCGTAGGAACTTGGGATGACTCCATCCCTTTGAGTACCTATAGCTTCGCCAACCTCAGCAAGATCTCGTTGCCGACCGGCCGTACGTCGTACGTGTCGCTGTACGCTGTTGACCCCAGTACAAACTACACGTATTTCCTCGCCAAGTACCACCCCAGCCAGACTATTCCACAGTTCCGGCGTTACCGGATAACGAATCAAGGTCACGAGGACGACGCCAATGTGCTGGTCATGGTGCAGCTTCGATACATTCCGCTGTCGCTTGCGGATGACCTTTTGTTGATCAACAGTACCCAATCTGTGAAGTTGATGGTTATGGCGATCAGTAAGGAGAATGCCGGGGAGCTGAAAGCTTCGGTGGGTTTGGCTGATCAGGCGATACGGCTGTTGACTAAGGCCGAGGAAGCAAGTACTCTGGCGGGTGGTGTGCCCACGGTCATTGATACGCAGCGCCGAACCAGTCTAGGCTACGGCATGCACCACAGGGTGCTATTGTAGGGGAGAATGCTATGACTATAGGCTTTTCACGATACTCGACAGGGTTATCCAGGACGCCCTCCTCGCGGTTAACGGGTGGTGGGTGGAACTCTCGGCTTGGTACTGACCGAAGGCCTAATAGTGGCGCCGGCGCTTCCGCCGTTCCCGTAGCGTCCGGTGGCTCGTCTGGCGGCGGTAGTGCGTCAACCCCCGCCCGCGGTATGGACATGGCCTTGTCCGGGCTCAACACTGTACTCGATAGAGCCACGGCTGTCTCGGAGCAGAACCGCGCCCGGTTCGATGCAGACGTGGACACGGCGATTACTTCGGCCCTACGCGCCGCCGGGATGCTGGATGACTACAGCCTTGATCAGGTTGCTTCGTACATGCAGGAAATTTTTGGCGGGCAGGACACTACGGCGTTCATTTGGGACCAGGCCAAGGCTGGGGCGGCGACCGTGTCAAATCTCGTGAATACCTATGTCAACGATGTTCTGCCGGGGCTGGCCCAAGGATCACAGGAGATATTCCAGCAGGCCGTAGGTACCGTATCAAGCCTGATGGCCGGAGATATTCCTGACGACGTACAGGACAGTATTATCAGCAGTGTGGCTGAGCGGTTCCCAGGGTTGGGGGCTGACAGGTTCGCCAATGTGGCCGCGCGTCATTTGGGCTTGACTTCCCTCGACTTGATGGAGACTGGACTCGGGGCTGCCCCGGGGATAACAGATATGGCCGGCGGAATCGCTGGGCTGTATACGACGGGGATCGAAGCAGCGAAGGCGCCTGTGGCTGTAGCTGGGCTCCTCGGCACGTTGCGTAATACGCTTGCGGCTCCAGGACTCGATCGGCTCGCAGACCCATCGTCTCTGTATCAACTCAATCTTGCCGCACGGACCGAGAATTCGTTGAACCCAAATCAGGTTCTTGGTTCTGGCTCGAGCCTTGCTGCTTCTGGGCTGAGTACCGGTGCGAATGTCTATGGCACCGATATGAATTACCAGCTTGGCATGAACCGGTTGAACCAGCAGGCAGATGAGTTTAGCCAAACGGTAGCCGAGTCGACGAGGATTACGAACCTCAATCTGTCGCAAGGGCAGAACTTATTGGCGCAGATTACGGCGCAGAATCAACTGCAGCTGGGTGCGACAACAGGCTTAGGTACAGGTTAGGAGGAGGGCGTTATGGCATTCCCGATAGGCAACTTTGGTATTTTGGTGACGGCAGCTAGACTGGCCGCCGCGCATGGCGCCACCATGGCCGGTATTGAAAACGTACGAGGCCAGGTTTCCGCCGGCGCCTCTGAGATTCAACGTAGTCGGATCGGATTGGCTGAGGAATTTCGTGAGCAGGATATGGATACGCGGGCCGATCGGGTCCCCGTTGACCGCCAGAGTGCGTGGAACGCCGCTAGAGCAGCGAAGTTGATTGCCCCAGTATTTAAGGCTGATATGGCTATGGCTGCGTCGATGGAACTTCTCGGGAATCAGGCTGCGTTAAGTGGACTCTACGTGGGGGAGCACACGACGGGGGCCGACATAGACACAGTTATGGGCGGAAGTGAGCCTGCCGGCGGCGGATATGATGTCGACACGCGAGCAGTATCGAGCAGGAGCCCCATTTTGCAGGGTACACTTGATCGGGCAAGAGGTAAGGGAGAGCCTGAGGGCAAGCCGAAAAAGCAGACGATAACCGAGGCTAACAAAATCGGGCTGGCAGAAATGACGAAACAGTTTGGAGGTGGGTCATGAGCGGAGCAGCACAACAGTTTGGGAGAATCTCCTACCCCGCCCTCCGTAAGAAGTATGAAGACCATCGTCGGGCGCAAGCTGACGCGATGTCCTTGGGCCGTATTGATGAGTACAAAGAGCATCAGGATTGGATAGACCGATCCAACGTAGCTAACCCAAAGTTTATGAAGACTATTTCTAGAGTAGCAGCCTCAGGTATCAAGGGATCCGAACGTCTCCGGTGGCTTACGGACGGCGGATTCGATCAGCACCTGCAGAAGAACGGCATTCAAACACATGAATTGAAGAATCCAGGGTATGAGGCATATTGGATTGCTCGCAATGTTCCAAAAGTGCTTGCTGGAGCGGCCGTAGCTGCACACACAGGTCAAACCGAGGGGCTTGGCCTTTCAGGGTCGGCAAAACTCGAGGTTTATCAGCAGACAGCAAGGCAGCCAGTTCCTGTTCGAGAGGCCCTTACTGAAGTTGTAGGCACCGGGCTTAGTTCTGTACTTGAGGCAACTCGTCTTGCTACCTCTAAGCCTGAGGATTATAAGTTTACTAGTAGCGACGCAAGGCAAGCTGCTTCTACCATTATGGGCGTCACGCGTGTGTTTGACGACGCTGCGTTATCTTCGCAGTTTGTTGCCGACTACTCGGGAGTCGCCGCAGGATCGGTCGGGTCCATTGCCGGGAGTACGCCTGCAGCCGCCGTCACTGCAGCCACAGTGGGTAGTCGGCTCGTCAGCATGGCGAAAACTATGCACGGGTTGGAGCGTGTATCGCCGGGGGCTATGAAGGTTGTAGCAGACTCGATCGGCACTGATAGGGATCTCCATTCCCGGTTTGCGGAGAACCCGGCAGAGACCGCATCCGCAATTCTTACTAAGCATAAGTTCGATATGCAGGCCGAGATCGATAACATCGGGCTGGACGGCAAGAAGATTTACGATGACGAGGAGATGGGAGAGAGTCGACGGCAGTCCACAGCTGTGCTACAGACTACGCTTGGGCTTAAGAGCACAACCGGGGAAGATACAAAGCTTACTCAACAGTATACTTGGAAGAACAAACGATTGGACTACGAGACGAAGGGCAAGAATGCTTACGCCCTTCTGTCGGCCATAGAGTATGGTTTTAGTAAGGATTTACTTTCAGCAGAGGTAGCGGAGTACGTTAATGGGCTGTATGAGATCAACATGGATGAGGGTGACGTCACTTATTACAGAGAGCGCGCTGGGGCTCAGCAAGTGAATACCAATCGGAAGTATCTACTCCAGGGCCTTACTGAGAACCATCCGACTGTTATTTCTTCGGGAGTTCCTGCAGCATTGTCTGCGCGATACAATGCTGCACGTGCCTTAGGTGCAGCCGAGGGTAGTGATCGACTGGGTATCCTCGAGCTAAATCAGGCTAGGGATCAAGCTTGGGACACCATAGGCGGTGAGATGAGAACAGCGGCACGGACAGTCCAAAAGGCTCTTAATCGTACTAACGCTGGCCCTTACCGGAATGCCAAGGGCGTGTCACAGGCGTTGAACACGTCAGTGACTGTCGGTACGGTTACGAAAACGGTAGGTGAGCTTGTCGCAAAGTCTCCAGCCATGCGCGAAAAACTTGCGGAGTGGTTCGAAGGTGGTAGCGCGCAAGCTGCCGCGTCGGGGTTGTTACTTGGCATGCCAGTAGCGGGACCTTTTAGTAAGGCTGAGTTGTTTGGCATCATTAAGGCGGCTAGCGGGTATGATATCAGTACCGGGACAGTTAAGCTTGGGGTAGCTGAAATGGACGCCACCGACACCACGGACTTCACTGAAATGATACCATTGCCAGAGGGCGGCGAGCGAAAAGTTGATCTTAGGAACCTTACTGGATTCGAGCATAGGCTACTACATGCCAAGGCGTTGCCTGAGGGGCAAGCTCGCGACGACGCGATCCGTACAGTACTTGCTATAGAAAAAGCCACTAACACAGTCGAGGATAGGGATACCGGTCGAGAAGCATCTACGCAAACGGCTGTTAGGAATATGAAGTACGTTAAACCAAAGATTCGTGGGCTTATAGCGAAGACACCCGCAGGTTATGCCGCCCTATCCCGAGCTGAGACCGCTAAGGCCGTACACCAGTTCAAGATGACCGAGGCTGCTAAAATCCACATGGAAAAAGCTTATGCCGAAGTTAACAAATTAGCTATCGCCGAGATTAAGGAGAGTGGCATAGTCTCCGCTGGGACGCGGGCGCAATTGTCTGCTTTGGCTGAGAAGATGGGCATGGCTGCCAGCGTTCAAGTCGTCCCCGAAGTTAACAAATAAGAGGAGGTCTCGGCATGTCTCTTGATGATCTATTCCAGGGGGCCGGAGGTAGTGTGCAGCCACAGTCGCAACAGCCGCGGCAGACGGCTGGCGGGTTGCCGCCGTTACCTTCACTGACCTCCCTTTCTGATAGGCTAGTTCGCCCGGATCCGGTTGACTACGTGGACGTCTTTGG
>Ga0307928_10003930_pt1 | contig 11323 bp, 17 predicted proteins | sample AceLakmetagen232_FD_201815 | JGI IMG/M metagenome (GOLD analysis project Ga0307928, IMG submission 201815) | Saline water microbial communities from Ace Lake, Antarctica - #232 | ecosystem: Environmental > Aquatic > Non-marine Saline and Alkaline > Saline | place: Antarctica: Ace Lake...
ATACACGATATACTGGGTTAAATCCTCAGCTGTTGGTTGTACGGTGGCAAGTTGTCGGTTCGTACGTTCTGTGGGTTTATTGAATCGGACATAATTTCGCATATTTTCTATGGTGAATGGTATTGTACCCGCATATTCAACCTTCTGTTCCCATGTTTTTTTGTACACGTCTTGAAGTTCGTTGAGAACTTTACGACTCAATCGAATGGACATGTACCTATTGTTTGCGCGTGTTATCGTCCCCACGTTTAATCCACTTTTTGGTATATTCACTCTTCTAAAGTTATTAGATAACTGGTTGAGGATACTTTTAAACCGGGCCACCTGACGCCGCCTACGAGCAGTTTCGGTGGACACCATCTTACTATATATAAAGAAGAAAATTGAAATGTGTGTAATGAACATCGAGGCATTCGCTCGAGAGATATATTCTCAATTGGGACCTGGGTACAGCGAGAGAGTATATCATAATGCGATGGAAGTTTTACTACGAGAGAATAGTATTCAATACGAATCGGAACGTATCATTACGATACCATTCAAGGGGCACGTGATTGGTAATTTAAGGGCGGATATCATTATTAATAACGAGACTGTTCTAGAGTTTAAGACTATTCGAACTCTGAATGATGCGGCGGAGTTGCAGGCTCATAACTATCTTCGTCTGACAGGTCTGAAGATGGCGTATCTGGTGAATTACCCACCTCATCCAGATCGGGAGGTAGAGGTGCGAAAGATTCAAGCGCTGCCATTGGAGGAAGAGTATGAGAAAATCTTAGGGATTCCTCATAATGCGTCTGTGGATCTAGGACAACCGCTTGAAGACTATCTCGTGCCATATGGAGAAATGTCCGAGCTTCTTCTAGACAGTACTGTACCGCTGGGTCGGCTTGACTGATCGTATCTAAATGTGGAAGTACATGCGACTCCAAATCATAGAGGGCAAGTAGGGCGGGTTCGTCGTTCATTTGTAATAGGTATATTTACGGTCATACTTAGGGTCAATTTTAACATATACGGGAGTCCCACCACTTGGAGGCTTCCTACAGAAGTTCTTACATGTACAACAATCCCTTGGATTCATGAGTTGTCTCTTATTCGCATAACATCTCATGGGAAGGTAAATATCTTTCTTGAGAAACCGAATGATGCGATCGATGAGAATCATACGTTTCTTAAAAATAGTCGAGAACTTAGGATGAACACGTTTGACAAATTCTCACTCGATTGAAACATCTGATACATAAGATATGCTCGCATTTACGAAACTTGACACACTCCCCCGTCACGTGACAACCTGGACACGCTTCACTCCTGAATTCGAGTACCTCATTCTTAAATCGCCAGAAACAGGAGGTACATACTTTCAAGCCAGGTTTCATGGTCTTACCACATACCATGAAATTTGGACAAGTCATCTATTTATATTGTCGGAATAAATTCCCATTTTAAATCGTAGCACATCTTTTTCCATATAACATCTTGTTGATACAATTTTTCTTTCGATTTCAAAAGTGGAAAGTATCTGAGATATTGATCTTCACTCAAGAGTTCGCAAAACTTATAGAGAACATAGGAGTAACTGAGAAAGTTCTTCCGCTCCATCGGACAATTATCGTCGAATGGTTTTTGGATATCCTTGAACATGATTCGCAGATACTCCTCCAATTCCTGGGGCATATTCGGAGGTTTAATACCGTTTAAGATGTTTGTAATGTATGGAACATGTTCATAGTATTTATTTAGTTTTAGTTTTTTTAAAAGTCCTCTAATCTTTGCGTGTGTGATATCTTCTAATTTTTTGATTTTCATCTTCTTGAGTTCCCCTCTCAATTGCTCTATAACCTCTGGAGGAATAGTAGTCATTTCTTGTGCCTGAAATTGAGACAACCATTCATTGAAGTGATTTTCCCTTTTGTATGAATAGTTTATAATTTTTTCGGATGTTTCTTGTTCTTCTCTATAGGTGAGTTCTTCGCTAATCAGGGTTGCTATAATCGCACCACACGAGTCACACACGAGATCACTCGTAACATGGAAATGGATGAGGTTACTATCTGGACAGGTTTCACATTGCTCACGCAGTCGTTCTATAGGTTTGGAAATGTTTTGCTTTTCAACCTTTATAAGGTAGTCTGTGAATATATCTTTCCTCTGTAGGCCGACAGTCTCCTTTACGTTAAATACATTATCGGTATTACTGATTTCGTTACCTTCGTCTATGTAACGATTCATGTATGGCATACAACTCATGATATAATCAGCCATTTCGGATTCATACTTTTTTTTATTCGCTGGATCCTCGTGTATCTGTACTGTCCATTCACCTATTCGATTATTATATCTACTTAAAAAGTTACCTTCCATTCCTTATAGAGAAATGCTTACCAAACTTTTAAGTACCATTTTCTTTTTTTATAAATATATCACCACACCACGAGACTATTCGATCATCTCAGACGAAATCGAATACACGGTGGATCACGATATAGGATATATGATTGAAGATGACTTTTGGTTACACGAGAGTAAGGATTGGGGAGATGGCATTCTCGACGACTATTACGTACACGCGACGGGTAAAAACTTTCGACGTACTCTGATACCACAAAATGTAAATAATATCATTTTACGTGTGAAGTACTATTTCAATGGTAAGCCATACACGGCCATCTCGAATGATTTAAACTTCAAACCCGGTGAGAATGAAGATAATGCGATGCACTTCAGTATCCCTTTGAGTAGTGCGTGGATAGTTGATCATGATGATAAACCTATACGAAACATTACTGAAAAGGTGAAACGATACAGTGGTCCGAGAAACGATTTCCATGGACAAAAGGTTCCACTCGAACACTTTTTATACTATGAGAGGGATGTACTCAAAGATACGTTCCCCAAAATTATTTTAGCAAATACATTAGGTATGAAAAAGACACTCTCCACGTTAGACGACTTCACTACGGATCTTCAGATACCTTAGTCGCGAGGTAAAACTTGAGCTCACCCAAGTTTGCGACGTTATACTTTAAAATCAGAAATCTATTCCCCGTTTCCTGTATAATTTGCACAGACGCACACATACTCGTCGCCTTTGTAAAGATATTCAGATATTTAAGACTATATAACCCTGTAATTTTAGGACTTTCTTCCAGGCATTCAATTAATGTCTCCTGGTTCGCAAAGTCACCTTCACATTTGAAATTGATACACTTTTTGTCTCGCGTGATCTCGATTTCCGTCCCAATGTTTGACATGTCGCGACAGAGACGTTGAAAGTCGGCGGACGGGAGTGTAGTGATCGTTGTCATCTCAACATCTGGAACTTCTATACGACTCTCATTGATATCGAGTAGTTTCAACTGAAACTTTGAAGTTGTCTTCTTCGTCTCGCTGATAATTTCAATATCCATGTATTCTTTGGAAGTGATACCCATCTTAAGAACGTCATTATTGGTAATCGTTTTCAGAAGTTTGAATGTATTTGAAATGTTAATACCGGCGATGATCTCTTCCTGATCACAATGGTATTCTTCAAAGTTATCAGCCGAAAGATACATGTCGATGAGAGATGTCCTCGCACTATCCAGTGTGACCACATACATTCCATCCGGCCTGAAATAGATATTCACATCATTTAGAATATCTTTGAGAACCTCGAATGTCGACTTAAAAGCGGAAGCTTGTATAGTCACAAGTTTCATATCTCCTTGATATGTGCGTTACATCTTTATATCTGTATATGCGACACCTTTCGATACCTCGCGGCTAATCTTCTCCTCGAGCTCTTTGGTCATCGCGGGTTGAAGGGATTGCCCATAATCATCAAGGCGGAACATATCCGAATTGTTATCACCACCATCGATGCTCGACATTGACCCACCAAACGCACCGATCGATCCGTGCTCAACCTCTTTCTTGGGGAGAAGTGAGTCGAGCCAGTTCTTGATTTCATTCCCCACTAAGATCTTACCATTCTTCGTGAGCATCGTGGGAACACGGTTAATCTTGGTCCTGTAGTTCGGGGGCACACCCTGCGTATTGATGTTATGATATTGTACGAGCTGCTTCAGCTGGGGAACTTTATTAATATACTCGACGATATCCATCGAATGTTTACACCTCGGGCTGTAGATCAGGAGCGACATCTAGTATCTATAGGGTATTTTGTAAAAAAAAATTAACGCATTATAGTAAAGATGAATTACCTTATTGTGATCATTCTTCTTGCTTTGGTGATTTATCTGACAACTACCCGTGAACCTTTCACCGAGGTGTTTGGTCTCTCAGGACACACAAAACCTCATGGATCGGTGAAACTTGATGACCCCAGACCAGATCTTTCCAAATATGAAGAGGTTGAAGTCAGTGTGGATAATGATGCTATCGAAGATTTCGTACTTCAAGCTAATAAGGAGATCTCTAAGCGTACTGGTCTCTGTACGTATATCATCGAAACGACGAGCGTACGTCAGTTCAGAGGGGAAGAAAAGGACATCTTTGAGTGTATGTTCATGACAATAAAGAAAGATGGATTCTCGTTCGGTTTCTCCGTCGTCGCGGCGTACGAACTCGCGAAGAGTGGTAAGATCACACTCATCTCCCTTCGCACACAACCAAGCGGTGTGAATACCTCGAGTGGTATTACGGCATTCACCGATGGTGCTCCCGGTAAGGAATTTCTGGAATATTCACTCGTCAAGGAGGCAGTTACCCCAACTAAAGCTGAGTTGGATTCTGTAAAAAATAAGTTCCAGTAATTGTAATGATCAGCATCGATGATGTTACTAAGATTGATGACAAGAGAAGACAACTTCGTAAGGAAATTTACAAAAAGATTTACGAACAATTTTCTACTAAAATCAGACAATTAGTAGAACTCGGTCACAAACAGATATTTCTGACAGTACCGGCATTTCTCATCGGGTACCCTGTATTCGATAGAGGTATGGCTGCGAGGTACATCGCGAGACAATTCGTGTTAGGTGGTTTTACAGTTCAATTAGTGAGCGATCATGATATTTACGTGTCATGGATCGTTCCCAAAAAGAAGAAACACAAAGTTGAAAAAGAAGAGGAGGAGACAGATTTTCCAAATCTTATGAACCTCAAGAAGATTGCGAACAAGTACAGGAGAAGTGCGTAGTAAAATCTCAATTTAAAAACCACTTTAATCATAAATGGATAACCTCAATATTCTCGTAGAGGCGAAGAAAGAGTATTTGGGGCAGATGTGTCTCCTCATGTGCCCACCTATGATTGAAGTGTTCCAGGAAATGTATAACGAATCCGTAAACCTCTCAAAAGGTCGCAAGGTACTCATCATGTTCCAGAAACTTCTCAAAGAGGTTCCCAATTGGTCCAATGCGATGTCAAAGAATCATTCCGATAACATCACAAATAGATGTGCCTGGTTCGGGGACCTTCTCGCGGCGGTATTTGTCGCGTGTACGAAGATTCTCTCTGCGGTTCGCCTCAAGGCGGACAATAAGAAGATTTCTCTGAAACTTCCCACAGAAGAAGTTTTTATTCAGACGTGTTACAATAATATCGCCAAGGAACTCTACAAAGATCCTTATATCTTCAGTGAGGAACAGAGTGAATACGCGAGAGATGAGAAATTAATACTTCGATTCACACTCTGTATCGAGAATACCGTCAAGGAACTCATTCCTGTCCAACAAATTCTTCAAACTTACATGAGTCAGGATTCTAGGGATATCTCCCTCGATGGCGAAATTCAGGATAGTATGGACCCCGATGTATTCGATGAACCCGAACCCGAACCTGAACCCGAACCTGAACCTGAACCCGAACCCGAGCCAATGATGGAAACTGATCCCGAACCTACCGGTCTAGAGAATGAATTCAAAACCGTTCCAGGTGTTCATGCCCCCCAACCAGAAGAAATGGAGCCAGCGCCTCAACCTCAGGCCCAGCCACAGGATGATGATGTATTCTTCGGTGACGCACCAGAGCAGCGCACAAAAAATCCCCGTTATAATTAAATGGAACTCTCTGACTATCTTCGCGACCCTATGAGTGCTGCTCTCATCGCGGGTTGTATCACTGCGGGGTACATTCACCTGAAAGCACACCTCAACAATGAAGGTAAATTAGAACTCAATAAATATACCAAACCAGCCGCACTGAATGCGATTCTCGTATTCTTTATCATTTCTGGTGGCATAGGACAGAAGGAGACCATTTCTAATGAACCTTTCTAACTTAAAGATTATACCAGTAGATTAAGAAAATGGCATCCGTTACTGCGTTTAACGATATGATGGGTCAATTTCTTGTGGAATTGCACAAGACTTTTCCAGAGGAAAAAGGCACTAAGAAGATGATGACGTCGTTCGATTTATTGAAGTCGAGTAACCCGCGACTCGTTGTGGATGCGTTCATGAAGGGTGTGAGTCCGTACGCAGATAAGATTTCTGCTAAGGATGAATCGTTTCTTCTCAAGGAGATTGATACGATTGACTTTCTCAAGGATCTCAACATCAAGTCCTACTGGGATCGAATGACCGCGAACACGCGAGCTGCGACTTGGCAGTACCTCCAGACGCTCTATATGCTCGGTACGACGATCACCTCGATCCCCGATGATACACTCAAGATGATCGAAGGTATCGCCAAGGAGTGTGCTGATAAGATGCAAAATGGTGACGGAGAACTTAACCAGGAGGCGTTGATGAAGATGATGGGAAGTATGCTTGGCGGTCTCCCTAAAAAATAAACCTCGACCTATATTAAATGAAAGTCTGGTTTGACGATCCTCAGCAGCTCGTTCGTACTGATAAGATTTCACAATTCTGGCCGACGAGTGAGCAAACCCCAGAAGATCGTATCAATGCCGCTTCTCGGTTTGTCATTTATGCGAGTTGTCTCATTTATATCATTCGTCGCGATCCCAGGATTTTCATTCTGAGCGCGACAGTATTATCTGTTATATTTGTTCTTTATCGGTCAAAAATGGTCACCGAAACACATGGAAGTACAGTTGAAGGTGCGTTATGCCAAATGCCCACCGAAAACAATCCCATGGGTAATGTACTCATGACTGATTACACGGATGCTCCCAATAGGTTGGAGTCGTGTTATTATCCCACTGTGAAGCCTTTCGTGAATAGCTACACGAGTGACCAGATTCCAATGGATGGTGGGCGTTCCCGATCCCCCCTCCCCAAGTATATGCGAAATGCTGTGGATCGCCAATTCGTCACCGCACCCGTATCTAAAATCCCAGGGGATCAGACTGCATTTGCCGAATGGTTATATGGAGCTAAGAACGGTCCAATGTGTAAAACGGATTCCAAGTATTGTAATCCCAACGCGCGAGGTGTCCAACTCGAAGCCTTTTCGGGTCTTGGTTCCAATGGGGATAAGCGGTCGGGAATGTTTGGGGGTAGCGTATAGTTAGATTAATATTCTTATGTAATAATAAATGGCGTATCAGCTTCAGCCGGGTCTTTCTAGAGTTCAAAACAAGGGAGCTATCCCCCCAGTGAAGGCCACCGACGAAATTTTTGTGTATCCTCAGCCCAGTACTCTGAACTGTGGTGGGTGCAGACCCAACACCATGTTATACGGGACCGCCCCATACATGGCAGGTAAAGGTTCTCCAGCCCAATACATAGACACGAGTGACCAACTTCGCCCCCAAACCACGTCCCGTTTCAACAAGCACATCGTCCAAACCTATGAACGTAATCTCTTCCCCCTGTCCAACATGGAATGTAAAGTTCCTCTGCGTACCATGCGATATGAACCTGCGAGCACCCGTGCGGAAGTTCAAAATGGTCTCTTTCAGCAAAGATACGCTAATAAAAATGTCGGTAAGAAGTAATAATGGCTGATCCCATTTCACTCATGGCTGTTGCCGGTTTAGTATATGTTGGTCGAACTTTGAGTACTAAGTCTGTTCCACTTCCTGCGAATGAAAGAGAAGTTTCAAAACCAGTAGTCAAAGCTCCCGTACAAATAGAAAATACCAACTTTGAGCCCACTGTTCGCGTACCCCAGAAGAAAGAGATGGAGAGTTTTGGTGATATTTCCATGCAGCAACGAAGTGGTGGTCAGGAAATCCTGAACATGCGTAACCGTATGTACGATCAGGGTCGCATGAACAACTTATCCCCCATCGAGAAACAACTTGTCGGTCCGGGTCTTGGTGTCAGCGCTGACACCCCCGCCGTCGGTGGGTATCAACAGATGTTTAGGGTGAATCCGGTCAATGTCGGTGCGTATAAACTCACCACACTTCCGGGTCGAACTGGACCAGCGGTTGATATCACCGGTGGTCGTTCAGCTGTTGTCGGTGAGCTCACCCATAACAAACCCGAAACGACCGCGTTCCTTCCATCTCGACGACCTACCATGGCCGGTCGCGCACAGGGTATGTCCGGCGTCGTTCCCCGTAACGAACACGAGAAAACCAAGCGCACGACTAATCGATCGGAAACTGGTCTTCGTACCGATGGCCTCGGTTTCAACGGTGCCAAACGTTTCATCTCGGCGCAGACAGTATCCCAAGACCCTACTCGTTTCAAGAGTGATCGCAACGATGAACAGTACAACTACCAGAACCAAGCGCAGCCAGGTATCACCAATTTCCGCAGTGCGCACACGAACAGTGCGGCTGCTAAGGTGGTTTCGAAAACAAACGAAGAACTCATGAAGTATGGTTTCCGCCCCGAAGATCGTCGTGGTCAGCCTAACCGTATGGGTAACGCTGGTCGTATGAATGTTCGTGAGAGTGCGCTCAAGCAAGGTGGCGCCTTAACCACTGTTCGATCGGATACGACCCGGATTGATGGTCGCGTGAATGCTGCCAACGGTGGTTGGACCCAGCAGTACCAACAAAAGTCATTCCATCAGTTCAACGCCAACAAGGGTAACGCGAATCCTAACACACGGGATCTCGGTATTGCGCAGCGCCAGCTCCAGAACAACCCTCTCGCGCATAGTCTCTATCAGTAAGATTTCGGAGTGGTAGATAAAAACAGTCATTAAAATAGTATACCTCTATTTTAATGAAGGTTCATAACCTTAGCATAGATAGTAGTCAGCGTGGAATCAGTGTGATCGCATCAAATACGTATTACGATCAGAATGGTACATACATCATAGATCACTATTCAAATACATATTCCAATCCTAATGACTATGTGATCACTTTGGAAAACCCAATATATGACGTCTCAGAAATCAAACTCGTATCGGCTCGAATTCCCACTCCCCAATTGACTGTGTGCTCGACGAACAATACATTCAGTGTGGATGGTCAGACTATTTCACTCGAAAACGCAGACTATCCTACAGGGGATGATCTCGCCACACACTTACAGAACGAACTCGCACCACCAGTTTCTAACGTGAACGATGTTTCATTTGACGTAGACACGAAACGATTTACATTCTCGAATACTACACCTGGAGAGCACAATTTTACTTTTGAATTTAATACGGGTGTGAATGGGTATGTACATAATTCCTCTATAGTTACGACACCACATCAGATTCTGGGGTTTGGGTCAAATGAGTATTCGTCTACGAGTAATGTATTGACATCAGGTGCGATAAATCTCGTCGGTCCCAATTCATTACTTCTTCGATTGAGTTCGGGTTCGGATGAATTCACTCAGGGTGTATACACTTCGACGCCGTTCTATACTGGACATATACTTCTAGATGGTTCAGACTTTATCAATTTCAATGGTGTGGATGATCATTTGATTCATCATTTCCATTCCGGTCCCCAAAAAATGATAAAGGATATTCGCGTTGAATTCTTTTACATGAGTCATGGTCGCTTGATTCCATATGATTTCATGGAACAAGAGCACATTCTAAAAATTGAAATGAAGGGATCTATGGATAAACTCGAAAACTTACCAAAGGTACCCGTCGATGTGGTGGAAGAAAAACCTGTACACATTCCCGAAAAGGTGCGGGAGAATGTGTATAGATGGAAGAAGGAATACATCTACATAGCATTAATTGTCATAGTTGGAGTACTCTTATTGTTGTTTATGAATAAGAAACCCCGAAGAATTAGCGGCTCACCGCAAACACCGGCTGGGCAGGCTTCTTAATGGAACCGTTGATACGGGAGATGATCATGAAGACAATCACGGAAAGAAGGGAGGTGAGAAGCGCGGTGAGCGCGTACTGGAAACCGCCGTTCTTGGGTACCTTGATGATCTGGGTGATGGCCCATCGGATGAAGTCCATCCACGACATGGCAGCCGCGAAGGAGAACCCGCCAACGATGGAGTTGAGGGTCTGGGTCTGGAGTTCCTGGGTGACGAGATCGACAGTAGCGAGGGCAGTGGTAACGGCGGACATTTTATATATTACACTGGGAAAATTATTCCGGTAAGAGATCCTCCTTCTCTACAATTTTCTTAAATTTTTTCTTTTTTATCGATTTAGTTTTTGAAAAGAGATCTTCATCGTCCGATGAATCATCACTAGAGCTCGTACCAGAATCATATACTTTAAACTTAGTATTGGAGAAGGACCAACCCTCTGGCTCAGAGGTGCTCATTACTATTAACAGCATTTTTTAACAGGTGTTCTGTCGGATTTTGGGGCACCCAATTGTCCCACCTGTCATATGCCTCATTCACCCAGATGAAAACTGGGTCAGTACCTGAGTACCTCTCAAACGGTGGGCAGTCTTCAGGTGCTACTTCCTCTTCCTCTTCCTCGTCACTTTCCTCTTCATCGTATATTTCTGGCATGATAGAACCAATTGTCTGACCAACTGTGTTCATCGCACAATACTTCATCGCATATTCCATGTCTTCTGAAAGAATTATATCTCTTCCACAAGCTTTACAATATTCAGCTGCCAGTAAGGTACTCTTCTCTATGACGGGTTGAACGATATTGATCATATCGGAAATGTACCGCTCCATCATTCCGTCGCCGCCATCACCGAATCCGGTCTGCATGTTCATCTTTAGTGTTTGGTATCAAAAAGAGTTTGACCAGTTCCCTCACGGACACGAAGAATATTGTAACTCTTGGCGTAGATACGAATTTGTCTGCTAAAATCGGGACATGAAGTGAGACTTAGGTATATATTTTGATCTTTTACGAGACTGAAATTGATTTGTCCCGTAGGATACCATTCTTCCGGTTGAAGGGCAAAACTATAGGAATAGAATCGCCTGATGAGTTGCGTCTTCGAGTGATGAATTGCTCCCTGTATAGCTTTCAGGAATATGACATTCCCTATATCCTTGGTGACAATATCCTGGTCGTCGAGTTTGAGTGTGAGATAGTCTAAGTTTTCATAGAGAATATACTT